>LUMD01000778.1_pt2 | contig 10743 bp, 8 predicted proteins | sample 729651 | NCBI WGS metagenome assembly LUMD01 (sample SAMN03860272, study PRJNA289734) | marine metagenome | biome: seawater column; feature: ocean; material: water; isolation source: Red Sea water column Station 34 - depth 258m | place: Saudi Arabia: Red Sea | collected 2011-10-15 | depth 258 m | reverse complement strand
TTTCCGCTCATTGTGTGATTTATCGAACTGGTCAAGTAGAGCAATTTGTACCCTTCGAACAGCGCGCATGGCACGCAGGATTGTCTTCGTTTCAAGGGCGCAGCCGCTGTAACGATTATGCCATTGGTATAGAACTTGAGGGCACTGATACTTTGCCATATACCGATGAGCAGTATAAAGCGCTCGGCGAACTCACTGATTTTATTACAAGACGCTATCCTCGGATCACTTTAGGGCGTATCGTAGGCCATAATGATATAGCGCCGGGGCGAAAAACTGACCCAGGTGTTGCTTTCGACTGGGCAAGGTACAGAATGCGCGTTGCTGGGTTTAAGTCATTTTAATTAACCTCGGCCGCTGATAAAAAGGAAACCCAATACCTATGATGTTAATGAGCCTGCTGTTAGTTCTCAGCCTAGAACGGTTGATAACAAAAACACCTAATTGGCATATAGAAAAGTATGCTGGCCAATATCGCGCTTTCCTTAAAGATATGGGCTTAATTAATCTTTACGAAGAGAAGGGGAGTGAAGATGCGCGTAAGAAAGCGTCGTCCGCTGCGCTTTATTTTTACCTTCTGCTTCCCGCAATATTACTCGGTCTAATTGAATACTGGGTGCTTGGCGCATTTCTGACTTTTATAGAGCAGAGCATCGTCTTGTTCGTTTGTATCGGCTGCCCCGCATTACGCGCTGTTTATAAGAACTTTCTTAATGCCGCAGACCGAGGTGACCTTCAGGCGTGTAGCATGTACACCGATCAGTTAGGTCACTGCGCCAGTCAATCAGACAGCGATGGCAGTGCCGGTGCAGAAGGTAAAAGCTTTGGGCAACACCTTACTTGGCTCAACTATCAGCATTATGCCGCAGTCATGTTATGGTTTATTGCATTTGGTGCACCGGGCGCATTGTTTTACGCCCTAAGCCGAAGTACTACCGAGGCATTATGCAGTGCTAATCATCCTTTAAAAGGGGCTGCTGGCAGATTAATGTTTGCCCTTGATTATATCCCTGTTCGCGTGACAGCCTTCGGTATGTTGATGATGGGACATTTCTCTCGCGCGTTACCTGAGTGGATAAAATATGCGCTCCAGTTTGATGTCTCAGCATATGATGTGCTTACTGAAATCTCCTCCAAAGCTGAGGTATTAACCCCTGATGAGCAGCAGCTTCAGGCTGAAAATGCAGCAGTAGAGCCAAAAGTGCTTGTAAAGTTAGCAAAACGTAATGTTATTTTTCTGCTTGTAATCACATCGGCACTTACGCTTGTAGGCAGCTTGGCATAATCATTATTTTTAACATTTACTATCCAGTAAAAATTGGGAAAGCGTCTGGTCTATTTATTAATTGTATGTAGATCAGACGCTTTGATGACTACCGCGTGTCCCTTCCTCCTCATCAGACCAGTTTGCTGCTTCTGATTTTTCTTAACAATTTCAACAATAAAGCTTAACACCCAGCAAATCGCACAGGCTTTGCTATGCTTGGGAGTATTTACCTCGAAATCGATCTGCCTTAAACTAGATAGGTAAAATGGTATTACCAATTGTGAGTGCGATTAAATTTTCTACGATTATTTTTTACATTCACCGCTGTTATAACGCCGCTATTGTTATAAAGCATGGTTTAGTTAGAAGGATATGTAGAGCGCATGCGTCAGCAGCGAAAAAAACTCTCTGATGTAATTACAGAACAACTCGAGTCGATGATACTCGACGGCACGCTGTTGGCTGGACAAAAGTTACCACCAGAGAGAGAGCTTGCACTTGAATTTGACGTATCGAGACCTTCACTTAGGGAAGCCATTGGAAATCTGCAGGCTCGCGGGCTGGTAGAGCGTAAGCAAGGTGGTGGTACGTTTGTAAACCGCAACCTTAACTCAGCCATGACAGACCCATTAATGGATTTAGTCAGTCAGCGTCCTGAAACTCAATTTGATTTGCTTGAATTTCGTCATGCTCTTGAAGGGATGGCGGCGTACTACGCGGCACTTCGCGGTCAACCAGAAGACTACGAAGCATTGAAGCAAGCATTAAATGACGTACCTACACCTAAAGCGCACGAAAGCAAACGTGCCCAAGCTGAGGCGTTAGGACAGTTTTATATCATTATGGCAAGAGCATCACACAACATGGTGTTGTTGCACGTAATGAGCACCATGCAAAGCATGCTGGTGGACAATATTGAACGAAACTTTGACATGCTGGCAGCGCACCCCGAAGCGGTGGAAGACATTGCTAAACAGCGTCGCGAAATTGTAGAGGCCATTGCTTCTCGCGACCCTGAAGCTGCGCGTCAGGCATGTAATACGCATTTGGCGTTTATCGAAAAAACGCTATTAACCATTAATCAACGCGATTCCCGCGTGCAGCGCGCATTGCGACGATTAGAGATTTAGTTACTAGTCTGATTTTGTATAAATAAGGGCTAGTTAGCTATTCATTCGCAGAGGCCGGTCAGGTTTTTCCTGTGCCACTGCAAAAGCAGGTGAGCCAGATTGGGTCACTGTGAGTACAACGTAATTTAGTTTTCCTTCTTTTAGCGCCTTTAAGATTAGGGGCAATGCTAAGGGAGGATTTTCTATATAAGCAAAAAATAGGATGGCACCATGTCTGATATGATGCACCAAGATGTAGATCCTCAAGAAACTAAAGAGTGGATTGATGCGCTTGAGTCGGTTTTAGAAGAGGAAGGCGTAGAACGCGCCCACTATTTACTCGAAAAACTTATTGATAAAGCTCGTCGCAGCGGTGCGCATTTACCAGTGCGGCAATTCGTTGGAACGCATTGATGATTGTATTGCGTGCATCTAAGAAAGACCTAGAGCTTGGTGGTCACATTGGTAGCTTCGCATCATCAGCTATGCTTTACGATGTGGGCTTTAACCACTTCTTCAAAGCGCCGAATGAAAATCAAGGCGGCGACTTTATTTTCGCACAGGGCCATATTTCTCCAGGTATTTATGCGCGCTCTTACATGGAAGGCAACTTAACTGAAGAACAGTTAAACAACTTCCGTCAAGAGTGTGCTGGCGATGGTCTATCGTCTTACCCGCACCCTCACTTGATGAAAGACTACTGGCAGTTCCCAACGGTATCTATGGGTCTAGGCCCACTACAAGCTATCTACACAGCACGTTTCCTTAAATACCTAACTAACCGTGGTATTAAAGACTGTTCAGGTCAGCGCGTATACTGCTATATGGGCGACGGTGAGTGTGATGAGCCAGAGAGCTTGGGTGCAATCGGTCTTGCGTCTCGCGAAGGCCTGGACAACCTAACGTTTGTTATCAACTGTAACCTTCAGCGTCTAGACGGCCCGGTACGAGGTAACGGCAAAATTATCCAAGAACTTGAAGGTACGTTCCGCGGCGCAGGCTGGGAAGTAGTGAAAGTCATTTGGGGTAGCTACTGGGATGAGCTTCTAGCTCGCGATAAATCTGGCAAGCTAATTCAGCTTATGGGTGAAACGGTAGACGGTGAATACCAGAACTGTAAAGCCAAAGGCGGCAAGTACACCCGTGAAAACTTCTTCAACAAGTATCCTGAAACAGCGGCGCTTGTGGCTAACATGTCTGACGACGACATCTGGCGCTTGAACCGTGGTGGTCACGATCCAGTTAAAGTATTCGCGGCTTACCAAAAAGCCATTGATACGAAAGGTCGTCCAACGGTAATCCTTGCTAAAACGGTTAAAGGTTTCGGTCTTGGTGCATCAGGCGAAGCGCAGAACGTAGCGCACAACGTTAAGAAGATGGACGTTGAATCAATTAAAGCGTTCACCTTCGTGAGCGTCGTGAAGCACTAGGCGGTTACTTGCCTTCTCGCCGTGAACAGGCTGAAGAGCAGCTTGAAATTCCTGAGTTAAGCGCGTTCGACGCTATCTTAAAAGGTTCGGGTGACCGTCAAGTATCGTCAACCATGACGTTTGTACGTGTACTTAACGCACTACTGAAAGACAAGAAAATTGGTAAGCGTATTGTGCCAATTATTCCTGATGAAGCTCGTACATTTGGTATGGAAGGCTTGTTCCGTCAGGTAGGTATTTACGCCAACGAAGGTCAGAAATACGTACCTCAGGACGCTGACCAGGTAGCTTATTATCGCGAAGATAAGAAAGGTCAGGTACTACAAGAAGGTATTAACGAGTTAGGTGCAATGGCATCGTGGGTTGCGTCGGGTACGTCTTACTCAACGTGTAACGCTACCACTATTCCGTTCTACATCTACTACTCGATGTTTGGTTTCCAACGTGTTGGTGACTTAGCGTGGGCAGCAGGTGATAGCCAAGCGCGTGGTTTCCTTTTAGGTGCAACAGCAGGTAGAACAACCCTTAACGGTGAAGGTCTACAGCACCAGGACGGTCACTCTCACGTTCAGGCAAACCTTATTCCTAACTGTATTACTTACGATCCAACATACGGTTACGAAGTAGCAGTTATCATTCAAGACGGTCTACGTCGTATGTACGGTAATAACGAAAATATTTTCTATTACCTGACATTGATGAACGAAAACTATCAGCACCCAGCAATGCCAGAAGGCGATGATATTGCTGAGCAAATCATTAAAGGCATTTACAAGCTAGAGCGCGTTGAAAATGACAAGTCTAAGCTGAATGTTCAGTTGATGGGCTCAGGCACTATCTTGAACGAAGTGCGTAAAGCGGCACGAATTCTATGTGACGACTACAACGTGTCTTCTGACGTTTACTCTGTGACCTCGTTTAACGAGCTAGCGCGTGAAGGTCAAGACGTAGCGCGTTGGAACATGCTAAATCCAGAAGCCGAGCAAAAAGTACCTTACATTGGTCAGGTAATTACGAAAGACGCAGGTCCTGCGATTTCTGCTACTGACTATGTGAAGAACTACTCAGACCAAGTACGTGCGTTTATCGACACTGAATACCGTTGTCTAGGTACAGACGGTTTCGGTCGAAGCGACAGCCGTGAAAACTTGCGTACTCACTTTGAAGTTAATGCGTCATACATCGTGGTGGCATCACTTTATGAATTAGCTCAGCGCGGCGACGTTGACAAGAAAGTGGTAGCAGAAGCCATTAAGCGTTTTGATATTAACGCTGAAAAACTTAACCCACTTTACGCGTAAGCCAGATAAGGTATTTTACATATGTCAGATATTCAAAAGATTATCGTACCCGATGTAGGCGGTGACGAAGTTGAAGTTATCGAGCTATGTGTTGCCGTAGGCGACAACATTGAGGCAGATGAAGGCGTTGTTACTGTTGAAAGTGACAAAGCGTCAATGGACATCCCTGCACCGTTTGAAGGTGAGATTGTAAGCCTGTCTGTATCAGTAGGCGATAAAATTAAAGAAGGCGATGTGATTGGTGAGATGAAGGTTGCTGGTGGAGATAGCGGCAGCGCCGCTGAATCATCATCTTCAGATGAATCTTCTAAAGAAGATGCACCTAAGCAAGAAGAAGCACCAAAAGAAGAAAGCAAGCCAGACGCAGCACCTGCTGCATCTGGCAGCAGCGAAGTCATCGAAGTTGCAGTTCCAGATATTGGCTCTGACGACGAAGTAGACGTAATCGACGTATTGGTTTCAGTGGGCGACACCATTGAAAAAGAAGATGGGCTTATTACCCTTGAAACCGATAAAGCGACCATGGATGTTCCTTCAACACACGCAGGTACTGTGAAAGAAGTATTCATTAGTACTGGTGATAAAGTGAAAGAAGGCATGGTAGTGATCAAACTTGAAGTTGCCGGCTCTGGCTCATCTTCAAGTGAATCGGCGTCTAGCGAAGCTTCTTCTGAAGCGTCTGCACAGGAAAGTGCAAAGCAAGAATCAGCGCCAGCGGCGTCTGCAAGCAGCGAAACTATTGAAGTTGCTGTACCTGACATTGGTGAAGACGGTGAAGTTGACGTTATCGACGTACTTGTGTCGGTAGGCGACTCCGTTGAAAAAGAAGACGGTCTAATTACGCTAGAAACTGATAAAGCCACCATGGATGTGCCTTCAACGCATGCAGGTACGATTAAAGAAGTCTTTATCAAAACGGGCGACAAAGTTAAGCAAGGCACCTTGGTTGTTAAGCTAGAGACCAGTGGTGGTTCGTCTTCAAGTGCAGCTGAAAAGCCTGCTGAAGCGCCTAAGCAAGAAGAGACTAAACAAGAGTCACAGCAGGAAGCTTCACAAGGCCGTTCTCCTGTGCCCCCAGCGCCAGAAGCCAAAAATACAGGTAAAGCACATGCTTCGCCTTCGGTACGCCGTATCGCTCGTGAGTTTGGTGTAGACCTGACTCAAGTTAACGGCTCTGGTCCTAAAAACCGTATCTTGAAAGAAGACGTTCAAGCCTATGTTAAAGCTGAACTTGCGAAACCTCGCACAGCAGCAGCTTCTGGCAGCGCGCCAGTAGGCGACAACGTACTTCAAATCGTGCCAGTTAAACCTGTTGATCACAGCAAGTTTGGCGAGATTGAAGAGCAGCCATTATCTCGTATTCAGAAGATTTCTGGTCCGTTCTTACACCGTAACTGGGCGACTATCCCGCACGTTACGCAGTTCGACGAAGCCGATATCACTGAAGTTGAAGAGTTCCGTAAAGAGCAAAACGCTTACCACGCGAAAATTAAGTCTGGTCTTAAGATCACGCCACTAGTATTCGTAATGAAAGCGGTAGCGAAAGCCCTTGAAAAATACGAAGTATTCAACTCATCACTGTCTGATGATGGCGAGAGCTTAATCATTAAGAAATTTATCAACATTGGTATTGCGGTTGAAACACCGGGAGGCCTTGTTGTACCTGTTATTCGTGACGTGAATAAGAAAGGTATTGAGCAGCTGTCTCAAGAACTTATCGAAACATCTAAGAAAGCCCGTGAAGGCAAGCTTAAAGCGGCCGACATGCAGGGTGGTACGTTCACCATCTCTAGCCTAGGTGGTATTGGTGGCACGGCGTTTACGCCTATTGTAAATGCTCCAGAAGTCGCCATATTAGGTGTGTCTAAGTCTGAGATGAAGCCTAAGTGGAATGGTAAAGAGTTTGAGCCGCGCTTAATGGTGCCGCTAAGCTTGTCTTACGACCACCGAGTAATCGATGGTGCGGTAGGTGCAAGGTTCTCTACTGAGGTTGCTGCAAACCTAACTGACTTGCGCAGAATCATACTTTAAATAAAAGGTCGAAAAAGTTTACAATATCAGTAACATTTTCGACGATTTTATAAGCCCATTTGGTGGCATTTAGGTTATGCTATTACACAAAAGTAATAGCATGACCCTACAAGAACAGGATTGAGGTTCACAATGAGCGAAATTAAAACGCAATTGGTGGTACTGGGCGGCGGCCCTGGCGGTTATTCAGCAGCATTCCGTGCGGCTGACTTAGGTATTGAAACAGTTATCGTAGACTCACGCGACACGCTTGGTGGTGTTTGTCTTAACGTTGGCTGTATCCCTTCAAAAGCCCTTCTTCACGTTGCTAAAGTGATGAAAGAAGCGAAGCACCTTGCTAGCCACGGTGTATCGTTTGGCGAGCCTACCATCGATCTAGATAAAATCCGTGAATACAAAGACGGCGTTGTTAAGCAATTAACAAACGGCCTTAGCGGTATGTCTAAAATGCGTAAAACCAAGCATGTACAAGGCTTCGGTAAATTCACAGGCGCAAACACCCTAGAAGTAAAAAATGGTGACGACGTTACTACTATTACTTTCGAAAAAGCAATTATTGCTGCGGGTTCTGAGCCAGTAAGCCTACCGTTCATCCCAGAAGATGATCGTGTAATCGACTCAACTGGCGCACTGGAAATGAAAGATATTCCAGAGAAAATGCTAGTTCTAGGCGGTGGTATCATCGGTCTAGAAATGGGTACTGTATACGAAGCGCTTGGCTCGAAAATCGATGTAGTTGAATTCTTAGACCAGCTAATTCCTGCAGCTGATAAAGACATCATGAAAGTGTTCATGAAAGACTACAAAGACAAGTTTAACATTATGCTTGAAACCAAAGTGACTGCGGTTGAAGCAAAAGACGACGGCTTGTACGTAACATTTGAAGGTAAGAATGCGCCTGCTGAGCCAGTGCGCTACGACAAAGTACTTGTTGCTGTTGGTCGTAAGCCAAACGGTAAGCTAGTAGGCGCCGAAGCAGCTGGTGTTAACGTTGACGAGCGTGGCTTCATCAATGTTGATAAGCAAATGCGTACTAACGTTGACCACATCTTCGCAATCGGTGACCTTGTAGGTCAGCCAATGCTTGCGCACAAAGCAGTTCACGAAGGTCACGTTGCGGCAGAAGTTATTGCTGGACAGAAGCACTACTTCGACCCACGTGCTATTCCTTCAGTAGCATACACTGAGCCAGAAGTTGCTTGGGTTGGTCTAACTGAAAAAGAAGCGAAAGAGCAGGGCGTAAGCTACGAAACAGCGACCTTCCCTTGGGCTGCTTCAGGCCGTGCAATTGCATCTGATGCAACTAACGGTATGACCAAGATGATCTTTGATAAAGAAACGGGCCGCGTTATCGGTGGTGCAATGGTTGGTACAAACGCCGGCGAGATGCTTGGCGAAATCGGCCTAGCTATTGAGATGGGTGCTGACGCTGAAGACGTAGCATTAACTATCCATGCTCACCCAACGCTTAATGAATCAATTGGTCTTGCTTCTGAAATCTTCGAAGGAAGCATTACTGACCTACCAAATCCAAAAGCGAAGAAAAAGAAGTAATTTAGCTTCTTTTTTCGAACTATAAAAAAACCGCTCATTGAGCGGTTTTTTGATTTTAAAATTGCATTGGAAGCTTTTAAGGCGCTAAAGTAGCCGGCTAGGCCGTTTCTTTTCCTACAGCCACGTTGTCGTTTCCATCGTCTATTTCATCATTAACTGGCATCTTCAAATGCGCGGGTGTGAACGCTTCGCAGTCCATATTGCGCTGGTCCATAAAGCGCTTAACCGTTTCCGCACAGTATGCTTTTCTGCAGCATTGAGAGAGCAGCATTTCATGGCGTTGTACTCGTTCGCGAATAAATTTAACTACCAGTCCTCTAAGCCACTGCAAGCCCGCGTCTTGATCCTGACGCTTATGCCACATAACAGACAAAGGTGAGCTTACAATCTCTATCGGTGTTTCAAACACAGCCAGTTCACCCGAAAAAATCTCTTTTTCCATCACTAATGAAGGCGCAACACAGATTAAGTTACTGTCTTTAAGTAGCGGCGTAGCGTTGTAAAACTGATTTACAGACATTGCCACACGGCGCTTAAGGCCCAAATTCGCGAGTACCTGATCTGTGGGACCAGTCACATCCCCGGTCACCGACACCAGAAGGTGGTCAGCCGCGACAAAGTCCTCTAGCGTTAACTGGGATTTTGCTAAAGGATGATCGGGGCGCATTACCACCACCCAACTTGGATCGAGTACGTGTTCAGCGCGAATAACCGAGCCAGGCTCCTGATATTTAGAGAAAGTGAGTTCTGCTTCAGCATCTTTGAGTATTTTATCGGTTTCCATGTCGTAATTAGGAATGGCATGGATATTAATACCTGGCGCTTCATTCTCAATAACTTTACGTAGCGGCCCCCATACCATGGAAACAATGCTGTCAGTCGCTGCAATACGAAAGGTGCGTTTAGCCGTTGCTGGATTGAAGTCTGTAGGGTTAACGGCGACTTCAAGTTCGCCTAACGGGCCTTGAATCTGACTCCACAAATTTTTAGCGAAGGAGGTAGGTTGAATACCGCGTCCGTCTTTTACAAAAAGCTCATCGTTCCAAGCGGTGCGCATACGAGAAAGTGCGTTAGAGACCGCCGGCTGTGTCATTGACAGCCTATCAGCTGCGCGGGTAATTGCCCCTTCAGTCATGATGGCATCAAAAATCATTAATAGATTTAAATCGTGTGGACGCATGGTTCTCTCCGCTGCCTGTTGTCGTTCAGCCCGATCCTCAATATATAACATCATGTGATGTGTTGCATATTAAAAGATAATTATTTTTATTGTTGGATGGTGTGCATAATGCGCTTCATCAAACTTTAGTTTAATTTTTAAGAGAATCTTGCAATGAAAACTTTTACCCGTTTATTGGCAATAGTAAGCCTAACTGCGCTAGTCGCTGCATGTGGTGATGATGAGCAGGATCCAAGTCAATCGATGAGCGCGAATGCAAATGCTGGAGTGCCTGTGGATGTGGCTACGGTGGTGTCTCAACGTTTAACCGAATGGGATAATTTTACAGGTCGCCTAGAGTCTCCGCAAATTGTTGCGCTTCGCCCGCGGGTGTCGGGTTATATAGACTTTGTTGCATTTGATGAAGGCGAATATGTTGAACAAGGGCAAACCTTATTTTTGATAGATAACCGTACTTTTAAAGCAGAAGTCGACAGGTTAACTGCGCAGCTTGAAGAGGCGAAAAGCCGGGTGCAACTGGCTGAGCAAAACTACAACCGTGCTTTTAAATTGCGTAAAACCCAAGCCGTGTCTGAAGAGGTGCTTGATGCACGCTTAGCCGAGAAAAATCAGGCGTTAGCCAGCCTAAGCCAAACTCAGGCAGCGCTTGAAGTTGCGCGCTTAAATCGTGGGTTTGCTCGTGTTGAAGCTCCAATTTCTGGGCGTATTTCTCGCGCTAATATCACAGAAGGTAACTTTGTTACCGCTGGTCAAACCGAGTTAACTCGTATTGTATCGACCGACCGTTTGTATGCGTATTTCGATATTGATGAGCAAACTTACCTTAACTACTTAACTGACAAGGCAAATGCATCAAGTGCAGTTAGCGACC
>LUMD01000894.1_pt1 | contig 10753 bp, 13 predicted proteins | sample 729651 | NCBI WGS metagenome assembly LUMD01 (sample SAMN03860272, study PRJNA289734) | marine metagenome | biome: seawater column; feature: ocean; material: water; isolation source: Red Sea water column Station 34 - depth 258m | place: Saudi Arabia: Red Sea | collected 2011-10-15 | depth 258 m | reverse complement strand
AGTCGGAACCCCCGGTCCTCGTGGACGCCGAAGGCGACACCGTGACGCTGACGTTGAACCGCCCAAGACTCCGAAACGCCTACTCCGCAGCCATGCGCGATGCCCTTGTCGAAGCTCTCCGACCGCTCACCGCTCCCGGAGACTGTCGTCCAGTTCTGTTGACGGGCATGGGGTCGACTTTCTCCTGCGGCGGTGACCTGGCTGAGTTCGGCACGGTCGACGACCCGGCCCAGGAGTTCGGCCAGGCGTGTCGCTCCGTCGAAGCCCGCCAGGTAACGCCGGCCCTGGTCCACGCAGATCGCCGCATAGGCAGCACCGGCCTCGGCCTTGGAGATGGACATCGGCCGGTTCCAGTTGTCCCGGATGTAGTCGGGGTCGAAGAACATCATGTTCGCGACGGCCACCTCCACGTCCACGTCACCCATGACGCCGATCCGCCCCTGGGTGTGGGAGGCCCATCCGGTGGACATTCCGGCCTCCACCGACCGGGCGAACGTCGTCGGGTCGAGCATGAACCAGGCGCCGAATCCGTTGATCGGCTCGGCGACCTTTCGGGCGGTGGTTCGTGCGTCCATGCAGTGGAGTATGGCCGAGCCCGTCCCGGCCGTTGGAATCAGCCGGGGCTGGTCGGTCGAGGGCGGCGATTCAGCCGAGGGCCGCGACCACGCCGAAGGAGACCAGTAGTCCGTTGCGGGCCAGGTCGCGCCACGACAGGGGCCGCTTGGACCAGGCGCCGAAGCAGCCGCAGGCATCGCGGTGACCAGCGAGGAGGCGGCCGGCGATCAGCGTGGTGAAGGCCACCAGCAGGGCCACCGCACACTGGCCGCCCACCCGGGGGTCCACCACCAGCAGGAGGGCCGTCGCCGCCTCGGTCCCCGGGAGTACCCGGGCCAGCAGCCGTGGTCTGGGGAGCCCGAAGTCGGCGAGGGAGCGTCGGGTGCCCAGCGGATCGCGCAGCTTGGCCGCTGTCGCCACCGCGAAGACGACGGCCAGGGTCCACGCCGAGACGGTCACCAGGGGATCGGGCATCTCCGACCTTCCGGGGAGACGCTCAGTAGCCCAGGGCCACGTCGACCGGAGCGAGGAGTTCTTCGCCCGTGCAGAACCGCCGTACGTTCTCGGCCACGAACGGCTCCAGCAACGCGAGGCCCATCTCCGGGGTGTTGGCGACGTGCGGGGTGATGAGGGGCCAGGGCCAGGACGAGCACGTCGGTCCGCGGGAGCACCTCGTGCAGGCGGTTCATGGTGATCGTCCGGTCGGCGCCGGCCACCGACTCGTCGCTGCGGCGAACCACCGTCACGTCGCAGCCGAACGGGGCGAGCAGGGGGAGCAGGCAACGGGTGATGCCTCCGCCACCCAGCACGGTCACCCGACTGCCGGCCAGCACCCGGCCCACGGCTCCCTCCCAGGTGGTGGCCCGGGCATAGCCGTGGAGGTTCTTGCACAGCGCCAGGACCTGGGCCATCACCGTCTCGGCCACCGTCGGCGCGTAGACGCCCTTGCCGCACGTCCACGACCACCGGGGGTCCAGGTGGTGGGCGAACGGTTCGATGCCGGCGTACGGGAGTTGGATCCAGGTCAACCGCTCGGCCTCGGCCACCATGTCGGGGAATCGATCGGGCCGGGCCGGGTCGGCCCACACGAGGCCCTCCCTCGTACATGGCCGGCCGGGTGTCCGGGGTGACGGCGATGTTCCGGGCGGTCATGGGCGACGGGTCACGGTCGGGAACTCAATCCTGGAGGGGGAGGCATTCGGCGGCCACGGCCTCGATGGTCGCATGCCAGGCGTCGCTGCCCGAGGAGCCGGAGCCCGTTCCCGCGCCGGACGGGTCGTCCAACGGGAACACCACGAACTTCGAGGCACCGGCATCGACGAATTCGGCCAGGCGGGCGGCCAGGCCGTGGAACCCCTGGGCGACGAGCTCTCGAGGATCCTGGTCCGGTTGCTGGGACCTGAGCCGTTCGGCGAAGCGTTCGGGCACGGTTCCGTGCACGAACGGGACCAGGGCCCCGAAGTGCTCCCGGTCGATGGACCGTCCGGCTGCGGCCGCCGCCTCGTCGACGACGCGGATCCCGTCGGCCACGGTGGCCGGGGTGGCGAAGCTGGGCAGCCAGCCGTCGCCGAGGCGACCGCAACGCCGCAGTTCCGACGGGGCGAAGCCGCCCAGCCAGACCTCGATGGGCTGCTGGACCGGCTTGGGCAGTACCCGCACCCCGGAAAGTGTGAAGCGCGGGCCGTCGTGGTCGATCGCCTCCTCGCCGGCGTCCCAGAGTCGGCGCATCAGCGGGAGTGCCTCGTCGAACCAGGCGGCCCGGTCGCCGCGGGCGACGCCGAAGGCCTGGTGTTCGGCGGCGTCGGCGATGCCGAGCCCGAAGGCGGGAAGCGCCCGGCCGTTCGACACCACGTCGAGGCTGGCGATGGCCTTGGCGCACAGGACCGGGTTGCGGCCCGGCAGCACCATCACGGCGGGGCCGAACTTGAGGTGCTCGGTGCGTCCCGCCGCGTAGGACATGGCGACCATCGGGTCGAGGGTGAGGCCGTTGGCCCGTTCGCTCACCCAGAGGGAGTCGTACCCGTTGGCCTCGAGGTCGTCGACGAGCCGGCCGAACAGGTCGGCGCCATGGGGATGGGCGGAGCCGCCGAACCCGAAGCCGATCCGGATCCGCACAGCGCCGGCTGCCGGTTCAGCCCAGGGCGGCGGTGCCCGCGTAGGGCGCCGGGTCTCCGACGGCGGGGATCTCCGGCCGCGACCAGGCAGTGAGCGAGCCGATCGACTCGGCGAGGTCACGCCAGGTGTCGGGGTCCCAACCCTCGGCGGTGCCGACGAGGGTGCCGTCCTGGCGGATTGCCACGAGGGCGGGGAGTGAGCCGAGGCCGAGGGAGCGGACGAGGGCCCGGTCGGGGTCGGCGAGGCCGAGGATCTCGTCGGCGAGCGGGCCGAGGAACCGGGCGGCGCCGTCGGCGTCGGTGTCGGTCACGAGGTAGGCGACCCGGACGTCGGCCTCCTGGAAAACCCGCAGGATGCGGCGGGCGGTGTCGAGCAGCCACGAACTCTCGTGGGTGTACGGGTCGAGCACGACGGCCGCCAGCGGGAACGTCGTGAGCAGCTGCTCGAGCGGGAGCGGCTCGCCGCCGACCGGCTGCAACTCGATGTCGAGGGAGGGGTCCTGTGCCACGGGCGATGACGCTAGCGCCCGGCCGTCGTCCCGGTGCGCCTGTCGCCGGAACTACGTTCGGGCGGTGCCAGCCACCCGGACCAGGCCGCTTCCGGCGCCGCTCCTCGACTGGGGGCGCCCGCGCCTGCGGGACCTGCCGTGGCGGGCGACCCGGGACCCGTGGTCGGTCCTGGTGGCGGAGGTGATGCTCCAGCAGACCCAGGTGGACCGGGTGGTGCCGAGGTGGGAGCGCTTCCTCGAACGCTTCCCGGACGTGGCGACGTGCGCTGCGGCGCCGTTGGGAGACGTCGTCCGCGAGTGGTCGGGCCTCGGCTACAACCGCCGGGCCGTGAACCTGCACCGATGTGCGGCACAGGTGGCGGCGCAGCATGGCGGCCGGCTGCCGGACGACCTCGATGCGCTGCTCGCCCTGCCGGGCATCGGGCCGTACACGGCGAGGGCCGTGCTGGCCTTCGCCTTCGAGCGGGACGTGGCCGTGGTGGACACCAACGTGGCACGCCTGCTGGCGCGCCGGACCGGTCGCCGGCTCACGGCCCGGGAGGCCCAGTCGCTGGCCGATGCGGCCGTCCCGGCAGGGGAGGGCTGGGCGTGGAACCAGGTGCTGCTCGACGTGGGGGCGACCGTCTGTCGCGCCCGCTCACCGCACTGTGGCGGGTGCCCGGTCGCCGACGGCTGTGCCTGGCGGGGCGAGGGCGATGATCCGGCACGTGGCTCCGCCGGGGTCAGTGTCGCCCAACCGGCCTTCGAGGGCTCGGACCGTCAGGGCCGTGGACGGCTGGTGGCGGCCCTCGGCGGGGGCGACGTCCCCGATGCCGACCTGGCCCGGGGGATGGGCTGGCCCGACGACCCCGGCCGTGCGGTCCGGGTCGCCCTCGGCGTCGCCGACGACGGGCTGGCCACGCACGCCAACGGCGCCTGGCGACTTCCGAGGTGAGGCGCCCCGCTCAGGCGGGGCCGGTGAGGGCGCCCAGCAGGGCGTCGATGGCGCCGTCCGCCAAGGCGGTCATCTCCTCGTCGGTGCGGTCCTGGATGGGATGCGCCACGTAGACGCCGGCCACGTCGAGGCCCAGGCCCGCCGACTGGGTCTCGGCGGCGTCGATGAAGGTGTCGGAGGCCACGAAGACCCCCGGCACGCCCCGCCGCTCCAGATCGTCGATGTCGTGCACACTGCACGTCGTGCAGGATCCTCAATCGGCGAGGGCCTCGATCACGGCGTCGCAGTGGGTGGCGATCTCGTGGCGCAGGTCGGCGGGCGCCGGCTTGGTGAACGTGGGCTTGGCGTAGCGGGCCACGGTCGCCCCGGCGGCGGTGAGCCGTTCCTCGACCCGGTCGAGGAACACGTCGCCGCGGGGCTTGGAGATGTCGAGCAGGCCGACGGTGAGCCCGGCCAGCGACTCGGGGCGCCCGACGCGCTCCCGGGTGGCCGGGGCCTGCTCACTGGTCGGATCCAGGATCGTGGTGGTCATGGCGTGGCCTTCCTCGTGACGGGACGGGTGGTGGCTCTCATGGCGTGATCTCCCTCGTGACGGGGTCGGAGCCGCCGGGGCCGTTCTTCCAGCCGCCGATGACGGCCGAGAACAGGCCGGCGGGACCGCCGGCGTGGACGACCAGCAGGCCGCCCGGACGGAACTTGGGGACGCGGTGGCCGGCGAACTCGGGAGGGAGGCCCTCCTCGACGCCGTCGACGCCCCCGAGGATGGAGTCGGTGTCGACCATCAGGCACTCGGTGAGTTCGGCCATGAAGCGGGCCCGGTCCCAACCGGCGTCCCGGTATCGGGACATGTGCTCGGGCGACATCACGAGCATGCCGTCCATGCCGAGCACCACCCGTTCGGAGATGGCGGTCCGGAGGCTCGAGGCCAGTGAGCGGGTGAGCGACTCGGGGCTGCGGCTGAGCTGGTCCATCACCAGGTTCGGGCCCTCGCCGCAGAAGGCGGTGACGGTGTTCTGCGAGCGGTCGAAGCCCCGGTCCTCGGCGAGGGTGGTCCAGGGTGAGCCGTCCTCGTCCTCGGCGAAGCAGAAGCCCTGCTTGCCCATGTGTCCGAGGGTGCCCCGGTCGATGCCGCCCGGGGCGCCGCCGCCGACGTTGCGGAGGACGAGTTGCACGGCCCGGCCGATGGTGGAGTTGGCCCGGTTGCCGTGGCCCAGGACGTTGATCCCCGAGTTCATGCCGATCTGCCGGGCGATCGGCCCGTTGACGACGAGGATCGGGCCGACCGACATGGTGGTGGCCAGCACGCCGTGCATGTTGAACTCATCGGTGCAGACGGTCTCGAGGGCTGCGAGGACGACCGGCAGGTACTCAGGGCGGCAGCCGGCCATGACGGCGTTGACCGCCACCTTCTCGACGGGGCACTCGACCAGGTTGGGCGGAACCAGGACGACGACCTCGTCAGGGCTGCGAGTGGTTCCTTCGAGCATCCGGGACACCCGCGCCTCGGTGGGCGGCACCACCGGAAGCCCGTCGGTCCAGCCCCGGTCGAACAGGGCCTCGTGGAGGTCCTCCAGTTCGGCGACCTCGACGCGCCGCGAGGCCAGGTTCGAGCCGCCGTACCGGGCCCGGAGCTCGTCGACCCGCCCGGGGTCGACCGTCAGGGAGCCTCAACCGGGCTTGAAGTCGGGCAGGCCGTCGCCCAGGCCGTCGACGCCGGTGAAGGACTCCCAGTTGGCGCGGTCCCAGCCGACGGTGCGGTCGATCTCGACGCCGTCGACGCGCCGAACCAGCGTGGGGACGGCGTCGAGGTCGATCTGCCAGCTGGCCGCCAGGTCGGTGTCGTCGACGACCCAGTCGGCGTCGGTCGGGAAGGAGGGATCGTCCTGGGTGTAGACGACGAGCCCCGCCGACTCGGCCAGTTGCTCGAGCACCGGGGCGACCAGCGTGCAGGCCGGGCACTCGGCCTTGACCACGGCGACCAGGCCGTCGGGAATGGTCGGGAGTCGGGCACCGGTCACGGAGGCCATCACCGACAGTCTCGCGCACCGTCGTTGCCGCTCCTGACTCGGGATCAGGGCATCGTGAGATGGGTCACAGCCCCGACACCGGCCGCCGGAGCCTCACTACCCTCACCGATCGATGGATGCCGCGCTCGACGTCACCTTCTACGGGGTCCGGGGCTCGACCCCGTGCCCGTGCGACGAGAACGCGCGCTACGGCGGCAACACCTCCTGCGTCGTCGTCGACGTGCCCGGCGGCCAGCCGATCCTGCTGGACCTCGGCACCGGCCTGCGCTTCTACGGCGTCGACGAGCCGTGTGCCGCCACGCCCTTCCGCGGCACGGCCCTGGTCAGCCACCTCCACTGGGACCACATCCAGGGCCTGCCCTTCTTCGCCCCGATCAACTGCCCGGGGGCCCGGTTGGACGTGTACGGTCCGAGCAACGGCCGCACCCTCGAGGCCTGCTTCGAGGAGTTCATGGCGCCGCCGTACTTCCCGATCAGCCACCGGGACCTGGCGGGCGAGATCGCCTTCCACGACGTGCTCGACGGCAGTTTCACCGTCGGCCCGGCCAGGGTGACCGTCGCCGTGGTGCCCCACGTGGGTGTCACCAACGGCTACCGCATCGACTGGAACGGCGTGAGCGTCGCCTACGTGAGCGACCACCAGGAGCCGGTCGGGGCGCCCACCCACGTCGATCCGGCAGTGCTCGACCTGTGCGCCGGCGTCGACCTGCTGATCCACGACGCCCAGTTCACGCCCGAGGAGTTCGCCCAGCGCGCCGACTGGGGCCACTGCACCGTCGACTACGCCGTCGAGGTGGCCGGCCAGGCGGGCGTCGGCGAACTGGTGCTGTTCCACCACGACCCGGCGCACGGCGACAGCACCGTCGATGCGCTGCTCGAGGGGGCTCAGGCGGCTGCCGAGGATCGACGGATCGGCAGGGTGTCCGCCGCCGCCGAGGGCTGCACGATCTCGCTGGCGCCGACCCGTTCCCGCACCTGAATCTCCGGCGTACCCGTTGGTCCGGGCTACCCTCCGCCGGACCAACCAGGTGACCACGGGGGACGGAGGGTGAACATGTCCGTACAGATCGACGGCGACCTCTACCGGAAGGTCCTGGGCCGCTATCCGACCGGGGTCACCCTCGTGACCGGCTGTGACGACGGGGAGCCCCTGGCGATGGTGATCGGCTCGTTCGTGTCGGTCTCGATGGATCCGCCCCTCGTCGGCTTCCTGCCCGGGAAGGGCTCGTACACGTGGCCGCGGATCGAGGCCTCTGGATCCTTCTGCGTGAACGTGCTCTCCGACGGACAGCAGGACCTCTCCAACGCCTTCTTCCGCAAGGACGGCGACCCGTGGGAGGGCACCGACTGGGAGCCGGCGCCGTCGGGATCGCCGCTGATCCCGTCGTGCCTGGCGTCGATGGACTGCTCGATCCACGAGGTCGTCGACGCCGGCGACCATGTGTTCGTCATGGGCCGTGTCGAGCACCTCAGCCACGTCGACGAGGGCTCCCCGCTGGTGTTCCTCGGCGGCCGGTACGGGGCGTTCTCACAGGAACCCGGGTTGGCCTGATGGCCGTGTACGCCCTCGGCGACGTCGAGCCCCGCATCGACCCCACCGCGTACGTCCACCCCGACGCGGTGCTGATCGGAAACGTCGAGGTCGGGCCGGAGTCGAGCATCTGGCCGCACGCGGTGCTCCGGGCCGACGACAACCTGATCCGCGTCGGCGCCCGTTCCTCGGTTCAGGACAACGCCGTGCTGCACTGCACGAGTGAACTACCGACCATCGTCGGCGACGACGTCACCCTCGGGCACCTGTGCCACCTCGAGGGCTGCACGATCGAGGACCAGGGACTCGTCGGCGTGGGCTCGGTGGTGCTCCACGAGGCCGTGGTCGGCTTCGGTTCGATCGTCGGCGCCAACGCCATGGTCCGCAACGGCCAGGTCGTAACGGCCAGGTCGTGCCGCCCCACTCGATGGCGATCGGCGTCCCGGCCTCCGTGCGGGAGGGGGTCGTGTCCGAGGGAACCAACCTCGTCAACGCGCAGATCTACGTGGAGCGCGCGCGGCAGTTCCGCCAGGGCCTGCGCCGCCTGGACTGACCGACCGTCGGCGGGCGTCCGATGAGTAACCACTCGTTCCGCTCGGAGCAGGACGGCGGGCTGACCCTCGCCGCCCACCTGGAGCGCCCCACCGGCGGTACCCGGGGCCGACCGGGCGTCGTGATCTGCCACGGCTTCCCCGCCGGGGAGGGCGGTGGCGCCAACTCGCCGGCGACCTTCCCGGAACTGGCGGCGCGGATCGCGCGGGAGATGGGCTGGGTCGCCCTGGTGCCGGCGCCACGGGGCATGCCCGGTTCCGACGGCTTCTTCAGCCTCGACGGCTGGCTCGAGGACGTGCTGGCGGCCGCTCGCCACCTGCTCGTCGACCAGGGGGCCTCGGGGGTCTGGACCGCCGGCTTCGGGACGGGCGGGGCCCTCGCCGTGTGTGCCGCGGCCGCCGACGAGCGCATCGGTGGCGCGGCCACCCTCGCCGGTCCCGCAGACTTCACCGACTGGGCGGCCAACCCGCGCCGCTTGCTGCTCCACGCCAGGGACGCGGGGGTGATCCGCGAGGACACCCACCCCGGCGACTTCGACCGCTGGAGCCCGGGTATTGGCCTCGGGCCACGGAATCGCCGACCTGCGGATGATCGCCGGGGCCGGCCACCACCTGCGCCACGACCCCCGGGCGATCGCCATCCTGCTGGGCTGGCTGGACCGCCAGCGGCGCCTCGCCGACGGCGGCTGAGGTCCCGTCCACCGCCAGGACCCGCCGTTCCGGGCCGGGGAATTGTTACTATCCCGGTAGGAGAAATCCCCGGTCGTCCGCCCGTCGACCGGTCCCGCCCACACGGAGTTCCCCCATGCCACCCACCGACGCCGCCACCGACCTGGGGCTCGACCTCGGCCGCTACAAGCTGGGCTGGAGCGACGAGGAGGACTACGTCTTCAAGCCCACCAAGGGCCTGGACGAGAAGATCATCCGGGAGATGTCCTGGATGAAGGGCGAGCCCGACTGGATGCGCGACTTCCGCCTCAAGTCGTACGACCGCTTCGGCCGGCGGCCCATGCCGAGCTGGGGTGGCGACATGTCGGGCATCGACTTCGACAACATCTTCTACTACATCAAGCCCACCGAGTCGTTGAGCGACGACTGGGACGACGTCCCCGACGCCATCAAGGACACCTACGAGAAGTTGGGCATCCCCGAGGCGGAGCGCAAGTACCTGGCCGGGGTGACCGCCCAGTACGAGTCCGAGGTCGTGTACCACCGAAACCGGGAAGACCTCGAGGCGCAGGGGATCATCTTCTGCGACATGGACACGGCGTTGCGCGAGCACCCCGAGATCGTGAAGGCCTACTTCGGCCGGGTGATCCCGCCCAACGACAACAAGTTCTCGGCGCTCAACTCGGCGGTGTGGAGCGGCGGCTCGTTCATCTACGTGCCCCCCGGAGTCAAGGTCGAGATGCCGTTGCAGGCCTACTTCCGGATCAACGCCGAGAACATGGGCCAGTTCGAGCGCACGCTGATCATCGCCGACGAGGGGTCGGAGGTGCACTACATCGAGGGCTGCTCGGCTCCGGTGTACACCACCGACTCGCTGCACTCGGCGGTCGTCGAGATCGTGGTCAAGCAGGCGGCCCGGGTCACCTACACGACCATCCAGAACTGGTCGTCCAACGTCTACAACCTGGTCACCAAGCGGGCCCGGGTCGAGGCCGAGGGCCACATGGAGTGGATCGACGGCAACATCGGCTCCCGGCTCACCATGAAGTACCCGGCGGTCGTGCTGGCCGGCCCGAAGGCCTCCGGCGAGGTCCTGTCGGTCGCCTACGCCGGCCCGGGCCAGCACCAGGACGCCGGCGCCAAGATGACCCACGCCGCCCCCGAGACCACCTCCAAGATCGTCTCCAAGTCGATCTCGAAGGACGGCGGCCGCACCAGCTACCGGGGGCTCGTCCGGGTGGAGGACGACGCCTACGGCTGCAAGAGCCACGTGCAGTGCGACGCCCTGATCCTCGACGACGAGAGCATCTCTGACACCTACCCCTACATGGAGGTCGGGTCGGCCGACGCCGTGATCGGCCACGAGGCCACGGTGTCCAAGGTCGCCGACGACCAGCTCTTCTACCTGATGAGCCGGGGGCTCACCGAGGAGCAGGCCATGTCGATGGTGGTCAACGGCTTCATCGAGCCGGTCACCCGGACGCTGCCGATGGAGTACGCCGTCGAGTGGAGCCGCCTCATCGAGTTGCAGATGGAGGGCTCGGTCGGCTGATGCGCGGTTCCTCCACCCGCTGAACCCCGGATTCGGCTAGGAACGTGCCATGCCGATGCGGCAGGACTGCAAGCACTTCGAGAGCCGCTCGTACCCGAACGGTGACACGGTCCGCAAGTGTGACCTCGACCTCGCACCCGAGGCGCCGTGGCGTTGCCCTGACGACTGTCCGTCGTACACCCGGCGCATGGTCGACGTGAACTGGAGCCACGGGACGCTGGTCACGCCCGCCACTCCGGACGAGCCGCCCGGGCTGGGTGAGGACGACAGCATCGCCGCCCTGCTGGACGCCGCCGAGGACATCGTCAACG
>LUMD01000319.1_pt1 | contig 10770 bp, 7 predicted proteins | sample 729651 | NCBI WGS metagenome assembly LUMD01 (sample SAMN03860272, study PRJNA289734) | marine metagenome | biome: seawater column; feature: ocean; material: water; isolation source: Red Sea water column Station 34 - depth 258m | place: Saudi Arabia: Red Sea | collected 2011-10-15 | depth 258 m | reverse complement strand
TATATATTTAATTTTCAAAGCAAACCAGATTCGGATTCTTGGTACGGGAACAATTCTCCACAAAATGATCAATTATTCAGTGTAAGATCGAATTTACAACAAGATGGAAATAGTTTAACCATCGTCAGTGGACTCTCCCCTGGTGAACATCGTCTTTTTTCAATGACTGAAAATCCAATAAACGTCAGAAATGTAAATCCAAATACCGAGAGAATGCAGCATCGTCCATTTTTTCTGGAAGAGGGAAAGGTTCTGATTTATCCCTATAAATTAAGATATTCTCAAAAATTAATAGGGACAACACGAATGGTTAACTATTCAAGGAAGTTTGAACTTTTGACGGATCAGGGGTTAAAGAATATCAAGGAAGAATTAAAAGGACAAAATAGCTGAGGGTGCGTTGACTGAGCAAGTAACAAGCACTGAATCAAACAAGATTCCTGAAAAGTTTACTTCAGGACTAGAACTGGATGTAGGTGTAAACAGTAAATATAAATTAAGTTCAGATTTGACATGGCTTTCGGCTTCTGGAGAAGGAGAAGCTGATCTTGAAGGAAATGACATTAGATTTGTGTATATTGCAGCTCATGGAATTTCATGGGGAATCCGTATGAGTGAGCATAACGGGAAAGATTCTACAGCAACATCATATTATTCAATAAAAGTGAAAGAGAACACACCCTATATTCGTTATGATCATACTTTGTATAGTAATGATAATTTCCTATTGGAGGGGCAAATTGCAGCTGGATTTAATTTAGTTACAGTAGAAATAGATCATCCCGAATTAAGTCCTAACGCTTCTTCAAGTCTCGGTTTTATGCTTGAGCCAAGTATTTTTACTGGTATGGAAATACAAGATGAAATGCTTTTTGGGCTAGGTATGAGTTACCCATTAGATTATTTAAAAGGAAATGCAAATTGGTTATACAGTGGATATACACTTAATTACAACTATGAGATAACAAAATCACCAATAGTATTTCTCATATTTAGATTTGCAATCTAAAAGTTTCTGGAACAATTGCAGCAAGACTCCTCAAGAAAAAAACCAATCCATCATCTCGTGTAAGTAAACCCCACTAATTCTTCAAAGTCAGACACACTCCAAGTAAAATCTTCACATTTTGTATACTAAAATATTTTGCAAAATTAGAAACATTCATGTTACTTATTACATTCAATGGGAGAGATAGAACATTTCCCATAAATTTTCCAAACCAGAGAATTGAAATGAAAAATCTGAAAATTGTAATTCATATTTTGTTATCTGTGTTTTTGTTAGGGTGTGCAGAAAAAGGTGTTTACGTAGGTGAGAAGAAAGACGGAAAACGGCATGGTCAAGGTACATTAACTTTTTCTGATGGAAGAAAGTATGAAGGGGAATTTAAGGATGGTAAACAAGATGGTCAAGGAACAGAAACTTATTCTGATGGAAGTAGTTATGAAGGAGAATGGAAGGATGGCTATGGTCCGCTTTATAAGAAAGGATCATTAATAAGTGAAAATAAATTTAAACCTTATACAAGATATATTGATACAATTAGCCTTAGAATATTTTCCTTAGAAAGAGTCTCAGATACTTTTATAAAAGACGTAGCGTTAATATACGAATCTATGTTTGATGCAAAAAAAATAATTGATCCAATTATTCAAAAACATTTTCTTAAAACTCTTCAAAAATTTTATGTGTATCAGCGGATTGGTTTAATAAGTCCTGATTTCAACCGTGGTTTTGATTGTTGTCCACGAAGAGGCAAATATCAGCATAATCACGTTGATTTTATTTGGGAGAAAGAAAAAAATCACGAAATTCACAGACAAGCTAATGAAATTGTTGAACATCTATTACATACAATTACCACTGTTGGTTTTTATTATGCTTTCCCCGATGAATGGCGTTGGGATAAAAAGGATTCTCCAATTAATTTAGCGATGCAAGAAGCAGTCGATAAGGGGCATTATAATATATCTAGTTATTCAGATTTACTTAATCGTGACCGTAAAGGTTATGCAAAGGTAACGGCTCAAGAATTTGCATATTGGGTAATATTAGCTGAGTGGAATTATTTTTATTTAGTGGGAGGTCAAAATGATGAATTTAATCTACATACTTCATCACAAATTGCTTCGAAACTTCCACTTGCTCATAAATTGTATCTAGATACTGTTGCCAAGGTAATAGGACCTCCTGATAAAAATTTATTAAATAAGTGGTATAAGTTTAAATAATTTCATGAACCTGTTGATCGTACACTTGAGATATCTTATGGTCAAGAAGTTGCTCTAACAGAACAAAAGGCAAACTAACCCCATCTTCTCCTGTGAGTAACCCCAGTACCTGCGTCATGGCGCAAAAAGATGCAGTCGAATTGTCCGTATCATCATTCGCCAAGTCATCCGGAAAGATGTGAACATTTCCTTTTTTCATACTTGAACATAACACTCGCAGTTGTATTAGAAGAACTGTGACTGAGTATTTAAAATAGATCTGCTTTTCAACCTGACATGTCTCTTAGATGATAAGAAATTCAACACAAGACTCCTCATTGGCAAAACGTCTGCGGAAGGAAACGACTGCTGAAGTACTGTTTGATGAGTTTTCACGTGGACTTTACAGCACCGACGCTTCGATCTACCAAATCAAACCGCTGGGCGTTGTGGTGCCTGAAACAGAGGAGGACGTGCTGGCCACCCTCAGTATCGCAAACGACAACGGTGTTTCGGTGACAATGCGGGGCAGTGGCACCTCGCAGTGTGGTCAAACCGTAGGCGAAGGCATCATCGTTGATGTCAGCAAGCATCTCAACCGCCTCATTAAGCTTGATCCGGAAAAACGTCAGGCAGTGGTTCAACCCGGAATCGTGCTCGACCAGCTGAATGCTTTGCTCAAGCCACACAAGCTGTTCTTTCCCGTTGATGTTTCCACCAGCAGCAGGGCGACCATTGGCGGAATGACAGCCAACAACAGCTGCGGCGCTCGATCAATCCGTTACGGCAAGATGGTGGATAATGTACTGGCCGTGAACGCTGTGCTCGCGGATGGCAGCCAAATGCACTTTGCTGAATTGGGAAACGGAACAGCCTCCGCTGCTCCGGAATGGCAGCAGCAAATGGTGAGTCAGCTGCTGGAACTTGGAACCCGCGAAACCAAAGAAGTGGCCAAACGCTTTCCCAAAGTGCAGCGCCGTGTGGGCGGCTACAATCTGGATGTATTGACCTCAGAGGCAAGGTCTTCGCTTAATCTGGCACATCTGCTGGTAGGTTCAGAAGGTACCCTCGCGGTTTCCAATAAAATTCATCTCAATCTCCAAACGATTCCGGAACACAAGGTGCTTGGCGTTTGTCACTTCCCAACCTTTTACGAAGCAATGTCAACTACTCAGCACCTCGTTGAATTGGGTCCAGACGCGGTGGAACTGGTGGACCAGACGATGCTCGAACTTGCCGCCGAGATCCCGCAGTTTCAGCAGAAACTGAAACGATTTGTGAAAGGCAAGCCGGGATCGCTGCTGCTGGTTGAGTTTGCGGGAACAGAGTTTGATCCTCTCAAACTCAAGCTGCGTGAACTGGACGAATTGATGTCGGCGCACGGTTTTCCAGATTCAGTAGTGGAAGCAATTGATCCGGGATTCCAGAAGGAAGTCTGGGATGTGCGCAAATCAGGACTCAACATCATGATGTCCATGAAAGGCGACGGCAAACCGGTTTCCTGTATCGAGGATTGCGCGGTGGAATTGACAGACCTTGCGGAATATACCAGCCGCCTCAACGAACTTTTCGCGAAGTACGGCACCACCGGAACATGGTATGCGCATGCCTCCGTGGGCTGCCTGCACGTTCGCCCTGTCCTAAACATGAAGCAGGAATTAGGCGCCAAGCAGCTACGGGCGATCACGGAAGAAACCTTTGCAATCGTACGGGAGTATAAGGGCTCGCATTCCGGAGAACACGGGGACGGCCTGGTGCGCTCGGAGTTCCACGAAGTGATGTTCGGCAGACGTCTTGTGAAAGCATTCGAGGAAATCAAGAAAATATTCGATCCCTGTGATTTATTGAATCCGGGCAAGATCGTGCAGCCTTCCAGGATGGATGACCGCGGCCTTTTCCGTTACAGTCCGGACTACCAGCAATCCAATATGCCAACCGGACTTGACTGGTCCGAATGGGGTGGATTTGACCGTGCGGTGGAAATGTGCAACAACAACGGCGCCTGCCGCAAATTCAACACAGAGGTGATGTGCCCATCCTACCGAGTAACCATGGACGAACGGCATCTCACCCGCGGACGCGCCAACGCGCTGCGACTCGCCTTATCCGGACAGTTGGGGAAGAAGGCGTTTTCTTCTCCGGAAATGTATGAAACCATGCAGCTCTGTGTTGGCTGCAAAGCGTGTCGGCGGGAATGTCCCACAGGCGTGGACATGAACCGCATGAAAACTGAATTCCTATACCATTATCATCGGAAACACGGTATTTCGCTACGGGAAAGACTGTTTGCCTATATGCCCCGCTATGCTCCACAGGTCTCGAAGTTCGGTGGACTGGCGAACTTGCGTGACATGATTCCCGGACTCTCCGGTATTTCAGAAAAACTGCTCGGACTCAGCGGCAAACGCGAACTGCCAAAATGGCACTCAAAACCATTCAGTCCGGAGGAAATCTCACGGGAAACCACTGGTACGGAAGTGGTTCTGTTCGCCGACAGTTTCAATACTTACTTCGAGCCAAACGTCCTGCGGGATGGACTGGCTGTGCTGGAAGCAGATGATCGGAAAGTTATTGTGTCCGGAGCTGTCAACAAACAGCACCGCCTTTGCTGCGGTCGCACTTTTCTATCCTCCGGATTGATTGACGAAGCCAAACAAGAAGCGGCCCGATTGCTGGAAAATTTGTCGCCTTACGTTGAGCGTGGCGTGCCCATCGTCGGGCTGGAACCGTCGTGCGTGTTCACAATCAAGGATGAGCTGCCCTCTCTGCTTCCGGGAAAGCAGTCCCAGGAACTTGCTGATCATGTTCAATTACTGGAGTCCTATCTGCTGGCGGAACATCAGGTGGGACGGCTGAATTTCAAATTCAAAACTACAGAATCAGAAAAAGTCTTGCTGCACGGGCACTGCCACCAAAAAGCATTTGACGCAATGGACAGCACCGTCAAGTTGCTGCAAAGTGTTCCCGAAATTGAGGTAGAGACCATTCCCTCAAGCTGCTGCGGAATGGCAGGGTCGTTCGGCTATCAGGCCGAAAATTACGAGGTTTCCATACAAATGGCCGAACTCTCGCTGCTGCCCCGAATCCGTCAGGCTGCAGCAGGTGAACAGATAGCCGCGTGTGGAACCAGCTGCCGCCACCAGATTGAGCACGGTTCCGGACGTATGGCGCTGCATCCGATCAGTCTGCTGCGAAACTGGTGCATTTCTTGATGATCGAGTGCATTTAATTGCTGTTAGCCCAGATTATTCTAAACTGACCATCGATTCAATCCGGACAGCACTCAGCGGTTGTTTTCCACAAGGTTACTCATCGCGGCACGCACGCCTTCAGGGCGATGAGGGACTTTAGCCAGATCCAATCCCATTTCGATGGCGCCCAATGTGCCGAGCAGCATCGGTTCGTTGAAATCGCCCAGGTGACCAATGCGAAAGACCTTGCCGTTGAGACGTCCAAGCCCGTTGCCCAGAGAGACGTTGAAACACTCCAGCACCCCCTTGCGGAATGCATCCGCGTCATGTCCTTCAGGCATCACGACTGCGGTGAGCGAGTTGCTGTATTCACTGGGGATGAGTGCATTCAGTTCCAGATCCCATGCCTGAACAGCAGCGCGTGCTGCTTCAGCGAGCCTCCTGTGTCTTGAAAACACCTGATCAAGTCCTTCCTCAAGCAGCATCCGGATAGATTCCCGCAGGCCATAAAGCAGGTTGGTTGCGGGAGTGAAAGGAAATACTCCCTGCTTGTTGGCCTCGAGCATGTCCTGCCATTCCCAGTAAGAGCGCGGCAGTTTGGCTTTTTCAAAGGCGGAAAGCGCCTTTTCGCTAATTGCGTTGAAGCTCAAACCCGGAGGCAGCATCAAACCCTTCTGTGAACCGCCTACAGTTACATCCACACCCCATTCATCATGCCGGTAGTCGATGGATGCCAGCGAAGAAATCGTATCTACCAGGAAAAGGGCAGGGTGAACGGCACTGTCGATGGCCTTTCGAATTGCCGGGATGTCGGAGGTGATTCCGGTTGCTGTATCGTTGTGAACCACACACACGGCTTTGATGGTTTGGTTCTTGTCATCAACCAAAACCTGCTCGATTACTTCCGGCTTTGCGCCCTCCCGCCAACTGCCGGGAAGCAGCTGGGCATCAAGTCCCAGCTTTTCTGCCAGCTTGTGCCATGTGCTGGCAAAGTGCCCCGTGTCGTACATCAGCACCTTGTCTCCGGGCGAAAGTGTATTAACCAGCGCGGCTTCCCAGGCTCCTGTCCCGGAAGCAGGATAGATTATCACCGGCTGTTTAGTCTGGAAAACTTCTTTGATTCCTTCCAGAACCTCGAACCCCAGTCCTTTGAACTCCGGACCACGGTGGTCAATGGTAGGCCGTTCAATGGCACGGAGAATACGGTCCGGAACATTGGTTGGTCCGGGAATCTGCAAAAAGTGGCGTCCGCTTTGATGATGATGCATTTCGTCCTTTTAGATGATGTTGTGGATGGTTTGACGGCAGTTCTTGAACAAGACTCGCAATAGTATATAGTATTCAGGAGTCAGTGGTAATTAGAACAACTTGTTTTATTATAATTTTAGCTTTTCACTCAAACACTTTTGCATATCTCGTGAGTCACGAGTTCTCATAAGATACTGATATTGATGTCTACTGCTTGTAAACTCGACCGAAGGGAAAGATCTGATAAAGTGTTGATATATTACAATATCTTTCACATACGTTCGGGACGACACGACAAAACATGAGACAGTCGAGTTGAATATCTTGATCATATTTTACTCGAATTAATTGAATAACCATTCCCTGAGCCAAATTATTATTTGTCTTACCTCTGGTTTTAATACCTTTATGAATTATTAGTACTTTATGTGAGAGTAATTAATTTTGAGTTATGAAATTACATTTAATAATGCCAACCTGTGGTATTGACTGCAAGAAAAATCCACTACACGCACACACGAGGAAACTGAAGGTGAATCATTTTTTGGGGAAATACTGATAATAATGTAGAAAATCAGCTCGCCTAAGCCGATCATTCAGGGGTATAAATCAGGGACTTTTTTAGGTGTCCATACAGGTGTCAATCAGCCATAATATTCAGTACTATTCAGTAACACTTGGAATAAGTTACAAGGAGGGTTAAGATACGGAAGTATATTATTTAACTGCTTTCAAAAGCAATCACTATAACATACAGTACACGGATTACCAATCACCAGGTTCGGGGTACAAATCCCAACTGGATCCCCATAATATCAGTTAGTTACATTCATAGCACATAGTCTTTTTCTTTCATTGTGAAACTGCTATGAAAGTAGCAAAACATGGATTAGTAAAAGTATTGAAAATCAATTATGACTAAGAACAACTTTTCAAATCAAAGTCAAAAATTCTTTCAAAACGATGTTCGCTCAGGAAATCACATCGAAGGAAAGGGATTAAATCTTCAAGCAATTGCTAATGATTTGAAGTACGCACAGGATCATTGCAAACAAATTGTCCCGCTTACATCTTTGAATAAAGACTTTGGTAATGCAAAGGCCTATGCTGTGGCAAATTTAATTCACGAGATGAGGATAAACGAGGGAGCAAAGCCGATTGGTCGAAAAATTGGATTCACAAATACAAAGTTGTGGTCAGTTTATAACGTTTCTGAACCTATTTGGGCCTACATTTACGATACGACGGTCGTGCGGCTGAACTGCCAGCATACAAAGTGCAATATTAAAGGATTCTCTGAACCGAAGATTGAACCGGAGATCGTCTTGCACTTCTGCTCTACACCGCCATTGGAAGCTGAACCTGAAGAAATTTTAGGCTGTATTGACTGGATAGCTCACGGGATTGAGATAGTGCAGTCTCATTTTCCTAATTGGGAATTCAAAACAGCAGATACAATTGTAAATTCCGGTCTACATGCAAAGCTGTTCGTAGGTGAACCACAGGAGTTAAATAATCTCGGGCAAGAAGTATTATCAGATCTTGAAAATTTCAAAATCAGTTTGTCATGCGATGGAGATTTGTGTGCGCAAGGCAGAGGCTCCAACGTGCTAGGCAGTCCTCTGAAGTCCGTTTTGTATTTACTTCAAGTTATCAACAGATATTCAGAACAAGAACCTCTGCAGTCTGGTGAGTTGGTTACTACAGGCACATTGACAGATGCTCTTTCGATTAATGCTGGCCAAAATTGGACAACTAACTTGTATGGTATAAAACTACCAGGTATTTCCATAACATTTGAAAATTGAGTCCTTTCAAAATTAACGCTCTTCCTTTATTGCTCTTCTCTTTGTCACAAAGCTTGATTATACCTGTTTTAGTTAAAACACTGTTAACACTGCTTTCAGAGATATATAGCAGGGAAAAAAGCTGCAATAGAATCAGTTACATTTAATAAATGAGGATGAAGCATGAGTAAAGATCAAGTTGTGCTGATAATTGGAGCGGGAGACTATCTGGGCAGTGCTCTCGCAAGACGTTTTGCGAAAGAGGGCTTTCACGCTGTAGGAACACGCAGAAGAGGTGACATTGTCAGTTTCGTAAAGCAGATTGAAGATTCCGGAGGAAAAGCCACCGGTATACACAGTGACGCGCGCAAAGAGGAACAGGTGGTTGAACTGATTGACTGGGTTGAGAATGAAATCGGCCCCATTGGGGTTTTCGTGTTTAACATTGGCGGCAATGTAATGTTTCCAGTCCTCGAAACAACTTCTCGTGTTTACACAAAGGTTTGGGAGATGTGCGCCCTGGCAGGTTTTCTGACAGGCCGTGAAGTAGCCCGCCGCATGGTCGAGCGAGAGTGTGGTACTATGCTTTTTACCGGAGCAACAGCAAGCGTCAGGGGAAGTAAAGGATTTTCAGCATTTGCTGGTGGCAAGCATGCACTGCGCGCGCTCGCACAGAGTATGGCAAAGGAGTTAATGCCGAAAAACATTCATGTTGCCCACGTGGTGATAGATGGTCCTATTGATACTGAGTGGACTAGAGAAAGATTCCCGGAGATGGTTAAGGAACGGCCTAAAGATGGGCTGCTACAGCCTGATGACATTGCTGAAACTTATTGGGCAATTCACAGCCAGAAAAGAAGCGCGTGGACATTCGAAATCGATGTCCGTCCCTGGGTTGAAACCTGGTAATAAACCCAGGGATTTATCCTTCTTGAAAATTTAATCATGCTTAAATCATTACAATTTTACTCCACAATGTGGACAAAACGTTTTATCTTTTTGCATTTCATCAGAAAAACCGGAAGCAAGTAAACCTGCCGGTAAGGCAAAAAGGCCAATGCCAAATATTGCTGATATTGAACCTAAAATTTTTCCTATAGAGGTTACTGGAAAAATGTCTCCATAACCAACTGTTGTCAAAGTGGCAACCGCCCACCACATCGCTGAAGGTATGCTGGAAAACTTGTCCGGCTGGGTTTCATTTTCAGCAAAAAATACTCCAGTGGAGCATATTAATAAGAGGCTGAACATCAAGATTAATGAAGAAATCAATTCTGATCTTTTTTTAAAGATTGTATTGGTTATTATGTGAAAAGTATTTGAATGATGAAAATGTTTTGTCATCTTAAGTACTCTTAAAAATCTTAATATTCTAAGAATTCTTGCATCAGCGATCATGAAGGTTAAGTAGAAAGGCGCAATTGCGATGAAATCAATCAAGGCCATTGGAGAAAAAAAATATTTTATTCTGCCGATAAACGGATGCCGGTAGGCTTCAACAGTTACACACGACCATATCCTCAGAAAATATTCAGCACTGAAGATTATTATCGATACTGTTTCAAAATATCTGAAAAATGTTTTATATTCTGCAAAAAAACTTTTCTCAGTTTCAAGTATTATTGCCAAAACATTCAAACCAATTAATATTGAAATAAAATAGTCGAATATTTTACTTTGCTGGTCGTTCTCCTTGCTTATTTCAAGTATTTCCCAAATCCTCTGTTTTTTCATTTTCTTTTCTCCTTATAATAATGCTTGTGAAACCTTTGTTTTTCAGTAAACATGTCAGACTTGTTAAAGTAGTAAAAGCGTTGTATTTCCGGAAATTACATGCTTCACATTATCTGCGGATTCATCCATACAGCTCAAGTTGATAAGTTTAATAGGGAATATTTGTGAATAAATTATTTGGATAAAAGAATAAAGATGCAGATTTGTTTATCTTACTTCTTTCTTTTCAAAGCATATAAATGATTGATCCGGCAAAATTACGGCTCTTCTATATTAATTTTGGTCATTTCACTGACCACATGCTGATGTTGATCTTTGCAAAGGCTGCATTCAATGCAGGAATTGACTTCGGAATCGGTAAAGATTTGGCTTATGCTGAAATGATTCCATATGGAATACCTTCACTTATACTGTTCGGTGCATGTGCACCCCTAGCAGCATATTTGGCTGACAAATGGAACCGAAGTGGCATGCTGACTGTCTTTTTTTTTGGAATCGGATCAGCATCCATTCTGACTGGCTTTGCACAGAGTCTTCTGCAGATTGGTATTGGACTGGCTTTGATAGGAGTTTTTGCATCAATTTATCATCCTGTAGGC
>LUMD01002023.1_pt1 | contig 10771 bp, 9 predicted proteins | sample 729651 | NCBI WGS metagenome assembly LUMD01 (sample SAMN03860272, study PRJNA289734) | marine metagenome | biome: seawater column; feature: ocean; material: water; isolation source: Red Sea water column Station 34 - depth 258m | place: Saudi Arabia: Red Sea | collected 2011-10-15 | depth 258 m | reverse complement strand
GTGGTAGTACCCACGTTGGTGCACACCACGGCGCCGTCGATGTCCGCGACGGCGCTGGAAGCCGAGAATCCGTCGCTCACCCGGGCCATCAACTGCTGGCCGTCGTAGTAGGTGGTCGGACCGAAGTCCATGCCCACCGAACTGTCGCGGCTCTGGGTCCAGGTGGTGTTTCGCATGAGGACGTCGACGTCACCGGTCTGCACGGCCGTGAAGCGCTCCGAAGCGGTCAAGGCCACGAAGTTCACGGCATCGGCATCGCCGAGCACCGCGGCGGCAACCGCACGGCAGAAGTCGGCGTCGATGCCGGTGACCGAGCCGTCGGCCTGAGTCTCCGAGAATGCCACGGCAGAGCCACTGACACCGCAATTCAGGGTGCCGCGGTCCTTGACGACGTCCAGGAGACTGCCGTCGGCGACGACCTCGACCTCGGTGGTCGTGGTCTCGGCGACCGTGGTGGTGGCCTCGGCCGTCGTGGTTGTGGTTGTCCCGCCGTCGTCGTCGCTGCCACACGCTGCGGCCACGACACCGATGGACAGGAACACAGCGAGAAGCTTCAGGAGCTTGCTCTTCATTCGTGAACCCCCTCCGGGTTGATCCGCCCCCCGGCGGGTGTCCGCACAGGGGGAGCCGTCCGTCGTCGGGCGGCGTATCCACGCTAGGTGACGAGCGTCACGCAAGCAACACGAGCGGCCGGGACTTGGGGTCCCAGCGTCCTGGGCCTCTCGCCGGGTCAGGGCCCGGGCGGTCAGGACGGCACCGAGCACCCCGCCCGAGGTGGAGAGCACCAGGTCGCCGATCGTGTCGTCGTAGGTGAGCTGGAGGCCGGTGGTGCCCATCTCCTGGATCACCCACTCGACGGCCTCCCAGGCCACGATGGCGATCGCGCCGAGGCCCGAGCCCAGCATCACGAGGTTCCAGCGGGCGAGGACGTAGGGGTGGAGGAAGAGCACGAAGGCGGCGACGAGGAACGACCAGTTGGCGAAGTGCAGGATGTCGTCGAACTGGTCGACGGTGTCGAACAGGTTCACCAGGTTGCCGAGCAGGTCCAGCACGAACGGCGTGACGAACAAGGCGTCGGCGAGGTGCGGGTAGTCGACGCGCCGGCCTCGCAGGTGCCACACCAGCGGCACGATCAGCGCCGAGACCGGGTAGCCGACCGAGCGCTCGGGCCAGCCCTTGCCCTCCACGCCGGGGATGCCCGGGAAGAGGAGTCCGGCCAGGAGGCAGGCGGCGAGGGCACCCTTCACGGCCCACATCGCTCGCCGATGCGTCATGGTGGCGTCCGTCCCGGCGCCCGAAGGGAACATCAGTTCACCTGCTTCTCCATGCCCTCCCAGTAGGGGGCGCGCAGCTTGAACTTCTGGAGCTTTCCGGTGGCGGTGCGAGCCAGTTGGTCGCGGAACTCGACGGAGGTCGGGCACTTGAAGTGGGCCAGCCGCTCGCGGCAGTGGTCGATCAGGGACTGCTCGTCGACGCCGCCGGCGTCCTCGGCCAGCACGACGAGGGCCTTGACGGTCTCGCCCCACTTCTCGTCGGGCACCCCGATCACGGCCACCTCGGCGACGGCGGCGTGCGAGAAGAGCGTGTCCTCGACCTCGATGGAGGACACGTTCTCCCCACCGGAGATGATCACGTCCTTCTTGCGGTCGAGGATGGCGGCGTAGTTCTCGTCGTCGATGGCGGCGCCGTCCCCGGTGTGGAACCAGTCGTCGGCCAGGGCCTCGGCGGTCGCCTCGGGCTGGTCCCAGTAGCTCTTGAGCACGTGGTTGGTGCGCGCCAACAACTCGCCCTCCGGGGAGGTCGTGAGCGTGACCCCGAGGGCAGGGGCGCCGGCCCTCGACAGGCGCACGGCCCGCTCGCCGGGGTCGAGGTCGTCCCACTCGGCGCGGCAGCGGTTCATGGTCAACAGGGGGGCGGTCTCGGTGAGGCCGTAGATCTGGATGAACTCCCAACCCAGCTCGGTCTCGACGCGCTCGATGGTGCGGGTGGGCGGCGGCGCCCCGGCGACGACGATGCGGACCCGTCCGGCGCCGGGGATCGGCCCGTCCCACTCGGCGGCGGCGTCGAGCACCGCGGCCACCACGGCCGGTGCGCCGCACATCAGGGTCACGCCGTGCTCCTCGACGCGGCGCAGGATCTCGGGCCCGTCGACCTTGCGCAGCACGATGTGCCTTCCGCCCATGGCGGTCACGACGTAGGGCATGCCCCAGCCGTTGCAGTGGAACATGGGCAGGGTGTGGAGGTAGACGTCGCGGTCGCTGACGAGGGTCTGCCAGCCGAACACGGCGGCGTTGAGCCACAGGTTGCGATGCGTCATCTCGACGCCCTTGGGGCGGGCCGTGGTGCCGCTCGTGTAGTTGATCGTGGCGGTGGCCCGCTCGTCGGGTGTCCAGGGGCGCGGTTCGACGCCCTCCACGAAGAGGCTGTCGGACTCCTCGCCGGTCAGCAGGCGCCGGCCCACCTTCACGTCGCCGAGGGTGTCGACGAGCTCGGGGTCCATGAGGAGCATCTCGGCGCCCGAGTGTTCGACGATGTACTGCACCTCCTCGGCGTTGAGCCGAAAGTTGATGGGGACGCCGATGCGGCCGAAGGCACTGGTGCCGAACAGGAAGACGAGCATGCGGGCGGCGTTCTGGGAGACGATCGCCACGCGGGCACCGAGGTCGAGGCCGAGTCCGTCCAGGCCGGCGGCCATGGCCCGGGCCAGCTCGGCCATGCGCCCGTAGGTGAGGTCGGGCAGGGGAGCGGCCACCTGGTCGGGCTCGTCGACGATGGCGATGCGGTCTCCGTAGACGAGTTCGGAGCGCTGCAGGTGGTCGGCGACGGTGAGTGGGATCTCCATGGAAGCGTCCTCGAGAGTTCGTCGGGTGCAGGTGGCGCGGCCGTAGCGCCGGGTGTGCGGACCGTAGTACGGGGGGGACCCTCAGGCTGGACCGAGTCGTCCGCCAGAATCGGTCGTCCCGTCGGGGAGCGTCGCCGCCTAGCCTTGCCGGAACCCACCGACGCGAGGGCGACGCCAGGCATGAGCGAAGTAGACGGCACCGGGCAACCGGTCTCCGACCCCGAACTCGACGAGTTCCGATCGAGCATCGACAACATCGACGCCGCGCTCGTCCACCTGCTGGCCGAGCGCTTCAAGGTCACCCGGAGGGTGGGTGCCTACAAGGCCGCCGCAGGCCTGCCGCCGGCCGATCCCGACCGTGAGGCGGTGCAGGTCGAACGGTTGCGGCGCCTCGCCGACGAGGCGGGCCTGGATCCGGTGTTCTCGGAGAAGTTCCTGCGGTTCGTGATCGACGAGGTGATTCGCCACCACCTGCAGGCGAACGGCGAGGAATAGCGTCGAGCAGCGGGAGGCTGTCGTCGCCCAAGCGGCTACGCCAGCGCAGCCTCGCGGTCCTTGGCGACCTCGTCGAGGTCCTCGTACTCCAGGCCGGTGTCGACCCAGTCCTCGAACTCGATGACGCCGATCTCGGTGAAGCGGTCCCGCAGCCAGCCGTCGCCGGCATCGAGCAGGCCCAACTTCTTGCAGTTGGGCACGATCTTGGAGAACAGCAGCCGCTGGAAGACCCGTAGCTCGTCGGGCATGGCCAGGGTGAACTTCACCATGTCCTTCACGTCGACGCCCATGCGCTCCCAGACCTCCTGGCGCAGGAAGCGGTCGCGCATGCGGAGTGCCGCTTCGAAGGCGAACTCCTGGCGCTCACGCAGCTCGGCGGCGCTGAGCCCCTGGTACACCTCCTGGAGGGAGAGCACGCCGAAGGCCACGTGGCGGGCCTCGTCGCTCATGACGTAGCGAAGCAGCTTCTTGAGGAGCGGCTCCTCGGTGGTCTGGTGCATGAAGCTGAAGGCGGCCAGGGCCAGGCCCTCGACCATGATCTGCATGCCCAGGTAGGTCATGTCCCAGCGGCTGTCCTCGAGGATGTCGTCGAGCAGCAGGCCGAGGTGCGAGTTGCACGGGTACTTGATGCCGTCCAACTTCTGGTCGAGGTACTGGGCGAAGACCTCGACGTGGCGGGCCTCGTCGACCACCTGGGTGGCGGCGTAGTACTTGGCGTCGATCCACGGCACCGTCTCCACGATCTTGGCGGTGCAGAGCAGGGCCCCCTGCTCGCCGTGCATGAACTGTGAGAGGCTCCAGTTCATGGATTCCACGCCCAGTTCCGCCCACTCGTCCTCGTTGAACTTGTGGAGCGGCGACTCGGGGTTCTCGGCGAAGTACTCGACCTCGGCGGGATTGGCCGGCGCCAGCACCTGATAGGGATCGACCTCGATCGACCAGTCGAGGTCGGTCTGGCCGTTCCACTGGGAGGTCTTGGCCTTCTCGTAGAGCTTGTCGAGGCTGGCCCGCTCGCCCTTGTCGTAGCGCCAGGTGTAGATGGCGGCGGCGTTGTCCTCGACGGTGTGGATCAGCGAGGTGACGTCGTCGTTCCAGACGGAGAACTCGGCGATCCGGTCGGGGTCGTTTGCGTACTCGACCAGGTCGTTGGCGTAGTCGGGGCGGGGCTCGGTGGCGGTCACGGGGTGGCTCCTGGTTCGTGGTCGGTCGAGGATTCGGTGGTCGGGTGGGGCGAGGCGGGCGTCCTCGTCCTCGACGCGGCGGCGGATGGCGGCGGCCAACTCGGGGTCGCGGCGCCCGGCGACGATGGCCTCGAGGAAGAGGCCGTGGCCGGTGGGGAGGTCGTCGAGCAGGTGGGCGCCCAGCGAGGCCAGGACCTCGGTGGGGCTCTCTCCGGCGTGGTCGGCGCGCAGCAGGCGCTCGATCTGGTCGGGGACGTGGTGGTCGACGGCGTCGAGGAGGAGTTCGGCCTTGCCGCGGTAGCGGGTGTAGATGGCGCCGGTGGTGACGCCGGCCCGTCGGGCGATCTCGGCTACGCCGGCCCGCTCGTAGCCCTGTTGGGCGAAGACCTCGGCAGCGGCGTGCAGGAGCCGCTCGGTCACGTCGTCGCGCTGGTCCCAGTGGTGGGGAGCGTGCGGAGGAACTGGCGCAGTGTCAGCCACGTGCACATAATAATGGTGATTATCGTCGTGTCAAGTTGCCGGGCGGCCCGGGTAACACGCCGCCCGCCTAGTGTCCGGCGCATGGGAGCAGCGCAGGAGGTCGGGGGCAGCGACACCCGTGTGCGCCTGGAGGTCGACGGCCCGATCGCCACGATCACCAACGACAACGTCACCAAGCACAACGCCTTCGACGACGCCATGGACGCCCGCCTCTTCGAGATCCTCGGCGAGTTGCGCGAGAACCCCGACGTCCGGGCGGTGGTCTGGCGTGGCGAGGGCCGCTCGTGGTCGTCGGGCCGGGACGTCTCGGCCATCGGCGTGCCCTACACCGAGGAGGAGCACGCTGCCCTGATGCGGCGGGGCCACGACGGCATCCAGCAGGTCTGGGACCTCGACGCCCCGGTGTTCGTCGCCATCCAGGGCTGGGCCATCGGCGGGTCGTTCCAGCGGGCGCTGCTCTGCGACGTGCGGGTCGCCGCCGAGGACGCCCGCTTCATGCTCCCGGAGCTCGGCCACGGCGTGATTCCCGACACCGGCGGCATGGGCGTCCTGGCCCAGCTCGCCGGCCACGGCCTCGTGAGCGACATGGTCCTCACCGGCCGTCGGCTGGACGCCGAGGAGGCACTCCGGTACGGGATCGTGTCCCGGGTGGTTCCCAACGACGAACTCGACGCCACCGTGTACGGGATGGCCGAACAGGCCGCCGCCGCCGATCCCCGGGCCGTGGCGATGGCCCGACAGGTTGTCGGCAACCTGCTGCGCCCGGGCCTCGCCGCCTCGATGGCCGACGAGCGCACCTTCCAGACCCGGCTCAACCAGGAGCGGGGCAGGGGGGACAGGCCGTGAATGCGCCCGGTCTCCCGGCACCGCCGCCGCTCGGTGCCACCGCCCTGCCCGCCGGCACGTACGGGGGCGACACCGTGTTCGTCACCGGTGGCGGCACCGGCCTCGGGAAGGCCATCGCCGTCGAGTTCGCCCGCCTCGGTGCCTCCGTCGTCGTCGCCAGCCGCAACCCCGAGCACCTCGATGCCGGCCGCTCCGCCATCGAGGAGGTCGGCGGCGAAGTCGAGGCCGTCGCCTGCGACATCCGCGACGCCGACTCGGTGGCGTCCGCCCTCGACGCCGCCGAGGCCCGCTTCGGGCTGCCCCGGGTGCTCGTCAACAATGCCGCCGCCAACTTCCCCTCCCCGGCCGAGGACCTCTCGCCCAACGCCTGGCGCACCGTCGTCGACATCACCCTCAACGGCACGTTCCTCGTGACCCGCGAGTTCGGCCGCCGGCACCTGGCCGCCGGCACGCCAGCCTCGATCGTGTGCGTCGGCGCCTCGTACGCCTGGACGGGCGGCCCCGGCTTTGCCCACTCGGCGGCGGCCAAGGCCGGCGTCAAGAACCTGGTCGAGACGCTCGCCGTCGAGTGGGGTCCGCACGGCATCCAGGTCAACGGACTCGTCCCGGGCCTGTTCCCCCACGAGGACATGACCGGCGACATCCGCGAGGGCCTCGAACAGGCCGGCGAAGGCGACGGCCATGCGCACCGCCAGCCGGCGCTGCGCACCGGCGAGCGACGGGAACTGGGCTGGGCCGCCACGTTCCTCGCCTCGCCCTACGCCCGCTTCGTTTCCGGCCACACGCTCGTCGTCGACGGCGCCAACTGGCAGCGCCGCAGCCTCGTCAACCCGTCCGTCGAGACCGTCCGTGACCAGTTGGGCCGTGGCGCATTCAGCCCCGAGTAGCCGAGCAACAAGGAGCCACTCCGTGCACCTCGCCGCCTGCATCTTCCCGACCGCCTATTCGATCCGCCCCGGCGACCTGGCGACCGCCCTCGAGGAGCGGGGCTTCGAGTCGCTGTGGGTGGCCGAGCACAGCCACATCCCCGTCGAGCGGGTGTCGCCCTGGCCGGGCGGGCCCGACATGCCACAGATGTACTACGACACCCTCGACCCGTTCAGTTGTGCCGGCTGGAACCTGGAGGAGATGGCGAACCACGGCACCGATCCGAGCCGCCGCTTCGGCCTGCTGCGTGAGCGCATCGAGGCGATGAAGGCCATCTGGGCTGCGGACGGCGCCGAGTACCACGGCGCCCAGGTCGACTTCGATCCGATCCACCAGAACCCCAAGCCGGTTCAGGTCCCGCACCCGCCGATCCACGTCGGCGGGGTGTTCCCCGGTGGCCTCGAGCGGGCCGTGCGCTACGGCAACGGCTGGATCCCGATCGCCGGCCGCGGCGAGGCCGGCTTCGACCCGGCGGCCGTCGTGGCCCAGCGCAACGAGGCCTGCGAGCGGGCTGGCTGCGATCCGGCGGAGGTCGAGGTCAGCATCTACTACGCCCCACCCGAGCGGGCGGCGGTGGAGGCGATGGCCGAGGCGGGGATCACCCGGGCGCTGTTCGGGCTGCCGCCGGCCGGGGCCGACGAGGTCCTGCCCCTGCTCGACCAGTTGGCCGAGGTCGCACAGGGCATCTGACCCACCGGGAAGGGGATGGGCCTCTTCCCACCTGGGCCACTCGGGAATCAGGCCTCCACGGGGTCGATCGCCGAGTCGATCGTGAGCTCCTCGACCTCGGTCGAGGCGTCCTCGTACTGCAGGATCCCCATCTCGCCGAAGCGCTCCCGCAGCCAGCCGTCGCGGTGGTCCAGCAGGCCCAACTTCTTGCAGTTGGGCACGATCTTGGAGAACAGCAGGTGCTGGAACGCCTGCTGGCCGCGTGTCGGCGGCAGCAGCGCCTCGACCTCCTCGTTCGACACCCCGAACGACGGCCACAACTCGGCGTTGAAGGTGCGGCGACGCATCAACCGGCAGGCCTCGTAGGCGAACTCCTGGCGCTCCCGGAACTCGGTCGAGGAGAAGTCGCCGTACACCTCCTCGAGGGAGAGGATGCCGAACGCCACGTGGCGGGCCTCGTCGGCCAGTACGTAGCGGATCATCTGCCGCAGCAGCGGGTCGCGGGTGGTGCCCATCATCATCCCGAACGCCGCCAGGGCCAGACCCTCGACCACGACCTGCATGCCGAGGTAGACGAGGTCCCACTGCGGATCCCGGAGCAGGTCGTCCAGCAGGGTCTTGAGGTTCTCGTTGATGGGATAGGTGGCCGGCATCTTCTCGTCGAGGTACCGGTGGAACGCCTCGACGTGGCGGGCCTCGTCGACCACCTGGGTGGCGGCGTAGTACTTGGCCTCCATCCAGGGGACCGCCTCGACCAGCCGGGAGGCGCAAAGCAGGGCACCCTGCTCGCCGTGCAGGAACTGGCTGAGCGAGGTGCACTGCGAGTGGACGGCGAAGTCGATCCAGCGGTCCTCGTCCCAGTCGGCGACCGGCGAGTTGGGGACCTCGGCGAGGGCCCGGCCCGGGAAGCCCGCGGGGACGCCCGTCTCCTCGGCCTGCAGGGCCATGAGGCGCCAGGGGTCGACCGGCGTGGACCAGTCGAGGTCGTCGCTGACATTCCACTGGGCCCGCTTGGCCTTCTCGTAGAGCTTGTCGAGGCCCGTCCGGCTGCGTTCGTAGTCCCAGGTGAACAGGGTGTCGAACTCGACGCGGATGTCGTCCAGGTGTGCGGCGTACGCCTCGGTGCTCATCGCCGGGAGGTTAGTTCGCTGCCGCCGACCAGCCCCGGTCCGGACGCGTCCCTCAGGCCTGGGTGGCGGCCAGGTCGGCCGCCAACGCAGCCTGCTGGTCCTCGCCGAGCGCCACCTCGGCCTCCTGGCCGGGGAAGTCGCAGCCCACGGCGACCGGCGGCGACGGCAGCGTGAAGGTCAGGTACTGCACCGACGAGAGCCGGCCGCGGCCCACCTGGGCGGGGTCGTAGCCGGCGTGGTGGCGTTCGCCGTCGGCGGTGAGGGCGTAGAGGTGCTCCTGGAGGCCGACCCATGCCTCGAGGAGGTCCTGGCGCCGGGCCTCGTCCTCGATCTCGATGAGCAGGGCGCAACCCAGCTGGCCGGCGCCGCCGAGCAGCCCGTTGTAGGTGTCGAGCTCCTCCCGGATGCTCGCCTCCCGCACGATCCGCTCGGCCCGCATCATCTCCTGGACCTGGTAGCGGACCGTGTCGTGGTTCTCGAACAGGAAGGTGAGGTGCTCGCCCAGGTGGATGCGGCGGGGACGCTTCAGCTCGATGACGGCCGTCCGGGTGGTGTCCCGGGTGTCCTCGTAGGTCTGCCAGTCGACGATTTCGTCGCGGCGGACGTGGTGCGGGGGGTGCGGAGGGGTGGTGGCGCTCACGAGCCGCCTTCCTCGTCGGTCGTCACCGGCGTCGGGAAGCCGTCGGGTTCGTAGGCCCTGGCCAGGATCGACATGGGGTGCATCGGGCGCCGGCCGGCGTGCTGGGCGAACTGCAGCGCCGCGAGCGGGCAGTCGGTGGCCCACACCTCGGCGTCGGCCTCGGCGACGCCGTCGAAGGCCTTCTTCCCGATCCGCACCGAGACCTCGAAGCCCTCGGTCTTCATGGCGTGGGTGCCGTCGTGGCCGCAGCACTCCATGGTCGTCGCCGGCTTCACCCCGGGAATCTTCCGGAGCAGGTCGCGTCCCTTGAAGCCCACCGCCTGGGCCCGCAGGTGGCAGGGGGCGTGGTAGCTGACGTTGCCGGGCGTCGATGCGAAGCCGTCGTCGAAGCGCGCCTCGTCGCGGATCGACCAGAGGAACTCACCGGGGTCGGCCACCCGCTCGGCCAGGGCCCGGGCCCGCTCGCGATCGGACTCGTCGACGAGTTGCGGATACTCGCGTCGCAGCATCATCGAGCAGGTCGGGTTGATGGCCACCACGGTCTTGCCGGCCTCGACGTGGGCCTCCAGCTGGTCGAGGTTGGCGCGGGCCTTGCGGCGCAGGGTGTCGAGGTCGCCGGACTCCCAGGCGGGCATGCCGCAGCACTGGAGGCCCTGTTCGCAGGTGACGTCGACGCCGTTGCGCTCGAGGACGGCGACGGTGTCGTGGCCGACTGCCGGCTCGTTGTGCTCGACGTAGCAGGTGGGGAACAGCACCACCTCGCCCTCGTCGGCGGGTCGGAGCATGCCGCGGCGCCGCGCCCAGGCGGTGAAGGTCTGGCGTGCCCAGGTGGGCAGGTCCTTGTCGGGGTGGATGCCGAGGACCTTGTCGAGGAAGCGGCGGTGCAGGCGGCTGCGGGAGTTGAGCACGTTGGCCAGCCCACCCGAGGCCCGGGCCAGCCGGGCGGTGCGATCGGGATCGCCAAGCAGGTTGTCCCGCCGCCGCTGTCCGGCGGTGCCGCCACCGGCACGGGCGCGCTGCGCCTTGTAGCGGTGGACCAGCTTCGGGAAGTCCAGTTGGAACTCGTGGTCGTCGCGCACCGTGTACGGGCACTGCACCTCGCAGAGCTTGCACTGGAAGCACTCGTCCATGACCTGCGCCGTCTCGGCGGCGGTCACCTTGCGGACGTCGCCGTCGTGCCGCTCGTCGAGGAACGAGAACAACGAGGGGAAGCTGTCGCAGTACTTGAAGCACATGCGGCAGCCGTGGCAGATCTCGAAGGTGCGCTCGATCTCGGCGTGGAGGGCGTCGGCGTCCCAGTAGCGCTCGTCGGCGGGGTCGTACGTGAGCCCCGGCGTCGGCTGGTACGGGATGGGTGCGCTCATGGGTGGTCAGGTGCGGGCACGGCGGCCACGTTGGCCAAAGCCCGCTGCACCGGCCGGACCGCGTGGAGACCGCCGGTGCAGCGCGCGTTGGAACTGGTCAGGAAGAGTTTCGAGAGGAGGCTCGGAGGGCGCTCAGCTGATCTCGTCCAGCAGCGACTGGAAGCGACCGGTCCGGTCCTCGCTTTCCTGGGCGGCAT
>LUMD01000439.1_pt1 | contig 10780 bp, 7 predicted proteins | sample 729651 | NCBI WGS metagenome assembly LUMD01 (sample SAMN03860272, study PRJNA289734) | marine metagenome | biome: seawater column; feature: ocean; material: water; isolation source: Red Sea water column Station 34 - depth 258m | place: Saudi Arabia: Red Sea | collected 2011-10-15 | depth 258 m | reverse complement strand
CTGTCCACCCTGGTGTGGGTAAACCCAATGGAACACTTGTGAATGGTTTAGCCCATCATTTCAAATCACTCTCAGATGTAAATGGCGCATTACGGCCGGGAATTGTCCATCGTTTGGATGAGAACACATCGGGTGTAATATTGGTGGCAAAAACCAACAAAGCCCACTCGTCTTTGGCATCTCAGTTTGAAAAGCGTACCATTCAAAAAGAATATTTTGGCATCACTTGGGGCGTTTGGGAGGATAGTGAAGGGACAATTGATGGTGCCATTAAACGAAAACGATCGGACCCCACTTCTTATGAGATTGAGTCATCTGGCCGATCTGCCCAAACAGGTTATAAAGTATTGAATCAAGGGCCTTATATCAGTGCTGTTTCTTTTTTCCCAAAAACTGGTCGGACTCACCAAATACGTGTACATTCTGCCAGTATGGGGCATCCAATCATAGGCGATGATAAATATGGGGGCGGATTAAATCGCTCCAAGGGATTTATCCCCGAGGTTACAAACAAATCTCTTTTATCCATCCCACGACCAAATCCACTATAACGATTGAGGCGCCGGTTCCAGAAGATATTAGTTCCATTGGGGTGAACGATTTTCATGGATAGTGATACTACTTTATCAGAATTTTATCATTTTTTGGAAAAAGAACGGGGCTGTTCGTACCATACGATAAAAGCATACCAAAACGATTTATCACGATTCATTTCATTTTTGCCATCCAATATTTCGGGTTTTGATCAAGTCAATCGCCAAGCAATCCGTGGGTTTTTAGCCTCAGAATTTGATAATGGATTGACAGGGAAAACAGTGGCGCGCCGTTTGGCATCCATAAAATCATTTTATAAATATCTGGTGAAATCTGAACACGTTTCGAACAACCCTGCTATCCATGTGAAAACACCAAAAGTATCCAAATCCCTCCCTAATTTTGTAGATCAAAAAGTCATAGAACGACTGATGGAAAGTCCGGATGATTCAACACCCATGGGTCTCCGCGACCGGAGTATTCTGGAATTATTTTATTCAACGGGCATCCGATTGAATGAATTAATTCAATTGGATGTGGGGCATGTAGATATAGTCAATCAGTTAATCAAAGTAAAGGGAAAAGGAGATAAAGAACGGTTGATTCCCTTTGGAAACAGAGCGAAATTTTGGATAGAAAATTACCTAAATAATCGTGGTTTATCGTTCAATTCTGCGCCATCAAACACACCTTTATTTGTAAATGCAAAAGATCAAAGGGTCCCCACAAGCACAATACAAAGACGAATGCGTAATTATATCAAATTTGTGGCTGAGGGCAACCGATTGGGACCCCATATTTTACGCCATTCTTTTGCAACACATTTGATGGATAATGGGGCAGATATCCGCGCGGTAAAAGATTTGTTGGGGCATAGTAGTTTGTCCTCAACTCAGGTATATACGCATATACAGCCTGAAAAAATGAAAAAAGTATATAAACAAGCCCACCCGCACGGTGAAAAATAGGAGAGTAAATGCTTATCGCTAGTAATGATTTAGGATTAGACACACTGGGTATCACCGGTGTAGAAGAAGTGCATCGAAATTTGTCCATTGACCGTCTCATTGAAGAAACAGTACATAATGGAGAAGGGGTTATTGGCCCCAGAGGATGCACTATCGTTGATACGGGTAAATATACGGGTCGTTCCCCCAAGGATAAATATATCGTGGGTATTTTGATGAATTATATGAAAAAGTGGTCAATTACTATAATACCGATGATTCCAAAACATATATGTTTGATGGGTTTGCTGGATTCGATCCCAATTACAGTATTAATGTGCGGATTTTGGCCAAACGGGCATGGCAAGCACACTTCGTCCATAATATGTTCATCCGGCCTGAGGCAGAGCAATTAAATGGGTTTGCACCTGACTTCACCATCATCAATGCATCTAGTGTCTTCAATGAGGAATTTGAAAAGTATGGGATGAATTCTGAAACATTTATCATTTTTCATATGGGCAAGCGGTTAGCCATTATCGGCGGTACTGAGTATGGTGGCGAAATGAAAAAGGGTATTTTTTCTGTCCTCCATTATATGCTCCCCTTAAAAGGGGTTTTATCTATGCATTGTTCGGCCAATGTGGATGAAGATGGGGGGAATGCGGCTATCTTTTTTGGCTTGAGCGGGACAGGTAAAACCACCCTGTCTACGGATCCCAAGCGGCCATTGATTGGTGACGATGAGCATGGATGGTCCGATGACGGTATTTTCAATTTCGAAGGTGGATGCTATGCAAAAACCATTAACCTAAATCCGGAAAATGAACCGGATATTTATAATGCCATCCGAAAAGGTGCCCTATTAGAAAATGTGGTATATGACGAAGCAACAGGTGAAGTGGACTATGATGATGGATCCAAAACTGAAAATACACGTGTTTCATATCCATTGAATTACATTGATAATTCTGTATATGGTATGGGCAAACCAGCTGTGGCTGGCCATCCGGATACAATTATCTTCCTCACTTGTGATGCATATGGTGTTTTCCCCCCAGTGGCCAAACTTTCGCCGGAGCAAGCCATGTACCATTTCATTAGCGGATATACAGCAAAAGTGGCTGGAACAGAACGGGGTGTTACGGAACCTACGGCCACATTTTCGCCATGTTTTGGTGGACCATTTTTGACGTTACATCCTTTACGTTATGCTGAATTACTTCGTGAAAAAATGAACAAACATCAGGCACCAGCGTATTTAGTTAATACAGGCTGGGTTGGCGCCAGTGCACAATCGGGCGCAAAACGAATTTCATTGCCCGTAACACGAGCGATCATCCATGCGATTCTAGATGGTAGTATTAATGATTCTGAATTTGAAATTGATCCATATTTTGGCATTTTGGTTCCCAAAACACTGGGTGATATTGATGCCAGTTTGCTTATCCCTAAAAACATTTGGGCAGATGAAGAAGCGTATCGATCAACAGCTATGGATCTTGTTAAAAAATTCCAGGATAATTTCACACAATATGATTTGGGCGATCAACACGTAAGGGATGCAGGGCCTTCTATAACCGTATAACAAAAGAGTCATTATGAATATTGGATTTACAGCCAGACATTTTCAAGCGCCAGATGACCTCCGGGATCATGCAGAAGAAGGTGTCTTAAAGTTTGAAAAACATTTTGAGCGCATCAATAATTGTTACATCGTTATGTCACATGAAAATAGTTTATTCACCACAGAAATCAATTTACATATCCCTCAGCATGATTTGAATGCAAAAGCCTTATCCGCAAATGGATTTCAATCCATTGACGATTGTATTGAAAAAATCGATCATCAGATTGTCAAAATTGTGGATAAGTGGAAAAAGCACCGATAAAAAACTATACCGCCCATTTGGAGGGGGTTTATTAGCTATTGTAATTTCTCGGCTGTTATAACAACAACAAAATTAAAATAGGATAACATGAGCAAATTTGTATTTACATCTGAATCGGTTTCAGAAGGCCATCCGGATAAGGTTTGTGATGCCATATCGGATGCTATCTTAGACAACTTACTTTCACAGGACCCTCAGTCTCGCGTGGCCTGCGAAACATTGGCTACCACCGGCACAGTCGTGGTTTCTGGTGAAGTTACATCGCAAGGATTTGTAGATGTTGAACGGGTAGTGAAAGAAACTTTAGTCGAAATTGGGTATACGGATAAAGCCTACGGCATGGATGCTGAAACAGTAAAAGTGCTATCCATGCTGGATAAACAAAGTCCTGAAATTGCGCAAGGTGTTGATGAAGGCGCAGGTCTCCATGAAGAACAGGGTGCCGGTGATCAGGGCCTTATGTTTGGTTTTGCATGTAATGAAACCAATGAACTTATGCCATTGCCAATTCATCTTTCTCATCGCCTGGTCGAACGGATGACAGACCTGCGAAAAGATGGGTCCATCCCTTGGTTGCGGCCCGACAGTAAATCACAGGTATCTGTGGCATATGAAAATGGGAATCCAGTTGCAATTACGAAAGTCGTTATTGCCACACAGCATAATGATATGTTGGACCAATTTGAGAATGAATCTGCCGAACATGATTTTGTTGAATCTGAAATGATAGAAAAAGTAATCAAGCCCGTATTGGATGAGTGCGGATTACCCTATGAAGAAGAATTTATTGTGAATGGAACTGGTCGATTTGTTTTTGGTGGCCCTGAAGCAGATACAGGATTAACTGGACGGAAAATCATCGTAGATACATACGGTGGCTATGCCCCCCATGGCGGTGGTGCATTCTCCGGAAAAGATCCTTCAAAAGTGGACCGTTCTGCAGCCTACATGGCTCGCTATATTGCCAAAAATATTGTAGCTGCCGGATTGGCTGATAAATGTGAAGTGCAGCTTTCATATAGTATTGGCGTGGCAGAACCCACCTCATTTTATGTGAAATCACTGGGAACGAGCGACCTTTCTAATGCAGAGTTGACTGAAGTAGCCAAAACTGTATTTCCTGTTCGTCCCAGTGGCATCATTGACCACTTAAAATTAAAACATCCCCGGTATAGACCAACAGCCGCCAATGGACATTTTGGCCGCGAAAATGAGTTGTTCACCTGGGAGAAAACAGATATGGTTGATGCATTGAAATCAGCCGTTGCTGAAAGGAATTAATCATGGCTTTAGCAGAAATGACTCAAACCGATCGATTGCCCTATAAAGTGAAAGATATCTCTTTAGCTGAATGGGGACGAAAAGAAATCACATTAGCCGAAGCAGAAATGCCAGGCTTAATATCAATTCGTGAAGAATACGGCCCTTCTCAACCATTGGCAGGCGCGCGAATCGCAGGCTGTTTGCATATGACCATTCAAACAGCGGTATTGATTGAAACATTGGTGGAACTGGGTGCTGAGGTGACATGGTCATCCTGCAATATTTTTTCAACACAGGACAATGCCGCTGCGGCCATCGCTGCAACCGGTGTTCCGGTATATGCATGGAAAGGTATGACCGATGAAGAATTTGATTGGTGCATCGAGCAAACATTGTTTGCTTTCTCTGATGGTCAATCGCTCAATATGATTTTGGATGATGGGGGCGATCTAACCAATATGGTGTTGGATGACTTTCCTGAATTGGTTGCCAACATTAAAGGATTATCCGAAGAAACTACGACCGGTGTGCATCGATTATATGATCGTGTAAAAAATGGTACGCTCACCATGCCGGCGATCAATGTGAATGATTCAGTTACGAAATCAAAATTTGATAATAAATACGGATGTAAAGAATCTTTGGTAGATGCCATTCGCCGTTCTACGGATGTAATGATGGCGGGTAAAGTAGCTGTTGTTGCTGGTTATGGTGATGTGGGTAAAGGATCTGCTGCTTCATTGCGCGGTGCGGGTGCTCGCGTAATTGTAACAGAAATTGATCCCATTTGTGCACTGCAAGCGGCCATGGATGGATATCCGGTTAAACGGATGGAAACGGCCATACCTGAAGCGGATATTGTAGTGACGGCTACTGGCAATAAAGATATTGTAGAAGGCCGTCATTTTGAAGCCATGAAAGATAAAACCATTGTCTGTAATATTGGTCATTTCGATAATGAAATTGATATGGCATGGCTAAATGAAAAATATGGTCATACGAAAGATGAAATCAAACCTCAGGTAGATAAATATACGCTCAATGGTAACGATATCATTGTTTTGGCTGAAGGCCGATTGGTGAATTTAGGATGTGCAACTGGCCATCCATCATTCGTCATGAGTAATTCATTCTCGAACCAAACCTTGGCCCAGATTGAACTATGGACTAACAGCGAAAACTATGATAACGATGTATATGTATTGCCCAAACACTTGGACGAAAAAGTAGCTATGCTCCACTTGAAAAAATTGGGTGTAGAATTAACTGAACTCCGAGAAGACCAAGCAGAATACATTGGCGTAACGGTAGAAGGTCCATTTAAATCGGAGCAATACCGCTACTAATCGATCATCGTTTTTAATTATTTTTACAAAAGAGTCCCAAATATTTTGGGGCTCTTTTTTTTTGTGGAAAAAGGGTGTGATTTCAGGTCAATTTCGGAGATGGATCGGTAGACGGTTCATCCCTTTTAGTATGAAAATGGTACGCAAAAATTATAAATCTATCCGCTCCAGATTCTATGTGGGTCTATTTTCCCTTTTTGTATTGAGTTGTGATTTTCAGAATACAATGGGATTTGAAATGCCTACTTGGTTTCTTGATTTGCAATTTCCATTGGTTCAAAAAAAGTATTCATTGGGAGGAATGGTGAATAATGAGCAGATATTCTCGACTCCTGATAGTATCGGTATGCAGCTAGTTCTTGAAGGAATACTTCCTGATACAACCATAGGATCGGATATTCTTGAAGTGGAATTGAACCAAAAAATTGAATACACACAACCGGCCACGAATTCACCTAATTTTTCTTTTTCCTTAGATACAACTATTGATATTCCCCCAATAACGATTGCCCCTAACGCTCAGTTAACAAATAGCAGCGGTAATATCTTCTCTATTCCTCCAACCACAAATCAAACTGTAAGTCAATCAGTATGGAATGCCATTGCATCTACTATCGATACAACGATTCAAATCATTATTGATTTTCCAGATATTCCACCTAGCCAATTACCAAGTTTCGTTAAATCAGTCAATGGCATGGTTATTCAATCTGATAATGGATCAAATATTAGTGATTTTGTAACTACGGTCACAAATGATGGTGTTCCTACAAATGTGACCAATCCCACAGTTGGATTGGTTACCGATATTGCGTCGCCGCCCAAATCATTGGCCAATCATTCTCAATCTACATTAGTAAAGGATGCCAACTTTGGGCCAGAAACAACTTCGTTGAGCCAAGACAGTTTAGGAACTGCAATCCGAGTAGATATTGGGTTTGGTATTGCCACCACGAACAACGCCACCGTAACTATTAATGCTGGTGATAAAGTACAAGTAAAGCTCGCTGTTCGGTTACGAATTGCTGGTGTGGATTCGGCGATTGTTCAGCTGTCAAATTCCGAATTACCTATGAGCCTACCCAAAATCAATTTTCCTTCAGAAATTGAGATTTATGGGGGCAAATTAAAATCTCCCAGCACATTTGAGGTGAATGAGGTCAATATTAAAAGTTTATCCAGCACATATCCATTTAATGTGGATTTTGATATGAATTTCAGAAATTTTGTTCCTCCGGTTGGTAAAGAAGCCACAAAAATTGACACGGTCTTGAAGAAAGGGGTCACCATTACTAAAGTATATAAATTGGATGATTATACATTTACAAATCCTGCCGGAAGTGACCAGGCACTGACTGAATTAACATTGGATGTATCTGCTGTATTGCCCTCTCAAACCTCAAAAATGCCACTAGATGGTTCAAATATCGGAAATATTTCTTTGGATATTTCAATGAAAAAACTTCATTTCGAAACACTGGAGGCAAATATCATTCAAGAATTTCCTCCTACTACTTTTGAAATATCAGCTATGCCATTAGGATTTTCAGGTATGGAATTTGTCAATACGAAACTTGAGATTGAAATGAACAATGGTATCCGTCTACCTGTTGTGCTTGATTTTGATATGGAGGGTATTAATCAGATGGGAGAATCCATGAAAGTGAATGCATTATCCACATTGGCAAAACCTACTGATTCGGGAGATACGACAAAAACAATTGTTCGACTATCCAATGAAGGGACAACTACCCTAAAGTATAAAACTCCTTCATCAGTAGCGTACTATGATAGCACTACTTTGGCACCAAAAACAGGTGAGAGTACAGTTGTAGATCTAATGTCCTCTAACCCAGCTATATTCAAAGTTAATTCTAGGGCGCGTATCGATGGAAGAGGCACTATAGAAGCCAATATGTTTATTGGCGGTAAATATAGAATGCTAGCCCCATTTGAAGTGATAATGGCACCCATGACATTTATTTCGGTCACCAATTCCCCCGTACAGGAAATGCATTATACCAATCGTAATCAAATCCGATCTACGTTACAAGCAGCAAAAATTAATTTGACCGTAGAAAATAAAATTCCATCCGGTGGTGAATTATCTATGCTTATGTCAAATACAGGTTATTTCCCTTTGGATACCTCTGAAGCAGCTTTAAGTGCATTTAAAGATTCCATGGTGGTGAAATTAAATTGGGCTAATACTGATAGGGTTTATATAATTTCCCAATGTGATCTTCTGAATCCAGCCAATGGTAATTATTTTATTTTTGATGTAATGGATGATTTTTCAGACTGTGTTAATGGGATGGCTTATTTAATAAAAAACTCCGGGTCAGGTATTGATACGGTAGTTTCTTATGTAGATACATTAATTAAAATACCATTACCAGATCCATTAAGTTTTTATCCTGCCACGAATTCAGGAGTACATGCTGGACAGGTTAAGGATCCAGGAGTGGCTAGTTATACAACTCCAATAAGTAAAGATAAGGTTCGATTAATGACCAATCCTGGACAGCCTTATATGGCGCCTAGATTTTACTTATCAGGGTCTGATGGGAAAAAAGTTTATTTGTCTACTGCCGATTATATTGATATTAATTCAAACATCACTTTTAATTTGAGCAGCACGGGTATTACAAGTGGAGTCCCAAATGAAATTGTGGTCAAATATCCCAATGGAGGGCAGACCTTGGATAAGGATAATCCGATAACGATCAAGTGGGAGACATTCGGTACGGTTGATTTTGTGAATGTGGCTTATTACGCAGGCACAAATCCAGATATGACCAAGGATCAAGGGTGGACAGATATTTCAACTGAATTAAAAAATGTAGGCTCTTTGGCTTGGACGCCCAGCGCGACCAGTGGAATCAATTCAATGGAAGCTAGTTTAAGAGATAGCGTAAGAATTCGTATCCAATCGACGGATGGAAAGACTGTGGATATGTCAGGTTGGTATTTTAGTATAAGTCATGGGGGAAGTCAAGAATCAAATAGTGAGGTCGTTTCAATCACAAAACAAAAAAGAAAGACTATGTTTTGAATAGGTGTTATTCAGTACTTATTATTCTTTTGATTGGGACTTTAAGCGCTCAGAAGCAGGATCCAAGATCTGTTGCTCTTGCTGGTGCTACCACTACAATTGCCGATGGCATTTATGCAGTGGGATTTAATCCAGGATTGATTGCATTTCAAAAGGAAAAGCCATTCATGATACAGTTAGGGGGCCTTGATTTCGGAATAAGAAATAACTATTTATCAATGGCAGCTATGAAAGTCTTGAGTGGTGATACATTGGATAATGATGAAAAAACTTCAATGATCAACCGACTTGAAAATAGAGATGGACTTAAATTTGATATGAATGGCCAAATTGCTATTCCTGGAATCAATTATGCCTCCGGAAATATGGCAATTACTTCCAATTTTATGTATATGAGCTCTTATGCAATTCCAGCGGGAATGGCTCGTTTAATGCTTGAAGGAAATGGCAATAATCCTGATGTAGATATGACTTTTGGAATGGAGATTATGGGTGTTAACGAGATAGGCTTTTCATTTGCAATACCTTACGAATCCTTTGCAGTCGGTTTCACACTAAAATACCTTCAAGGGTTATTTTATATGGGGATTGATCCAGATTCCAGTCATGCCAATTTTATAACCAGACCAGATGCGGTATATGGATCAGGTACTTATTTTCTTCGCCAAGGGTATGGAGGGGCAGGTTATGGACTGGATATTGGCGTTGCCTCGAAGCAGATAAATGGTATGCGTTTTGGTGTCTCCTTGATCAATGCACTTGGGACGATTGGTTGGAATAAACCTTCCTTTATTAAGGATTTAATAGAATACCCATTTAAGTGGAAAGGAGAACGTTTGTCAGACGAAGTGGCGGTAGTTTATTCCTACAAAATAGATTCACTTCGTGCTGACAACCTATCAGGAGGATCCATTGTTACATCTGAATCAAAGGTAGTCAAAAATTTGGATGAGAATGGCAAAGTAAAAGAATTTAATATACGTTATCCGGCCACTCTTCGATTTGGGGCTTCTTATAAAAAGGATGATTTACTCCTCAGTTCAGATTTAACTACGGGATTTGAAAATCGATTGTATGCCAATTCGAGGTGGCGATGGGCCATGGGTGCAGAACTTCAACGATTCCCGGCCATGCCCTTGCGGATGGGATTCGCGTGGGAAGGAATGGATCGAACTGAATTGGGTATGGGTGTCGGATTCCATGGCGGTCCGGTGATGATTGACCTGGCATTCTCATTTCGGAATGGATTATGGATTCACTCCATGAAAGGATTAAATGTGTCTCTCGGATTTACCATGACCAGTTTTAAAGGGAGAAAAGAAAAGAGCGATGGCCTAGATAGCGGCCCCTCGCCAGTGCCGGAGGAATCACTTCCGAGCGAGAATGAGTAGCAAAATGCCACCGATGGAAAATAACACATTCCCCATCCACGCCGATGTCATGGGAGACATGACGCCATTATACCCCATAGACATGCCAAACTTGATAAAGGCATAATAAATAAATATCACAAATATACCCATCCCTGCCCCGAAGGATAGTCCACCTTTCGCTTTCATGACTACCAAAGGAAGGCCAAATAAAACGACAATTAAATTGGTAAATGCGAATGAGACTTTAAATAATCGATCTACTTCCCACTTGGTGGTATCCACACCGTTAGCTTTCAGTTGTTGAATCCGTGCAGTAAGATCGGCAAAACTCATTTCTTCCGGTGTTTTGGATTGCTGGGTAATATCGTAT
>LUMD01001126.1_pt1 | contig 10852 bp, 7 predicted proteins | sample 729651 | NCBI WGS metagenome assembly LUMD01 (sample SAMN03860272, study PRJNA289734) | marine metagenome | biome: seawater column; feature: ocean; material: water; isolation source: Red Sea water column Station 34 - depth 258m | place: Saudi Arabia: Red Sea | collected 2011-10-15 | depth 258 m | reverse complement strand
CGGTTTATGTAAGCGATTTAAAAGAGGCAAGCATCAAGCAACTACTTTGCGATGCAGATAAAGCCCTCTATAGAGCCAAAAATAAAGGTCGTAATACGATAGAGTGCGAATGTTATGACGATATCGATAACGAAGGGTTAGACCCCTGTGAAGATGGTGGAGCTGGCTCAGAGTCTCATTCTGAACCTCATCATGTTACGTAAAAGCAAATATTGATTCATGGTAACGCTACATGGGCATTTGGTTAGCACCGGCTCACCTTTAATGACCTAAATCATAAAGTTACCAGCTCAAAATCGATTTAGTTGGACAGCATCGATTTGGCGGGTCAGTCACACTGCTCAGTTTTCTTCCCCATCAGGCGGCTCAATATCTTCAACCTCTACAATCACTTTTTCTACCAGCTTCACTCTTCCTTGCTTCACTAGCGCTTGTCGTAATACATACTCAATCTGCGCGTTAACGCTGCGCAAGTCATCGGCAGCCCATCGTTCCATGGCGGCAAGTACATTTTCATTTATCCTGAGTGGATACGCTTTTTTCTTTGCCAAAATAACAAACCTTATGTGCCGCAGTACATCACGCGGCACCACATTTTCAAACTTATGTTAAAAACCGAACTAATAGATTGTACCTGCATTAATTACGGGCTGCGTCGACTTATCGCCACAAAGCACAACCAAAAGGTTACTTATCATGGCGGCTTTGCGCTCCTCGTCCAATTCCACCACACCTTTTTCGTTTAAACGATGAAGCGCCATTTCCACAGTACCCACTGCTCCGTCGACGATTTGTTTGCGCGCAGCAACAATGGCTGATGCTTGTTGGCGTTGTAACATCGCACTTGCTATTGCCATATTACGAATAGCAGATTCACTTTGAATGCGAACAAAGCTTTCATAGTCGTCTACGTCAAACATTGCTTCGGCAGTATCGGTAACCTTCCAAACTACGATAGAAGCGATTTCGATGGGGTTCCCTTGATTGTCGTTTACCTTGATTCTGGCGCTTTCGAAATTTCTAATACGCAAAGAAATATTCGCTCTGCGGAATAACGGAATTGTCCAGCGCAAGCCTACGTCAGAAACCGTGCCTACATAGCTTCCAAAAAATGTCATGACCTTGGCTTGGTTGGGTTGCACTATGAAATAGCCCAACCATAAACTTCCCACTAATGCACTTAGAATGACTCCCACTTCGGGATTGCCTGAGACTGCAAAGAAGAACGTTGCAACCTGTGCGACTAACAAAACACAAATCATCAAATAGCCGTTTACCGAAAACCCTTTCTTTTCTTTCATACCACCCACCTTTGATATCATTTTGATATCTTTATAATACAGAAAGTAGCGGTTTGCGAATTTTGATGTGTTACCAAATATGTCAGGCAGCTTTACTAATTTTAACTCGTGGGTAACATTTTTTGGTAACTCTATGAAATAGATGCCAGAATGAAGGAAGGTCATCGTTTATTACGGACGTACGTTAATGCCTTCAAACACTAATAAAAACGTTGCTTCATCTAAGCTGCGCCGCACCTTATTGAAAGGTGGCCTCGCTTTTGGCCTAACCGCAGGCGTTACCCCTTTTTCAATAGGAAAAGAGAAGCCTACACTGCGCGTTTTGGGTACCCATGTAACGCTACAAGAAGCCATTCGGCAGCGAGCCATGGAAGACTTAGGCATTAATATAGAATTCGAAGCAGGTGGCAGCGCAACCGTTCTTCAAAAAGCATCAATGAACCCCGCATCTTTTGATCTATACGAACAGTGGTCCAATAGCATAAACGTACTGTGGCGAGCGCATGCAATTCAGCCCATTGAAAAAAAGCGACTTCTGTATTGGGAAGAAATAAACGATTTAAGTAAAACTGGAAAGCTGACCAAGAATGCACGAATGGGCGCTGGCGATGCGCCTCATAAAATCATTAATGTGCAAGACGATGGCACACTCGGTGCTAACCATACCGACACTATTAGTTTTCTACCCTACGTGCACAATGTCGACTCTTTCGGCTATGACACAACAAAGCTCCCCCAAGAGTTGAAAGGGCAAGAAGAAAGTTGGGGCTGGCTTTTGGACAGTCGCTATTCAGGACAAGTGGGTATAGTCAACGACCCCACAATCGGCCTATTCGACCTAGCACTTGCCGCCCAAGCCAAAGGTTTCATTCAATTTCAAGACATTGGGGCCATGACAGAGTATGAACTTGATGATCTGTTTAGCTTGCTCATCGAGTTGACTCAACTCAATCATTTTAATGGATTTTGGAACTCAGTTCCCGAATCAGTCGAGTTTATGAAAAGCGGTCGAGTTGCTATTGAAAGTATGTTCTCACCAGCAGTCTCTGCGTTAAACGGTCAAGACATTCCAGTCACTTTTGCAGCCCCTAAAGAAGGCTACCGTGGCTGGCACGGCGTTATGTGCCTTTCCTCAGCATCACAGGGCCGAATGAAAGACGTGGCTTATGAATATATGAATTGGTGGCTGTCAGGATGGCCTGGCGCATTTATTGCCAGACAAGGCTATTATATTTCTAACCCTAAACGTTCAGCTCAGTATCTTTCAGATGCCGAATGGAATTACTGGTACAAAGGGCAAGTTGCATCAGAGCCGCTTAAAGGCCCCGATGGAAATATAAGTGTAAGGAAAGGAGCCCAGCGAACCGGTGGCAGTTACGAAGAGCGTTTTAGTAATGTTGCTGTATGGAATACTGTTATGCCAACCTATGAGTACAGTTTGCAAAAGTGGTACGAATTCATTACCGCATGATTTTCGTTAGGTAAAACCCCATCACGTTAATGGAATAAGGCTTTTTAAGTTAACATGTTATCGTCAATTCGAATTCAGCTGATCACTGTGCTACTCGCGCTCATTGCGCTCATACTGGCGCAGGGGTTTATTGCCAGAGAAAACCAAGAAGTATTAAATAAGGGGATCTCGTCGGCCTCAAAAGCCGTGGTGGATGTTGGGCTTGTAAAAGAGCTTGAACGAGATGTTGTAGACTTACAGCGCAACGTGCTCATATTCAAAGAAAATGCCAGTAAGTCTGCCATTACACGCTTTAGTCGGCTCATGGTGACCATTAATACCAAACTCGACAAGTTGGCTTTAGTTGATGAAGGTAGCGAGGAACAAGACGACAGCTATATCCTTACCAGAATGAAGGAACATCTCAACGCTTATCAGGAAAACTTCACCCAGGTAGTCGATGCGCGTTCTCAAAGAGATAACCTACTCGCAAGAGGAACCCTATCTGATATTACGTTGCTGGAAAAAATACTAAGTGACGCAAGAGCTAGCGGAGACATATCAAGCGAATCTGAAGAACAAGCAAAAACACTTCTTATCCGCGCCGAAAATGCCATGTTGAAATACCTGATGAAACCTGACATGAGTTTTATACGGACATTTAATGAAGCCGCTGACACATTAAGAAATTTAACGTTAACGCGAAACACGGCTCTGCAAGAGAAAATAGAGCGGTTGTCGGAGAAGATTAAAGCCGATTTCGTTAAACTGACGCAGATAATTCAAGGCAATCTATTCTTGGTCAACGTCGTAATGGCAGGCTCCGCCAACGAGTTTCTGTATTTAAGCGGAGAGTTAGCTAAAAAGGTAACCACAGACTCTGAGATAGCAACTCAACGTACTTATACTCTTGCAGAAAGCACCCAACGTAACGGTGAACTATTTTCCTTAGTTGCCATATTGCTCGCGCTTTCAGCAGCCTTATTTACCATGTTTCGTATTTTAGGGCCTATTCGCTCTATTACAGAGGTGTTCAATAAGCTTGCTCAAGGTGTGCAAATTTCTAATATTCCGGGCAGCAGTCGCAAAGACGAGATAGGCAAACTGGCGAAAGCCGCCCTTGTTTTTAGTGATAAAAACCGCGAAACAGAAAAACTGCTTGAGGAAGCAAGAACCATGAACTCTCAACTTGAGAGTTTAAACAAAGCGATTACTGAAGCGAAAATCAAAGCGGAACAGGCAACTGCTTCAAAGAGTATGTTTTTAGCTAATATGAGTCACGAGATCCGCACGCCTATGAATGGCATTATCGGGCTAATAGAATTGGCTCAGCAGCAAGAACTATCCACTACTGTTAGGGGCTATCTGGACAAAGCTGCGTATTCAGGACAAATATTACTGAGCGTAATTAATGATATTCTCGACTTCTCAAAAATTGAAGCGGGTAAATTGAAGATTGAGGAAGTGAGCTTTTCTCTGCACTCGCTGTTCGACAACCTTATTGCTGTGATTGCACTACGTGCAAAAGAAAAGAATTTATCGGTTCACTTTACGGTTAACCCTGCCATACCTCCACAAGTTATTGGCGACCCGCTGCGCATTGCCCAAATCATTATGAACATAGGTAACAACGCAGTTAAATTCACCGAACAAGGTCGCATAGAGATAGAGTTTGATGGCACCTTGAATGAAAAAGGTAATGTGTTAAACCTCACCATGCGAATTACCGATTCTGGTATAGGTATGAGCGCCGCACAGCTAGACAAAATATTTAAACCCTTTACCCAAGCGGATGGTTCTACCAATAGAAAGTACGGCGGCACCGGCTTAGGCCTTGCTATCGTGAGCCAGCTAACTGAGCTTATGAAGGGTCGTCTTAATGCCACGTCTACCATGGGTAAAGGCAGTACGTTCGAAGTTGAGCTACCGCTTAAGGCATTTAAAAATCAACCGGGCGTGCTTGAACAAACGCCTCAGCTACCTGTTGATAGCCTGTATGTTACTGAAACGGCGTTGCTCCCTGAAGCGTATTGCAATCAAATCCAACTATCGACTAAGACAACGCTATCCATCGAAGATGCGAAAGCTGCAGGTGCCTTACCTGAACATATCATTGTAGATATCCATGAGTTCAGTGAATTCAGACAAAACATAAGCTGGTTAAATACCTTATTGGAAAATGGGAAGTCAGTGGGGTTAGTGATAGAAAGTGCAGGAAGTGCACTGCAGGCTAAGTATGATTCACTGTGGAAAGGCCCGCTAATAATGCATCCTTTTACACCGGCGCAATTCGAGCGTTTTGTTCATCAGGTTATTTCAAAAGACGCCAACTATGAAGGCCACCATTTGCTGGTCACCGGTGAAATGCTTACTAACCTGGGGCTTACTTTCGATATCGCAGAAGACGGCAAGCAAGCCGTACAAAAAGTAGAGAACGCCCCTCAGTACGATTTAATTTTAATGGACGTGCAAATGCCGGTTATGGACGGATATGAAGCTACCAAACAACTTCGCGAGAAAGGCTTTACCGGCGTGCCAATTATTGGACTATCAGCCAATGCAATGAAGGAAGATAAACAAAGCGCGATAGACGCTGGTATGAATGATTATTTGACCAAACCTATTAAGCAAAAGTCGCTGATAAGTATGCTCAGAGAATATTTAGGCAAGTAATAATAACCGACCTGTATTCTAGAGCGCATAGTTTTTGGATATGCGATAGCCGAGCCTGCTTTTATCTTATATTTAAACTGCCAACAAAAAAGGGTTACCTATCGGTAACCCTTTTACTATTCGCTCGCTTGACTGCTCGTTGTACGGGCAATCAATGGGCAATTACATTAAGCCTTACAGCGCTTTAATAGTCTCGAACTGCTCTTTAAGTTTTGCTAGGGCCTTTTCACCCTCGTCCAACTTAGCGCGTTCCTTTTCAATTACCGCGTCTGGCGCATTGCTTACGAACTTCTCGTTACCCAATTTGCCGCGAGTACGAGATACATCTTTCTCGATTTTCTCCATGGCTTTAGTAATACGAGCAAGCTCGGCGTCTTTGTCGATAAGCCCTGCCATTGGGATAAGAATTTCCATCTCGCCCACAAGCGCTGTCGCGCTGGCTGGCGCTTCTTCACCGTCTTTCAAAATAGTTACGGTTTCAAGCTTAGAAAGCTTATCAAGGAATGCCTTAGCCGCATCAAGACGACGCGTGTCTTCGTCGCTTACGTTTTTAAGTAGCGCATTAAGTGGTTTGTTTGGCGAGATATCCATTTCACCACGGATATTACGAATACCCACGATAAACTTCTTCACCCACTCGATATCAGCAAGCACTTTGTCGTCTTGCTTCGCTGCATCAACTTCAGGGAATGCCTGAACCATAATGCTTGCGCCCTCTTCCACTTTAAGTGCACTTAGTGGCACAACGCGCTGCCAAATAGTGTCGGTAATAAATGGCATAAGCGGGTGCAACAAGCGAAGCAGGCTTTCAAGTACGTTAATAAGCGTATGACGCGTACCGCGCTTTTCAGCTTCGGTGCTGGCGTCATTGTTAAGCACAGGCTTAGTAAGCTCTAGATACCAGTCGCAGAACTGGTTCCAGGTGAACTCGTAAACGGTTTGCGCAGCAATGTCGAAACGGTAGTCTTCAAGCGCTTTTTCAAATTCAACCAGCGTTTGTTGGAACTTAGCCCAAATCCAGCGATCGGCCATGCTAAGTACCATTTCGCCGCCGTCACGACCTGTATCGTGTTCTTCTGTGTTCATCAATACGAAACGCGATGCATTCCAAATTTTGTTACAGAAGTTGCGGTAGCCTTCAACGCGGGCCATATCAAAGTTGATATCGCGGCTGGTTGACGCCATAGCTGCAAAGGTAAAGCGCAATGCGTCTGTACCGTAGGCCTGAATACCATCAGGGAACTGTTTACGGGTACGCTTGGCAATCTTTTCAGCAAGCTGAGGCTGCATCATGCCCGCGGTGCGTTTAGTGACTAGCGACTCAATATCAATACCGTCAATCAAGTCGATTGGGTCAAGCACGTTGCCCTTCGACTTTGACATTTTATCGCCATTCTCATCACGGATAAGACCAGTAATGTAGATGTCTTTAAACGGAATTTTGCCCGTGAATTTCTTGGTCATCATGATCATTCTGGCAACCCAGAAAAAGATGATGTCAAAGCCGGTTACTAGCACTGAAGACGGCACAAAGGTTTCTAGATCTGGCGTTTCTTCTGGCCAACCCATGGTGGCGAACGGCCATAGTGCACTTGAGAACCAGGTATCTAGTACATCGTCGTCCTGTGAAAGCGTTACGTCACTGCCAAGGCCGTGTTTTTCACGCACTTCTTCTTCGGTACGGCCAACAAAAACGTTGCCGTTTTCGTCGTACCACGCCGGAATGCGGTGTCCCCACCACAGCTGACGCGAAATACACCAGTCTTGAATGTTGTGCATCCACTGGTAGTAAGTCTTGTTCCAGTTCTCTGGCACAAAACGAATTTCGCCGCTTTCAACCGCTTCAATTGCAGGCTTAGCAAGCGACTCAACGGCAACATACCCCTGGTCAGTTAGATATGGTTCGATAACGGCGCCAGTTCTGTCGCCACGTGGCACTTTAAGCTTGTGCGGCTCAATCTTAACCAATGCGCCTTGTGCGTCTAAATCAGCAACAATTTGCTTACGGGCGTCGAAGCGATCTAAACCGCGATACGCTTCTGGCGCATCATCATTAATTTTCGCATCGTCGGTAAGAATGTTGATCATAGGCAAGTTATGACGCTTACCCATATCGTAGTCGTTGAAGTCGTGAGCAGGCGTAATTTTAACGCAGCCTGTACCGAATTCTTGATCTACATAGTCATCGGCGATAACTGGAATTAAACGGCCAGTAATTGGCAACTTAATTTCTTTGCCGATAAAGCCTTGATAACGCTCGTCATCTGGGTGTACCGCAACGGCGGTATCACCTAGCATGGTTTCAGGGCGCGTTGTCGCAACCACGAGCTCACCGCTACCATCTGCAAGTGGGTAGCGCATGTGCCACATGTGGCCGTCTTCTTCTTCGTTCAGTACTTCAAGATCAGATACTGCAGTGTGAAGCACTGGATCCCAGTTAACCAAACGCTTACCACGGTAAATAAGGCCTTCTTCGTGTAGTTTAACGAACACTTCCGTTACGGCTTTAGACAGGTCTTCGTCCATGGTGAACACTTCGCGAGACCAGTCAGGTGACGTACCTAAACGGCGCATTTGACCGGTGATCGTACCGCCACTGTGCTCTTTCCATTCCCACACTTTTTTGATGAAGTCTTCGCGACCTAAATCGTGGCGCGTCTTGCCTTGTGCATTAAGTTGGCGCTCTACCACCATTTGGGTAGCAATACCGGCGTGGTCAGTACCCACTTGCCATAGCGTATTGTCGCCCTTCATGCGGTGATAACGGGTTAAGGCGTCCATAATGGTTTGCTGGAAACCATGGCCCATGTGAAGGCTACCGGTAACGTTTGGTGGCGGAAGCAAAATACAATAAGGGTCGCCGCTACCTGAAGCTTTAAATAAACCCGCCTCTTCCCATGACTTGTAGCATTGCTGCTCGATGGACTGCGGTTCGAAGGTTTTATCCATTACACACTCTCAAATTGAAGCTAAACGCGAATGACTTATGCAGATTTGAACTGCATGTTGCATCCAGCTTGCTGATAGTTTTTGTATCTTACCCGCGCGGCCTGTTTGGCGTTCTCGTCCACGGGTACAAAATCGATGATTTGACGATGCTGGTTGGGTGAAGGCACCATACCGGAACCCACATTAACCACCATTTGTCGTCTGGCTACCTGCTCTGGCCGCCAGCAAATTTCCACCGGCGTTCCCGATTGTGGCCCTTCACCATAAAGGTTATGAGGCACAAAGCGGTCGGCCGGCAGCTGCCATAACAATTCATCAACTTCTTCAGCTTGCGACTGTGTGTCACACAGAACGCTAATTTTCTGCTTATTAGCAAACGCTGAGGCAATGACTTCACTGGCGCGACCTGCCACGCCATTGTCACTGCTGGTAAGTTGATAAAATATCACTTGTGGCATGAATGATTAGTCCTCTAACTTGATATCAGCGCGGTTCATTAAGAACTGAGACAGCATAGGCACTGGACGGCCTGTTGCACCTTTGTTCTTACCACTGCGCCATGCCGTACCGGCAATATCAAGGTGAGCCCAGTTGTACTTCTTAGTGAAGCGCGACAAGAAACAACCTGCGGTGATTGAGCCAGCCGGGCGACCACCTAGGTTCGTCATGTCGGCAAACGGGCTTTCAAGCTGCTCTTGGTAATCGTCCCATAGCGGTAAGCGCCATGCGCGATCTGAGCTTTGCTCTGACGCATTCAGTAGTTCGTGTGCAAGCGGATTATGCGTACTCATCACAGCGGTTGCATGGTGACCAAGTGCGATAATCGCTGCGCCAGTTAACGTGGCTACGTCAATCACTAGCTCTGGCTCAAAACGCTCTACGTAAGTTAGCGCGTCACACAATACCAAACGGCCTTCCGCATCAGTATTTAGCACTTCAACGGTTTGACCTGACATGGTAGTTAGAATGTCACCCGGACGATACGCTTTGCCATCTGGCATGTTTTCACAGCCTGCCAATACACCAATAACGTTAATTGGCAGATTCAGCGCTGCTATAGTGTGCATAGTACCCAGTACGCCTGCAGCACCACCCATGTCGTACTTCATCTCATCCATGGCTTCGCCTGGCTTAATTGAAATACCGCCTGAATCGAAAGTAAGACCTTTACCTACAAGCACAATTGGCGCTTGATCAACTGGACCACCGCGGTGATGCATAATACTCATCATGCTTTCGTTGTCTGAACCACGGCCAACAGCCAAATAAGCTTGCATACCAAGCTCAGCCATTTGGGTTTCATCAACGACTTCAGCCGTTACGCTGTCGTACTGGCTGGCAAGCTCTTGCGCCTGCTGCCAAAGGTACGCTGGGTTACAGATGTTTGGCGGCATGTTAGCCACGTCTTTGGTCACTTTCGCGCCGCGAGCAACCGCTAAACCGTGCTCAACTGCACGCTCACCCACCGTAAGTTCACGGCGTGTAGGTACGTTAAATACAATTTTACGCAGCGGACGACGAGGCTCGCCTTTCTTGGTTTTAAGCTGCATAAAGGTGTAAAGCGTGTCTTCAGTTGCTTCTACTGCCTGACGTACTTTCCAATACGTGTCACGACCTTTAACGTGAAGTTCGGTAAGGAAACATACCGCTTCCATTGAGCCTGTTTCATTCAATGTTTGAATGGTCTTGGCGATAATGTTTTTGTACTGACGCTCATCAAGTTCGCGTTCTTTACCACAACCGACTAGAAGCACGCGCTCGCTTAGTACATTTGGCACGTTGTGTAGCAACAACATTTGGCCGGCTTTACCTTCAAGGTCGCCACGGCGTAACAAGTTGCTGATATAACCTTCACTGATTTCGTCTAGTTGTTCAGCCACCGCCGTTAGGCGACGCGGCTCGAAGACGCCCACAACAATACATGCACTGCGTTGTTTTTCAGGACTGCCACTTTTTACACTAAACTCCACGATATCACCTCGCTTTTCGTCGTTTATGGTTTGCACGATGACTAAAATCACGTAACGTTTCGCGCTGCTTTATGTTTTAATACGCAGCATAACTTTTTAGTTCGCTGCAATTCACGCTTACAGACCTATTGAATATAGGTTAAATTCGCGTCAAAACACCATGCAAACGGTTTATGATTGCAGGCAAAACTTGTAAAAACGGTAAGTTTAAACAAAATTGTGCTTTCTTTCACTAAAATTCCTAATTTTCCGGAAGGGCTGAGATGCTGATATTCCGCTATTTACTTAAGGAAACGCTGAAATCTCAGTTAGCGATTTTCTTTATCCTAATGGCAATTTTTGTCACCTTGCGATTTGTGCGCGTTTTAGGCGATGCATCCGATGGTGATATTCCCGCTGGGCTGGTGCTTGGCTTCTTAGGTTTATATGCCCCTATTCTCTCTTCATTGGTGCTGCCCATCAGTGCTTATCTGGGTATTATGCTGGCACACGGCAGGCTGTATGTAGAC
>LUMD01000453.1_pt1 | contig 10867 bp, 12 predicted proteins | sample 729651 | NCBI WGS metagenome assembly LUMD01 (sample SAMN03860272, study PRJNA289734) | marine metagenome | biome: seawater column; feature: ocean; material: water; isolation source: Red Sea water column Station 34 - depth 258m | place: Saudi Arabia: Red Sea | collected 2011-10-15 | depth 258 m | reverse complement strand
GTACTGGAAGAAGCAAAATTAATTCGTAATCTTGAGCTGATGAAAAGGGTTCAAGACGAATCTGGCGCACGTATTATTCTGGCGCTCAAAGGCTTCTCTATGTGGTCTTGTTTCGACATCATTAAACAGTATTTGCACGGAGCAACGGCCAGTTCGGTTTGGGAAGCAAAGCTTGCTGCAGAGATGGGTAAAGAAGTTCACGCATATTCTCCTGCATACAAGGTTAATGACGCGAAGGAATTGGCGGGTCTTGTTAATCATCTGTCTTTTAATAGTCTGTCCCAGTGGAACGCGCACAAGGACGTACTTGCCAACGTGTCGTTAGGCCTTCGCATTAATCCTGAGCATCAAGAAGCCGATACGCCACTGTACGACCCAGCTGCGCCAGGTTCGCGCTTAGGCATACGTGCTAGTGAGCTAGAAGGTGTAGACTTATCTGGTATTGAAGGCTTCCACTGCCACAACCTCTGTGAGTGTGATTCTTTTGCTACTGCACGCACCCTTGAAGCTATCGAAAAGCGCTTTGGCAAATGGCTTGGTCAGTTAAAGTGGTTAAACCTAGGTGGTGGGCACCTGATGACCCGTGAAGGGTATGATGTTGAGCACCTCATCAAAACACTAAAAGACTTTAAAGCCCGTTACCCACATCTGGACGTAATTCTTGAGCCAGGCTCTGCCGTCGCATGGCAGACAGGGCCATTAATTTGCGAAGTGGTTGATATGGTAGAAAACGACGGAGATATCGCTATTCTAGACATTTCAGCTACTGCACATATGCCAGATGTACTGGAAATGCCTTATCGCCCTACAATTTTGGGCGCGGGCATGCCTGATGAAAAAGCATATAATGTGAAGCTAGGCGGTAACTCGTGCCTTGCCGGTGACGTTATTGATACCTATTCATTTGATGCGCCACTTAAGGCAGGCGATCGTTTACAGTTTGAAGACATGATGCATTACACCATGGTAAAAACCACGTTCTTCAACGGTGTTGAACATCCTGCCATCGGTATTTTGCGCTCTAACGGCGACTTTGAACTGGTTCGCGAATTCAGCTACGAAGACTTCAAAGGCCGTTTGTCTTAAATCTGAGACGCGAAATTTATTAGCAATTCACTATGAAAAAAGCCCGTGACATTGACTTCACGGGCTTTTTCTTTAGGTTGGTAAATGCTAATTATTTACTAGAGTTCGATTGCTCTAACGCCCACAGGCCTGCATATTTATTAAACTGATATTGCGCGAACAAAACCGCGAACAGTAATCCTCTGCTGCCATCCAATATACCTAAGCGAAATATATAAATTTGGATAAAGGTGAGCATTGAACGTAAAAGTGCTAATGGAATTCCGTGGCTCTTTTTACCTGCTTTAAATTTTTTAGTCGCCATCAAGCAAGTATAATCACGGTTTTTATACAATAAGTGTTCGAAATCGCGCACTGAATAATGTTTTAAATAGCCACCTTTCAAACAAATTGCGTCACCTTGATGAACCACTTTTTCATGAACGATATCTTTGGTGAAATGCGACGTTTCTCTTTTAAAAAGCCTTGTTGGTGCTCTTCCGGTTCTTCCAAATCTGGTAACTTTACCAAGGAAGATGTTGCGCCATCGCAATTTATAAGCGCTATGCGTAGGTTCGGATTTGAGTAACGCTGAAATTGTGGGCGCTAGTTGTTCGTCCACTTCCTCATCTGCATCGAGGGACAAAACCCAATTGCACGTAGCTTTTTCCAAAGCCCGTTGCTTTTGAATACCAAACCCCTGCCAATCGGTAATAAATACTTTGTCAGTAAATTGTCGAACTATGTCTACCGTTTTATCTGTACTACCGCTATCAAAAACAATAATTTCATCAGCTATTTTTTCGATAGATTTCAGACAGCGAGCTATGCGATCTTCTTCGTTTTTAGTAATGACAATAACTGAGAGAGTTTGGCGCATACTTCGTTCCTAAAGAAAGCTTCTAAATCAGGCGAGTATACATCAAATATGCGTAGTAATGATCTCTAAACGATGTTCTGGAGCCCTAAACGACCCCACTTCCCGATGCTGCCTCAGTTTTATCAATTTCTCCTTCGGCTAACACTTCGTCATCTAACTCAATTTTAAATGACGTTCCTGCTTTTCCATGCAGGCTATAACGAAAGCCGTACATTTCACCTTCATTTAAAGCAACTTCAGCAGACGTGTTGGGATGAATTAGATCGTAAACACCAGAATCGTTTGCTTTAGAAAATATATCAACCAGCCATTTTCCGTCAGACATGGTGATCTTAAGTGTCTTTGTCATATGCACCTCCTTTAGCTTCAGCCTATTGTCAACTGTATGGCTGACGTAAATTACACTCCTTTGTATTTATCCCGCGCCGCTTAAGATCAACAATACATCTAGTTGGCTAGGCTTTTGCGTCTAGTCCCGCTTGATAAAGCGCATTTTTTTTCAAGTCGTAGTGACTAGCCACTACGGCTGCCGCCTTTTTGAGTGGCATATGTTCGCACAAGGCGTTCAGTAGCGACATTGCCTCACTGGGTATTGCTTGGTCACTTACCTTAGCAGGACCAATCATGACCACGAATTCTCCCTTTTGGTGTGCAGCATCAGCATTGAGATAATCAATTACATCTTGCGCGCTGCCACTCACATAGGTTTCGAAGGTTTTAGTTAGCTCTTTTGCTACCACAATCTGGCGTTCGCCTAAAACGCGCTGTATATCGGTAACCGTGTCTAAAATTCTTCGCGGTGCTTCGTAATAAACCGTGGTAAAGGTTCTATCTAATAGGGCTGACAACACGCCTTCTCGCGCTTGGGTTTTAACCGGCAAAAAACCTTCGAATATAAACTTGTCGGTAGGAAGTCCTGACGCGCTTAATGCCGTTATGGCGGCGCAAGGCCCCGGTAGTGCAATGACAGGAATACCTTGCTCGCGACATTTGCGCACTAAAACAAAACCCGGATCGCTGATGAGCGGTGTTCCAGCATCACTAATTAAGGCTACCGATTCCCCGCCTTTCAAGCGCTCACACAACATGGCTGTGCGCTTGTCTTCGTTATGTTCGTGCAGAGAAAGGGTTTTCGTTCCAATGCTAAAGTGCTGTAAAAGTCGAGCGCTGTGACGGGTGTCCTCGGCGGCAATCCAGCTTACTTCACTTAATACGCATATTGCTCTGGCACTCATGTCGTCTAAATTACCGATAGGCGTTGGAACAATATATAAGGTAGCGATGTCTGTCATAACAGTGGTTAAGTCTTAGGTTGAATTGGAAGATTATGCGATAAGTGTATCACGCCATTAGTCCAGATTATGCTGGCAAGCGTAGATTTTCACAGTGGTTAAGATAAACTTGGCCTATAACGATGTAAAAGGAATGAAACTGTGCGTCATATTGGACAAGCTGGAAAATTTTTTACGCTATCAGCCATTGCTTCGGTATTGGTGTTATCGGGTTGTGGAAGTACCCCTAAAACTCAGTCAAAGCCTGTGGTAGTGAAACCGAACCCAATTGAAACCACACAGGTTGAAGAGAACGTCACTCCAGAGCACAAACTCGTAGAAGCTAGAAAAGTGTGGGAGCGCACCCGCAATAAAGAGCAGCGCGACAAGCTATTACTGCAAGCAGCTGATCTCTACCTTCAAAACAACCAGCCTGTATTAGCTCAGCAGGTTCTGTATGAAGTAAAAGAAGATGGGGTAACGGGAGCAAATCAATCCTATTATTCCCTTTTAGTTACTAAAGCTTATGCGGGAATGCCTGATGCGCCGGCAGAAGAGCTGCTAGCAATGTTAGATGGTGTGAACGCAACGGGTGAAGCGGCATTTCAAAAAGCAGAACTGCAAACTCAGTTATACACGCAACAGGGCAACTTTGCCGCCGCAGCAAATAGCGTATTGAAAACCAATTTAACTGACGATGAAAAAGTGCAACAGGTTTGGGAGTGGATCACCTCCATTCCCACTTCCTCACTTGATTCAGTTGGAAAAGCTTACCCCGACCTATCGCCTTTTATCACGCTTCGCAAATTGACCGAAGAGAACGCGTCGTCACCGAACAAATTAGCCAGAAGCCTTCAGCAATTTAAACAAGTTTATCGCGGGCACGTCTTAGAAAATGCCCTGCCAGAAAATGTAATTAAAGCCACCCAGCTTACTGATGCTGGCGCCAATGACATCGCAGTGTTACTTCCACTTTCAGGCAGACTAGAACGCACAGGGCAGGTAGTGAAAGATGGAATTATGGCGGCTTATTATGCCGATGTAGAGAAGCGCCAAGATGAGCACCTCCTACCTCGCTTGCGTTTCATCGACACCAATAATGCTGACACACAGCACTTACTAAGTGAAATTGGCGAGACCAAATTTATCATTGGCCCTCTTTTAAAAGACACTGTTGAGAGCTTGATCCCCATTTTACCTGTGGGTGTAAATGTACTTGCATTAAACCGACCGGAAGAGTTGCCAGAGAATGCACCAGCAAAAAACTCAGCGGTGACGTCTTCTAATGCATTGGCAGCGCAAGGCTCATTGACCAGCAGCACAGACCTCGTTGGTGAAAGCACACAAGACGAATTCCGTTCATTAGATTTACCCACCTCGCTTAACTATTACGGGCTGGCACCAGAAGATGAGGCAAAGCAACTTGCTGAATTTATCTTTAACAAGGGTTACCGTGCTCCCATTGTGATTGCCGCACAAAGCAGCCTTTATCAACGAATGGACACCACGTTTAAAAAGCACTGGAGAATGCTAAATAGTCAGGAAAACAAGCAACGCGCTAATATCACATCTGTGTCATTTAACGACAGTAACTCACTTCGAGAAGGGATTACACAGGCGTTAGATGTAGCTCAAAGTAATGAGCGTATTAATCAAATTGAGTACATGACTAACGATGAAGTGTACAACATGCCGCGAAGCAGACGCGATATTGATGCCATTGTTGCTTTTGCATCTCCTCAAGATACCGAGCTACTTAACCCAATCATTGAAGCGAGCTTAAACCCGTATGACGGTAAGTTAGTTCCTGTATATGCCACGTCTCGTTCGATGGATTACGACAGTGGTAAGAATCAGTGGCGCGATCTGCAAAATGTTCATTTTATCGATATGCCATGGTTAATGCCTTCACATAAATGGCAGCATCTTCAGCAAGAAGTCGAACAGGCTTGGCAAAATCAAAATACCATGCAGAAACGTTTGTTTGCGTTTGGTTTTGACGCTTATCAATTGCTTCCACAACTGGGCATGCTTAACACCCTGAAATACCTTTCACACGAGGGGTTAACGGGTACGCTTTCACTTAATCAACAAGGTGAAGTAATACGCAAGCAGCCTCAGGCAATTATTCGTAACGAAAAAGTTCAAATGCTTTCGGAGTAAAATATGTCAGTACTGCAAGGGAGTGCAGCAGAAGACAAGGCCTGTAAATATCTGATGGAACAAGGCCTTACTCTTCGATGTCGAAACTACCACACCCGACGCGGTGAGCTCGACATTGTAATGCAAGATGGCAGCACAATTGTGTGTGTCGAAGTTAAATACCGAAAACGAAATCAGTTTGGCAGTGCTTTAGAGTTTGTTACTGCCAAAAAGCTGCAGAGAATTCAGGCTGCGTTTGATTTCTATTTGTTAGATAATGGCTTAAATCCAGCGTCTACTCCTCTGCGAATAGACGTTGTTGCCATAGACGGAAGCAACCTTCAGTGGTTGAAGAACATTGGCTAAAGACCGAAAACGTTCGGTTATATGACCGACGTTGTTTTGAGAGGGCGATAAACGTGTGCCGATGGTGAACGCGTCCGAAAATAAACGAAAACGTCTTTAGGCGAGGAGTATTCCGTTTGTTTTATCTTATGATTTGCAACCCTTCATCTATGTGATGAAAGATTCTTAGGTTCCCACAAATAATGAGTCATCCCAATAACAAGATTTCGCCCAGCAGCGCTGATAACCAAGAAATTGAATTAATAGTTGGCAACTCCAGCTCTAACTTTTCTGGCGTAACGTCGACAATGCTGCAAGTGACATCAATTCAAAAGCACATGATAAATTTGCGAATAATGGGCAAGCACTTTGTTCCAGACCCATCGATGACAATTACCTTTTGGGAAGCCGCAAAAATGTGTCGACGCCCGCTAAGTAACGGTAAGTGGCGAATTTTTCATGCACGCCGTGTTGACGAGATGATTCAGGGAGTGATCCTCAAATACGTTTTTCGCGCCAAGATAAAGCTTGTATTTAGCTCGGCCGCTCAGCGAAAGCGTTCTGCTTCAACGGTGTGGTTAAGTAATAAAATGGACGCGGTGATTGCCATGAGCAACCGCTCTGCGAAATATTTAAATAAGCCTCCAGCAAAAATTAACCTTCATGGCGTTCAAATAGATAACTACACGCCTGCAGAAAACAAGCAAGAAGCTTGGCAGGCATTAGGTTATGGCGGAAAGTACGGCATTGGTATTTTGGGCAGAGTAAGAGAACAAAAAGGCGTTCACCTATTTGTTGAAGCGTGTATAAAAGTATTGCCCAGATACCCTGACGTGAACGCGGTAGTTGTAGGTGCCATATCATCAAGTAACCAAGAGTTTGTTAACGAGCTAAAAGAAAAAATTTCAAAAGCCGGGTTAACTGACCGAATTGTTTTCACCGGTGAGCTGCCGTTTGAGCAAATTCCTAAAATCTTCAGTGCATTGTCACTAGTAAGCGCGCTTAGCTATAACGAAGGCTTTGGTCTAACCGTGCCCGAAGCCATGAGTGCTGGAGCTGCGGTATTGGCTACTCAGGCGGGTGCATGGGAAGACATCGTTAGACCAGGCGTTGATGGGTATATTGTTCCTACCAAAGACCAGCAAGCTGTCACAGAAAAGATGGATTTGCTGCTTTCAGATATGGACAAACTCGCAGAAATGGGCAAAGCCGGACGCGAACACGTTGTGAAAAATTTTAAGGTTGAAGATGAAGCAAGAAACCTGGTTGAGTTTTTTCGAACACTTCAGTAAAAAACGCGTATTAAATGGCGCTAATGATTAACGTTAAGTCGAGTTTTCTCACTTTGAAACGTCGGCTTAAGTGGGTGTCACACAGATACTGACGATGATATGTAACAGCGCGCTGCAATGAGTGCTACAAATTTCACCAAATGGTCTGCCATCAGGTTAAAACAAAGAGACGACACATGATTGAACAAATAAAAGCAAATTTTACCGAGAGTATTCAAACCAAAATAGCGGCATCGGAAATATTACCAGAGCATATTGAGAAAGCGGCGTACATGATAGTAGAAGCCTTAATTAGAGGTAATAAAGTACTAAGCTGTGGTAATGGTGGCTCTGCGGGCGACGCGCAGCATTTTGCTTCTAATATGCTCAACCGGTATGAACGCGATCGCCCCAGCTTACCGGCAATCGCTCTAAGCACAGATACCTCTACCCTAACGTCGATTGCAAACGACTATAACTTCGAAGAAATCTTTGCGAAGCAAGTGCGAGCGCTCGGTCAACCCGGAGATATATTGTTAGCTATTTCAACCAGCGGTAACTCTCGTAACGTCATTGCGGCGATGGAAGCGGCATTATCTCGCGATATGACAATTGTCGCACTTACTGGCAAAGACGGTGGTGAAATGGCGGGCTTTTTAAGTGAGCATGACGTAGAAATTCGCGTACCGTCAAACCGCACTTCTCGCATTCAAGAAGTTCATTTATTGGTAATTCACAATTTATGTGAATGCATTGACGACAGCTTATTTCCAGCCGATCACGGCGACGAGTAGTTAAAAAAAATGATGAGGACACAAGTGAAAAATTTAGGACTACTGGGTTCTTTATTAGCCCTTATTCTTACATTACAAGGGTGTGTGGTGGCCGTAGGTGCTGCTGGCGCTATGGCAGCGAAAGTGGCTAACGACAGACGTACGGTGGGCACTCAACTTGATGATCAAAATGCCGATGCTGCTGTGTCGTACCAGTGGTCAAAAAGCGATATGCTTAAAGAGCAGGCTAACCTTCAAGTGGATGTTTATAATGGTGTAGCATTGCTAACCGGGCAAGCGCCAAACCAAGGCTTAGTTGACGAAGCTGTGCGCCGCGCCCAAGAAGTAAGTTACATCAAAAAAATTCACAACCAAATTCGAATTGGTGACCCCATTGGCGCCGGGACTCAAGCCAATGATATTTGGTTAGCATCGAAAGTTCGCACTAAAATAGTCGCAGACGAGCGAGTACCTGCATTACAGGTAAAGGTAGTAGTTCAAGACTCAGAAGTATTTCTGATGGGTCGACTGACCAACCAGGAAGCGACAGCTGCGGTAGATATTGCCCGTAATATTACGGGTGTTGCACGCGTAGTCAGAGCCTTTGAAATTGTTCAATAGAGAGTTAGCCACTGCCCTTTTAGTTGCAGGGGCACTCTTTATGGAAATACTAGACGCCACGGTTATCACCACGGCTTTACCTGTCATTGCTGCCGACTTCAATGTACCGGCAGCTCACCTTTCTATTGGTGTCTCGGCTTACTTGGTAGCCGTCACCTTGTTTATTCCTTTAAGTGGTTACGCAGCCGATAAATTTGGCGCTCGCACTATATTTGTAGCAGCGATTGCCGTATTCACTTTTGCCTCAGTGCTTTGTGGTCTGAGTACTAGCTTATTCGAATTTACCCTATCTCGCGTTCTTCAAGGTTTAGGCGGGGCAATGATGGTTCCCGTGGGAAGATTAGTGGTTCTGCGGGACTTGCCAAAGGAAAAGCTAGTAAAAACCGTGGCTATTATAACCTGGCCTGCGTTAAGCGCCCCCCTGCTAGGCCCTGTATTAGGCGGCTACATTGCGACTCATTTTAGCTGGCAGTGGATTTTTTATATGAATATTCCACTGGGTATCATCGCTATTATTGCGTCGCTCTATTTACTCAAAAACATCAAAGGCGATGTGGGCACTATTCATGGCGGGGATCGAATTTCTAGCCAGTACCAGCGATAAACTCCTTCACTCACTTGGCATCATCGCATTAGGATTAGTTCTTATGGTATTTGCGGTTCGGCACGTAAAAACAGCTAAAAACCCGCTGTTTTCATTCGACGCCATGCAACATAAGACATTTAGGCTCACTGTATATGGTGGCTCTGTCGTGCGCGTAGCACTTGGCAGTGCCCCGTTTCTTGTACCGCTAATGTTGCAGCTTGGGCTAGGTTATTCGCCTGTAGAAGCCGGCTCACTTTTGCTGTGGCTGTTTGCTGGAAACTTAGCGATAAAGCCAGCGACAACGTGGATCATGAATACCTTCGGCTTCAAACGCGTGCTTGTAGTAAACGGCGTGCTCATCGCCCTTGGCTTTGTGGCTTTGGCGATGATAAACCACACGACATCGTCATTTACTATTGCCGCTATTTTGTTTGTTAACGGTATCACTCGCTCAATGCACTTAACGCTAATAAACACCATTGCTTTTGCCGACGTTCCACCCAATAAAATGCGAGACGCGAACACGTTAGGCGCAATTCTAATGCAAATGAACCGCGGCCTTGGCATTACGCTTTCCGCGCTTGCTATTGCTGCAGCCGCCTTCATTCTTGGGCAAAGCGCCGGAGCGCCAAATTTGCAAACCTTTACGCTATCTATGATGTTTATGGGTGCCGTGGCGCTTGTTAGTATTTACGACAGCTTAATGCTGTCAAAAGAAGACGGTGATTCAGTATTAAATAAGCGTAAGGCGAAAAAAGCACGGCAGACTTAGCTCATAGGCTTCATTAAGTGAACGGGTGACAAATGTCACATGCGATTGATGACGTTTGTGACTAACGCAGACCAAGGAACTTTCGCATACTTTACCTATCGTTATTACAACAGTAGGTAAAGCACATGGAACAGGTATCCCATTCACCATCAATAACCAGCGTTCAACATCCACCTCTTTCACTGGAACAGCAACGAGAAGATTTTAAAAAGAACCGATTCATTGCCATGCCGCTGGCAGGCACGCTTGTTTGGGCTCTGCTAGGGATGAGTGCCCCCTTCGTGTCTGAATTGACCATAACTTGGATGCTATATATCGGCACTGGTGCCATATTCTATCTAGGCGCTGGTTTATCCTACCTAACCGGAGAGCGATTTTTCGCTAAAAAGGCTGCAAAGAACAGTTTCGACCGCCTATTCTTTGTAGGCATGATCATGAGCCTCTTGGTGTTCGCAATAGCACTCCCTGTTGCCGCAATAGACCACACCACCGTGCCACTCAGTATTGGTATTCTCGCAGGCCTGATGTGGATGCCTTTATCTTGGGCTATCGAGCACTGGATAGGCTACTTTCATACCCTCACAAGAACTTTTGGCATTGTCGCCGTCTGGTATCTATTTCCGGAAGCTCGAGTAGAAGCAATTTCGGCTGTGATTGTCGCTGTATACATTGTGTCGTTAATCACCCTCGAACGTCGTTTTCAAACAATCAAGTCTTAATAATTAGGAATATACAATGACCTACTTACTTTTAACTGTTGCTATCATCACCGAAGTTACCGCGACCATGCTGCTAAAAATGTCGAATGGATGGGAGAAGTGGGCTTTTGGGTACGGCGCTATATTTTTCTATGCTGTGTCTGGAATGTTGTTTTCCGTGGTATTGAAGAACATGGGAATTGGCGTCGCCTACGCCATTTGGTCGGGTATGGGTATTGCGCTTATAACCGCTGCTTCGGTGGTATTTTGGAAACAAACTTTCGACATTTATGCCGTGCTGGGTATTATGTTAATTATCTCGGGCACCTTGCTTATCACTAGCAAGTCAGCCGTTGTATTTCAGTAAGGACGAAATACTCGCAATGCGCAGCCAAAACCACATAATAAATAACACCAGCGCAGTGCCTACCGCTCATGTAGGT
>LUMD01000316.1_pt1 | contig 10883 bp, 8 predicted proteins | sample 729651 | NCBI WGS metagenome assembly LUMD01 (sample SAMN03860272, study PRJNA289734) | marine metagenome | biome: seawater column; feature: ocean; material: water; isolation source: Red Sea water column Station 34 - depth 258m | place: Saudi Arabia: Red Sea | collected 2011-10-15 | depth 258 m | reverse complement strand
GACCATAACTATCCATAGGAACCAAAACATTACCTAGTCTATGGAAATTTTCATCAGCTAATTTTACATCATCCATAGTAAATGAACCTTCATTATAATTTGAGAAATGTCTAGCAATGTCATGATCTAATGCACCACATGTTGTAATAACTACATCAAACCATTTTTTTTCTATCATATCTTTTACTACACCTCTTAATCCAGTTGATATGATAGCACCAACAAATGATAGAAAATTAATACACTCCTTATCATTGATCATCTCAGTTAATACAGAAAGACCATCAGCCAAATTACGTGATTCAAACCCACCTGACTTGGATAAACTTTCAAAAATTTTATCAATAGATGTTCCCTCATTTATGGAAATATCTTGAACTGGTTCACCTGATTCAATCATAAATTGAAACAACAATTCATGTATAAAATCCTGACTTAGAAAAAACTACATTTGTATCTGGAAAACCTTAAAACAGTCAAATGAGACATGACCACAAATGACTGGAAAAATCAAGGTTGCATTAGTCGGTATTGGTAACTGCTTTTCTGGTCTGATTCAGGGAATTGAGTATTACAAGCAAAATCCTTCACAGGAGGTAATTGGGATTATTCATGACAAGCTTCGTGATTATGGTATACATGATATTGATTTTGTAGCGGGATTTGATGTTGGTGAAAACAAAATTGGTAAATCAATCAATGAAGGAATCTATGAATATCCAAACATGGTTGATTGGATTCCAAAAGATAAGATGCCAAAGACACAATCCATGATTTATGAGAGTCCTGCTCTAGACGGAGTTGGCATTTGGGTAGAAAACAGGGTAAAGCCAATTCAAAGTGGTAAAAATGAGACTGATTTAGAAAAAGAGATCAAAGATGTCCTAAAGAAGACTGGTGCTGAAATCGTTGTATCATACCTTCCAGTAGGCTCTGAGAAGGCAACTCAATTTTGGGCTAAGATTTGTCTCGATACTAACACTGCATTCGTGAATTGTATGCCTGCATTCATTGCATCTGATGAAGAATGGGCACAAAAATTTATGGATAAGAACATACCAGTTGTTGGTGATGACATAAAGGGCCAAGTTGGCGCTACAATTGTTCACAGAACTCTTGCTAGGTTATGTAATGACCGAGGGACGAAAATAGAAAAGACATATCAGATCAACGTTGGTGGTAACACAGACTTTCTAAACATGAAGGAACAAGAACGACTTGTGAGTAAGAGAATATCTAAAACTGAAAGTGTTCAAAGTCAGCTTGATGAGCGTCTTGACGATGATCAAATTTATGTTGGCCCTTCCGATTTTATTCCGTTTTTGGCTAATACCAAGTTAATGTTCATGAGGATAGAAGGAAAACAATGGGCAAACATTCCATACAACATGGAAGTTAGGCTTGAAGTTGACGACAAAGCAAACTCTGCTGGCATAGTAATTGATGCAATTAGATTGGCAAAAATTGCTCTCGATGACGGTATTGGTGGTCCAATCATTCCTGCAAGTGCATATCTCATGAAACATCCTATAAAACAAATGAGTGACCCAGAAGCAAAAACTGCATGTGAAAAGTTTGTTGCTGGTAACAGTTAACATTCCTTCATTCATAAAATATTCACAATAGTTGTTAGCATAGTCAACTAAACTTGTTCGAATTCGATATTCGTTGTGTGCGATCAGATCTCACATGGTTTTCATTAAAAAAGTGGATATTTTTGGCTTCAAATCATTCGGTTTCAAGACTACAACTGTAAACTTTGAACCTGGTTTAGTATCTATTTCTGGACCTAATGGATCTGGTAAGAGCAACATACTAGATGCAATTATCTTTGCAATGGGAGAAAACAAAGCAAGAGTTATGCGCCAACCAAATCTCAGGTCACTTATACACGATATTGATGAGAGTAGGCATGGACCCAAACTTACACGTGTCAAGGTTCAGTTTGATAATTCTGATAGGAAGATCCCTGTACCATATGATATTGTTAATGTTACACGTGAGATGAATGACAAGGGTGAAAGCGAATATTATCTTGAAGGTAAAAAGATCAATCGAAATCGAATTCTAGACATTTTTGATATGGCTAATGCTGGTCTTAACCAACTAAACGCGGTTCAGCAGGGTACAGTGACCAAGATTTCTGAGATGACGAATGAGGAAAAAAGGAAAACTCTCGAGGATCTTGTAGGTCTTACAGCTTTTGATGAAAAAAAGGCTGAGGCTGAAAAAACACTAAATCAGGCTGATCAACGTCTGGAGGTCGCTATGGCAAAGATGGGTGAGGTCAAAAAGCAAATTGATGAGTTGGAAATTGAGCGAAATCTGAAAATGCGCCATGAGATGATCGGGCATGAACTGGATCGATTTAGAGCCATAGAGGCAACAGGAAAACTAAGAAAAATCAGGAATGAAAAATCTGAGAAAGAAGAAAAACAGCGCACCGATTTATCAGAGAAAGAACAATTGGAAAAATCACAATCTGTTCTAAACAGTGAAATTGAAAAGATAGAAGAAGAAAAATCAGCTTTCAAGATAAAACTAGATGCCTTCCAACAGGCTAAGTCAGGCATTGAGCAGGAATTGAGTACAGAGCAGGGAAAATATACTGATGCTGACAGCCAAATAAAAACTTCGAAAAAAAGACTAGAGGATATTGTAAGCAGAATTCCGGATATCATAAACGAACTTGAAAAAATGGAACAGAATCAAGGTCAAGTGGATTCGGAACTTGAAGAAGTGAAGAAATCTATTCAAGAAATAAAATCCTCGAAGAATTCTATAGATAAAAAAATTGAATCCAATGATTCCGAAATTAAATCTGTTCTGGAACGTCAATCAGAATTATCTGGTCAAAAAAATATAATTGATAAAAAAATTCAAGATCTTAAAGATCAATTACATGATGCAAAATTAGAAAACTCACAAACTTTGACACAACAAAAAAATGTACAAAATAAGATTGACAGTAATATCAAAACACAGAAATCTGTGGCTGCTGAATTAGAAAACCTCAAAGAATCCTCAGAAAAAATTTCTAAAGTAACTTCTAATAACAACTCTAATGACATTGAATTGAAAATATCAAATCTTTCTGAAAAAAGAGAAAAGATAGAAAATGACATAGCAGAATTGGAATTAATTCTAGATAAGTCATCAAAGGCTGGACATCGATATAATGAAAAGATTAAACTTGTCAAGGATGTAATGCACGAAGATTATACAATATCTCAGTTAAAGGGTGATGCAAAAAAACTTGGCATTGTTGGTTTTGTATATCAAGTACTTTCTTGGAACAAACAATATGAGCGTGCAATTTTGGCTGCATGTGCTGATTGGATTAAGGCTGCAATTGTTCCAGATTTTGAAACACTAGTAAGCTTAGCACAAGTTGCTAGAAACAAAAAATTACCTAAATTAAAAATTATTCCACTTAATGCAATACCTGAATTTAGAATGAAAACTCCCAAAACTCCTGGACTATTAGGTATTTTATCTGACTATGTTAAATGTGATAGAGAATATCTTCCTATTGCCAGATTTTTATTTGGAAACATAATATTGGCACAAACAGGGAAGGATGCACATAACCTATCTAAGGTTGGTTACAAGGCTGTATCTATCAATGGTGAGTTCTTTGAATCTAAAACAAACGCTGTAACCATAGACATTAATTCAAAAATATCAAAGTTGACAAAAATTATTTCCCAAAGCTCCACCGTTGAGGGATTATTACAAACAATTACATTATTGCGCAAGCATGTACAAAAGAAAAAATCAAATCTTAAGAAAATTGAACAAAAACAACGGTATCTAATGAAGCAGTTACAGGTATCTGAAACAGAACGGGGTAATGCAACACATACTCATTCTACTTTAGAATCTCAGATTAAATCTAAAACTGATTTGTATAATACACTTTCACAAAGAATCTCAGATCTAAGAACGCAAGAAGAAAGATTTCCTACAAAAATAATTCAAAACTCATCAAGTATTGAATCACTTGAGCAAAGGATTAACCTTGTAAGACAAAATTATTCTGAAACTGAACAAACTACTATTGCAAACAAGCTTTCATTCCTAAATGAGAAAAAATCTTCGTTGAATACTGAAAGGAGTGCAATCATAAAACAACTGAGTGAGAAAGAAGCATCTATAGCTGTAGTGGAGGATAGGAAAAAACTTAGAAGAAGTGCACTTTTACAGGAGCAAACTTCCATGTCTAAAGAAAAAACTGAACTAGAATCTATAATTACGAAAGCTCAAACTGAGATGAATGAATCTAGTGAAAAATTGACAAAATTAAGGGACAAAGAACAGGAACTAATTTCCACATCAGGTACGTCTGTTTCTACGCTATCTGAGTTTGACAGTCAGTTAAGTGAACGAAATACGAAGGAGCGTACAATTACAAGCGACATTAACAAGCTTGCACTAGAGTTGGACGGTCTTAAACGTGATCTTACTGAAATTAAAAACCAAGAGTCATCACTAGTTAAAATTTTAAATTTATTTGATCTTGACGATTCAATTGAAATATTTGATGTTAGTCCATCAATTGAAGCGTTAGAAAAAGAACAAAACGCATTGGCTGCATCACTTAACACTGTAGCACCTAAACGTTATGTGGAAATATCAACAGGATATCGTTCAATGTCAAGCAGAAAGAATGAGCTTGAAGAGGAGCGTAATTCTATTGTAGAATTCATTGAATCTGTAGAGAAGGACAAGCGTCAGACATTCCTAGATGGATTTGATACCGTTGACAAAGAAATCAGGGAAATATTTACCAGGATGAATGGTGGAAACGCATGGCTTGAGCTAGAAAACGAGGACGATATATTCAATTCAGGTATTGATTATTTCATACAATTCCAGAACAAACCTAAGAGAGAATCAACCTCCATTAGTGGTGGAGAAAAAACTCTAGCTGCAGTTGTTTTCGTCCTCGCATTACAAAAACTCAAACCTTCACCATTTTATCTATTTGATGAAATTGATGCACATCTTGACGGACCAAACTCAGAAAGTCTGTCTAAAATAGTTGAAGAGAGATCGCAAGGAAGTCAATTCCTTATGGTATCTCTAAAGGATACTGTTGTAGAAAAGGCAAAACTGATCTATGGTGTATATCATAAAAATAGCGTTTCACAAGTTGTAACATACAAAGATAAACGGATTCCTACGATAGCTACTTAGTTATATCAACAAAGCACGCAACATTTCTTCCATCATGTGTTTCAAGTGAGGGCACATTTTCACACTTCTCAATTGCATATGGGCATCTGGCACGAAATCTACAGCCAGAGTAAAAGTCTATGTCAAGTGGTTCATTAATGCGGATTACTTTTTCTTTGTACAGGTTACTAGGATCAGGCTCAGATATTGCGTCAATTAATGCTTGAGTGTAAGGATGCCTTGGCTCTAACAAAACTTTGTTTATTGATCCAGTCTCCATAATCTTACCAAGGTATAAAATTATTATTTCCTGTCCAAAGTGTCTTGCAGTTGCAAGATCATGTGTTATGTAAATAAATGAAATGTTATTTTTTTTCTGTATATTTTTCATAAGGTCAAGTATTTCCGCGCGTATGGAAACATCAAGCATGGAAACAGGTTCATCAGCTATAATGATCTTTGGTCGTAATACTAATGCCCTGGCTAAAACTACTCGTTGTCTCTGACCACCAGATAACATGTGAGGATATTTGTTTGCGATTTCTTCAGACGGTTCTAATTTCACTTCTCGTAGTGCATCTAAAACAATCTTTTCCCTTTCCGTGGTGTCACCAACATTATGAATTTCGAGTGGTTCAGATACAATATCCCTAACCCTCATTCTGGGATTTATGGAATCATATGGATCCTGATGAACCATTTGACAATTCATTCTTATTTTCTTTATACTATTATCATTATCAGTGACCTCTTCTCCATCAAAAATAACTTTGCCAGAATCTGGTATTATTGCTCGAAGAATTAATTTTGCTATTGTTGATTTACCAGAACCAGATTCCCCAGCAATAACAAGAACTTCATCGTCATGAAGAGTGAATGTCACATTTTCAACTGCCCTTACCACTGATGTTTTTGAACCAAACAAATTTTTTTTAGTAAACTGTTTTGATAGACCCTCAACTTTTAGAATCTCAGCCAATAATCAATTATTGACTAACTAGTATATCAAGAAATCACAAAATAATTAACAGCAGTCAAAAGGGATTTATGTGGTACTATTTTTGGTGCCTTTTATGAGCTTAAAATCAATTCAAAAGGAGCGTGAATATACAAAATTTGTCATAGATGAAAGACTTTGTTATTATGAACCATCTAAAAATAAAACAGAGAAAACGTTTGTTGAAGAACTATCATACAGTTTAAACCAAAAACAAAAATCAATACATCCAAAATTTTTTTACGATAAAAGTGGCTCAGAACTTTTTGAAAAGATATGCAAATTACCAGAATATTATCTGACAAGAACTGAAATTAGCATATTGAACAAACTAGATGATAAATTATCAGCATACATGGATGAGGAATTTAGACTTGTAGAGTTAGGAAGTGGTTCCTCATATAAAACTAGGATACTGATTTCCATCCTTGAAAAATTACAGAAGAATATAGAATATTTTCCAATTGACATTTCTAAGATACTAAAGGAAAGCACAACAACACTACTTGATGATTATGAAAATTTGCATATGACTGGAATAATTGATAACTATGAAAGTGGATTGGAATTTGTAAAAAACTATGATGACAAGAAAAATCTAATAGTATTCTTAGGTTCTAGCTTTGGTAACTTTGATTATGAACCTGGATTAAGATTTTTACATAAAATAAATTCATCAATGAAAGACGGTGATCTATTCTTAATTGGTTTAGATCTTGTAAAAGACAGGGATATACTAGAGCAAGCATATAATGATTCACAGAATATCACTGCACAATTCAATTTGAATGTCTTATCCCGCATTAATTCAGAACTGGATAGCAATTTCAATGTAGACAAATTTGCACATTATGCAGCATTCAATGATTCAAAAAACCGAATTGAGTTATACTTACGCTCATTAGAAAATCAGATTGTGAATATTACCAAGGCAGGAATTATGTTAGAAATGAAAAAAGACGAGTTGATTCATACTGAAAACTCGTATAAATATACGATTCCAAAAATCAAAGAAATGTTTTCCAATACTGGTTTTCAAATTAAGGATCTATGGTTTGATGATAAACAGTATTTTTGTTTAGCATTACTTTCAAAAAATGACTAAACATATTCAGCACATCTGAATCCTGAAAATAGCCATCTTTCATCTAATCTGAAAAAGTTCCTATAGCTTCCACGTATGGAAATTGATGGTGTAGCGAACGAACCACCCCTTAGCACTTTTTGATTTGCAAACCACTTGTCGTTGTACTCAGAAAATCCAGTCTTAAATCCTGGATATCCAGAAAATTCAGATGACGTCCACTCCCATACATCACCAATCATCTGATGACATCCATAATGGCTTTTTCCATTTGGATATGATCCTATTTCATCACAATTCCAAATGTATGATTCAAGCAAATTTGCACGCGTATTATCTGGTGGATTATCGCCCCACGGGAAAATTGTTTTCCTTTGATTCTTGTCATCCCAACATGCAGCCTTTTCCCATTCAGCCTCTGTTGGTAATCTTTTTCCAGCCCATTTACAATATGCATCAGCCTCATAATAGCTAACGTGACAAACTGGTTCACTTGGATTTATTTTTCGTTTTCCAAGAAAGTCGCAGGTCATCCATTTCCCATCAATCTTTTCCCAATACATTGGTGCTTTCCATTTTTCATTCTGTACTTTATCCCAACCATCAGAAAGCCAATATTTGAAGTCGTCATAACCCCCATCATCAATAAATTTCATGTATTGTTTGTTTGTTATTGGATATGCGTCAATTTTGTAATCATTAAGATAGACATTATGTTCAGGCAGCTCAATATCGTAACAAAATTCATCACCAGTATAACCCATTTTATACAGCCCACCATTGATTTTGATTGCTTGAGATTCCTGTTCTGGCGTCCTATGCATTGAGTTTTTTATAACAGGTCTGTATCTGTCTGCTAATAGATGTTGTAAATCATAGATTAACAATTCTTGATGCTGACACTCGTGGTTTATTGCCATAAAGAATAATTGCTTAGTTTTTTCATCTAACTTTTCATTCTGTAAAATACCATCCACTTTGTTAGTCATCATATGGAAATACTCAAAAACTTGATCAACTGTAGGTCTAGTTGCTAGTCCCCTCTTATCTTTGTCATGTGGTTCCCCAAATTGATGATAATACGAATTAAGATATTCACTAAATTCATGCGAATAAAATTCATAATCTTTTATGGCTTTACTCATAACAACTTCTAGTAGCCAACTAACGTGTCCCAAATGCCATTTTGGTGGGCTCATAAAAGGAGCTGTCTGCACAATAAAATCGTCTTTTTCCAGTGTTTGTACCAAACTTAGTGTTCTAGATCTTGCTTCATTGAACTGCCCAAGAAGAGATGATTTTTGTCTTGAAACTGTTGCCATGCCAAATCACTTTCTTCATATACATATTATATTTTTCACTAGCTGTAACAACTACACTTTCTAGTTTTATGTTTAATACATCCCACCAATCGATGATCCTGACAACCACAGATCATACATTTTTTCTTATTTTCATTCATTTTTTATTATGGCCCACAGGAAGTTACATCATATAATTTAGCCAAAATTTCTTTAGCTGTGTTTTCATCTTCAGTTTCTTCTATTTGCTTCTTCAAGGTTTCAGCTAAACTCAGTGCGAATGAATTCAGTGATATATGACCAGCAGTTTGACTATCGATACATTCATCTATTTTTTCAATGTATTTTGATTTATCAAACGCCGAGATTTTGATTCCATCAACTAATCCTGAACTGAAAATATAGAATGAACCTCCAAATCCTATGATTATAATCGCTATAATTGCAACAGTAAATCTTACGTTTACGCCCATGCATTTCACCTATTTAGTAGCCTTTAGCAAATAGCACATTTGTAGTGCCTGAATTTTTACAATAAATACATGTTTCTGATTTTTGTTGGCTGTCAAATGGGATAACGCGCAAGTCTGCACTCGTCTCCTCTTTAATTTTGTCTTCACATGTTTGATTACCACACCAGGAACAGTCAATCATTTTCCCATTCTCTAATTCTTCTTTGAATTGTTGATATTCAGAAACCCTAACAATTCTCTCATCAAGTATTTTTTTAGCAGTATCAAACATTTCTTTCTGAATGTTTTTTAGTTCTGAGGAAATTTTCTCAGCGAATGAATTAATATCAATATTAATTTTTGTTTGATTGTGTCTTTTTACCAATACTAATTGATTTTTAGCGATGTCTTTAGGACCTATTTCGATTCGTATTGGTATACCCTTCATCTCCCAATCATTGAACTTGAAACCTGGAGTAAGTTGCTCTCTGTCATCCAGATGAACACGTAAATTGATTTTAGACAAATCATCCCTGATCTGGTTTGCTTTTTGTATCACATTTCCTTTTTCATCATCAGAATAATAGATTGGGATTATAACAACTTGTATAGGTGCTATTTTCGGTGGTAAGACCAGTCCTTTATCATCACCATGTGTCATTATCATACCACCTATCAATCTCCAGGATACTCCCCATGATGTTTGCCAAGCAAATGTTTCAGTATTATTATCATCAAGGTATTTTACATCAAATGGTTTAGAAAAATTCTCACCTAGAAAATGAGATGTTCCCATTTGTAGTGCTTTACCATCAGGCATTAATGATTCAAGTGTATCAGTGTAAATAGCTCCAACAAATTTATCCTTCTCACTTTTTTTTCCAGTGATTACTGGAACTGCCAATTCCTCTTCTATAGTTTTTTTATACAATTCTAATATGTCTGCAACTTCTTTTTCAGCTTCATCCTTCGTAGCATGAACTGTGTGTCCCTCTTGCCACAAAAATTCTGATGTTCTTAGAAATGGTTTTGTCCCCTTAATCTCCGCTCTTAATGCTGAATTCCAAAAATTAATCTTTAGTGGTAGGTCTCTCCAACTTCTTATCCATTTAGAAAAAAGTGAATACGCAAGAGTTTCAGAAGTTGGGCGTAAAGCAAGTTTATCTCCAATTTCTGAATCACCTGAATGTGTAACCCAAAAAACTTCAGGATTAAATCCCTCAAAGTGTTTCTTTTCTTTACCAAGTAGTGATTCAGGTATTAGTATCGGCAGAAACCCATTCCTATGACCAGTTTCTTTCAGTTTTTTATCATTAATCCCTTGACTGGTGCATAATCGGCAAGCTCAGACTTGATAACTACTTGTGTATACCACTCACTAAAATCTTCACTTTTTGAAACAGTGATACCAACTTCTTTACTCAATTAATCCTCCACCAACAATTATCATAATGATTCTTACTAGTTTGGTATTAATTTACTTGTTAGCAAGTCTCTTACTCTTGATGAATTTCCAAAGCTTTTTTGTCATTTCGCTAGGGGTAACATTACCCTTACCAAAAACCTGTTCAAGTGTTTCGTCACGATTCTTGAAACTTATGGAATATCCACCAAAGGCCTTCTTCTTTGTTTTACGTTTGGCCTTTGTTTTACGTTTGGCCTTTGTTTTACGTTTGGCCTTTGTTTTACGTTTGGATTTTATTTTACGTTTTACTGCTCGCTTTTTAGCCATACTAGAGGTCATCCCCCTTACACAAAACCTTTCCTGTCACTCTACTCTGAAAATTTTGGCAGACAAAACATGGTATAAACTGCACATCCTTCTTAAGAACGGGGCAATCCACATACTCTTGTTTCATTCTCTTTAGCAT
>LUMD01001089.1_pt1 | contig 10893 bp, 9 predicted proteins | sample 729651 | NCBI WGS metagenome assembly LUMD01 (sample SAMN03860272, study PRJNA289734) | marine metagenome | biome: seawater column; feature: ocean; material: water; isolation source: Red Sea water column Station 34 - depth 258m | place: Saudi Arabia: Red Sea | collected 2011-10-15 | depth 258 m | reverse complement strand
ATAGTAAAAGTGGAAGTAGTAGTAATGGTGAAGGTACTGTTGCTGGTATCAGTAACTGTTTTCTTGGTTCTAGAGGTGATCTTGAAGGAGAGTGTAATAGCCTGAAAGAGTGTTATAGTCAAAGATGGTTTAAGATAACCAGATCCTACAAAAGGACCATTTAAGGAGTGTCAGCCTATAACCCAACCATAAGGAGCTATCATGTTACGTTTTCGGACTTTGACAACCGCCGTCATCGGGGCGGTAATCTTTATCGCATCTGCCGGCGTCACGAGCGCGGTAGAGCCGATTAAACTTCGCTGGGCATCTGATCATAGCGGTCCACCGCACCCGGCCGCTATTGCGGAAGTCTATTTCGCCGAACAGTTGGAAAAGAGAATCCCCGGTAGCAAGGTTCTAATTTTTTGGGCCAAGTCGCTTTACACCGTTCCGCAAGGCGTGAAGGCCCTGACCCAGGGCAACCTAGAAATGATCACAGGTCAATTCGGCAAGACCTCTAGCGTCGAGCCCCTGGCAAACGTGCTTTTGGGCGCCGGCAAACTGACCACGGTTGGTGCCATTGATGGCGTCGATTCGACCAAGACCTTCCAGTATCTAGTGGACCACTTCGACAAGGCGCACGACATCACCATATTTGGTGCCGGTCACCTGAGCATGTACATGGGCGCCGGTGCAGTGAAGTCACGTCTAATCGGGCCCGCCGATTTCGCCGGCAAGAAGATACGTTCCATGGGCCCGGCCGAAAACGCATTGCTGAGCGCCTTAGGCGCCAATCCGCAGGCGATGGCCTTCGGCGACGTTCCGCCGGCCCTGCAAACCGGTGTTATCGACGCTCTTCTCACCTCGCTCGGTACTTCATGCCGTTCCAGCGCGCTATCAACTACTGCAACGACAAGCGGACGCTCGATAAGTTCGTCACCGAAGACAAAAATGCCCCCGGTATCTATGTCTTGAGTCAAGCGGAAGCGGCCGTCATCAAGAAGGCCGAAAAAGGCGCTACCAATGATTGGATCAAGACCAAGGTTAACGATATGGGCGACAATTTGGTCGACCAGTTCACGGTGGAAGCCGAAGCTTTGGTCAAGGCCAATCCTCCGGGTTCCCACGTCCTCGAAAAGACTGACTGCTCGAAATACGAAAAATATTTCGCACGCTACGGCAAGGGCACCGAACTTTTTAAGGCCAAGCAACGGAAATAAAACGGTTACGGCATAGAGGACTTAGGGGCTGCCGCTTTGACGGCAGCCCCTTATCTTTATGCTGACCGAGACTTTTTCTGATCGGGTGTGGACATGGATAGGTTTCTCGCTTTTTCGCTCCGTATGAAAGAAGCGGTTCATTCGATACTTGGGTGGATTGCATCGGCCATGCTCTTGGGTCTGACATTGTTCGCGCTGCTCGAGATTATTCGCCGCTACATTTTTGGCGTCGTGTTCGAATGGGGGCAGGATGCTATCATCGTTGGCATCGTTGCGGCGGTAGCTTTATATTTCGGCGTGACCCAGATCCGACGCGGCCATCTGGTGATGAACGCGATCATGCAATTGGTACATTCGCGTGGCCACTACAAGACGGCAGGCATCGCCAGAATCGTTGTATCGACGATCATCATGCTCTTCTGTGGTTCCGTCGGTGTCACGGGTTGGTCCACTCTCAGCTATGCGTGGGACAGGAATTTGACCACCTATAGCCTGCTTATTCCGCTCTGGCCGTTTTACCTGATCTTGATCTTCGGGTTCCTTTTGATGGCTTTTATCGCATTTTTGCAGATGGTCGAGGACATCATTAGTTTTTCCCGCCGTGAGTATCTCGATGCCAAGATCGAGTCGACGACGGACATTTAATTAGCTGTCGGTCGTAATTTTTCGGACAATTTTATGCTCGGTTTAGCGTTCTCTCTTTTCGGATTGCTTTTAGTGGCGGTACCTATTGGCATTTCCCTGGCCGGCTCCGCTGCCGTTTTAGTGCTGTTTGACGATTTCCTGGCCTTCAGCACGCTGTTTGAAGCCTTTTTCATTTTCATCAGCAAATACACGCTGATCGCCATCCCGTTCTTCATCTATGCCGGCTTTCTGATGGAGAAGACAGGCCTCGTGCGCGGGCTCTTCAATTTCGCCGATGCCTTGGTCGGTTGGGTGCCGGGCGGTTTTGCCTATGCCACCCTGATCTCGGCAGTGTTGTTCGGAGCCATTTCAGGTTCCTCCACCGCGATGGCCGCGGCTATGAGCGTCATCGCTTACCCAGAAATGATCAAACGCGGTTATCCGAAATGGATGGCAGCCGGCGTGATCGCCTCGGCCGGCGGGATTGCGCTGCTGATTCCTCCCAGTATCACACTGATCCTGTTCGGGGTAATCACAGAGATATCCATCGTCGATCTGTTCTTCGCCGGCGTGGTTCCGGGGATCATGCTGGCTATCAGTGACGCGGTGATCATCGTTACGGTGTCGATTTTCGTTGTCAAGTTGCCGGCCGGCACCTTCGATCTGCACAAATGTTGGCCGGCGTTTCTGGAAGCCGCACCGGCGTTGTTGATGCCGGTACTCGTCTTGGGTGGCCTTTACGGCGGTTTTTTCACCCCGACCGAGGCCGGCGCCGCTGCGGCCTGCTATGCGCTGGGCTATGGCGTGTTATTCAAGGGCAAACCGTTCTTAAAGGATTTGATGAGCGTGACCCGCCGCACCATGAATTTGACTGCGTTGGTGTTTTTCCTGCTCGGCTGTGTCGGTATTTTCCAGTTCTACCTCGCCAACATGGGCTGGCCACAAGAGATCACCGCGTGGGCGGGTACACTCGGGCTTTCAAAATACGCTTTTCTTTTTGCCCTCATTGGCACCTTGCTGGTGCTTTCCATGTGGTTAACCGGCGTTGCTATTCTGGTGCTCACTGTGCCGATTTACTTCCCGATCGCGCTGGCGCTGGGCGTCGATCCGGTACATCTGGGCATTTTAACGGCGCTTTGCATCGAAATTGGTAGCGTCATCCCGCCCGTCGGTCTCAACCTGTTTGCGGTCAGCGGTGTGACGGGACTGCCCGTAACCCAGGTTATAAAGGGTTCCTTCCCGTTTTGCATATCTGACACCGTGGTGCTGATCATCGTGCTGTTGTTCCCGATGCTGGCGCTATGGCTGCCCGGCAAGTTGATCACGTCGTACTTTTGATCGAGCGGTCTGGCCCGGGTGTCACCCACGTTCCTGAACTTTCACTCAGGCTACCTTGTCTGGTTTACTGTTCATAATTAGCTAAGTTGCCGAAGGACAGTTCAAGCCTTTTGCCCTTCGCCCTTCAGCGCCTGTACTTCGGAACTTATGTGACGCCAGCCTGGGCGAGTAATTTCGCACAAACGTTCATCAGACATTGACCGCTACGTTGATTGCCGCCGTTCTATTTGGCACTATTTCGGGTTCATCTCATCGTGTTGCTTTTCCCGGCGCTTGCGCTTTGGCTGCCTAGCTTGCTCTAAACAAGTTATTTCTGACAATCGCCCGAGTTTTCGATTTATTGCTTCCGGCTCAGTTGACAGTGCCAGCGCGTGTTTCCTTTGCCTAGTACGATGTAACGAGTTCACGTTTAGAGGTTTAAAAAATTTGCAGTCAAACAATCGAATTCAGCGCTGCGGTACAATATCACCGCTGTTCGGTAGAACTTTTAATGATTGATGTCGCCACTCCAACTTACTGGGGGATCGTCTAGCGGTAGGACTGCGGACTCTGACTCCGCCAACCCAGGTTCGAATCCTGGTCCCCCAGCCAAATACAATGTCGGCGTTGTCGTGTCCAATTCTGATTATTCAGCAATATCCTCGAAAGCGCCGTGGGTCAAAACTGCCAGTTGTTTTGGGGTTAAACAGAAAACCGCATTGGGTGTTCCCGCAGCAGCCCAGATTATGTCCAAATTCTCCAAGTGATGATCAAGAATGACGATAGGTGGTACGCGATGTCCAACAGGAGCAACACCACCAATCGAATACCCTGAGTTCGACTTGACAAAGTTGGCATCAGCCGGATACAGCACGTCGCCAATTACTGCGGCTGCTTTTTGTTCATCCACGCGTTTGTCACCACAGGCTATGATCAGGACAGGGCAGTCATCTGCTTGTCGAAATACAAGTGATTTTGCGATTTGGCGTACTTTGCAACCTATCGCCTTAGCGGCGTCAGCAGCACTTCGCGTAGAGTGTTCGAATTCCACTACCTGATATTCAGACCCTAACAGTGTCTGAACGCGGCGTGCGGTTTTGTTCTCTGCGGGCTTCAATTAATTTAACTTGAGTAACAAATTCAGGTTCTGTCACAATACACTACGATTGACCCTTATAGTTATCTTAGTTTGGACACAGCTATCTCAAAGTAGTCATCGTGCAGAATAATTACCAGCTAGTCGAGACCCGTTTACAGGAAAAATGCGATGATGGCCGTACAGTGTGCAATCTTTGCCTGTGGCGCTGTCGGTTGCGACATGGACAACGCGGTTTTTGTCAGGCGCATGTGAATCGAAATGGGACGTTATATAACCTTTCTTACGGTATTGTCTCTTCAGCAGAAGTTGGTCCAATAGAAGACAAGCCGATACGTCACTTTCGACCGGGTACCAAGGTACTTTCGGTTGGCAGCTATGGGTGTAATTTTCGCTGCACGGGCTGCCACAATCTTGAAATATCTTGGGGCGTGGATGCGCTGGATGAATTGGCGCGAGGAGAATCTAGGGCAGCGTTTATAACCCCCCAGGAGTTGGTGCGCGCTGCAATTGCGGCCGGTGTTCAGGGTATCGCGTTCACGTATTCAGAACCAGCGGTTTGGCTGGAATATGTGATTGATGTCTGCGATCTAGCGAGGGCTAAGGGGCTTTATACGGTTTATGTCAGCAATAGCTTTGTGACTGATGAAGCCTTGATGCAACTCGCCGGACGGATTGACGTGCTCTGTTCTGATATTAAAAGCATGGAAAATGAGTTTTATCGAAATATTTGCCGTAAAGCAGAGGTTCACAACGTTCTGCACGGGATCGAATTGGCTCAGAAATTGGGTATTCATGTGGAAACACGAACCAATGTCATACCTGGATTGAACGACGATGCCGCAAATTTGGTTCGCATTTCGCACTGGATCAGGGATCACCTTGGCCCAGATAGCCCTTGGCATATCACTCGTTTTTACCCGGCTTACCAGTTAAGTCATATTGAGCCAACACCCCTAAAAACACTAAATGAGACTCGACAACAGGCACTGATAGCCGGACTGACGAGGGTTTATACCTATGGTGATAAGGGCTGTGACTGTGCAACTGAGAATGCGCCAATTGAGCAGATTCTGCCCGGCTGGAAACAACTTCACGTTGTAAACAAATGCAGCCAGGATTGTTGCGGTGATGAGGGTGTTTTGTTGAAAAAATATGAACGGGCGATGGGTGTTGCTTTTGACAGCCATGCCGGGTAGGTTGAGTGGCTAGATTTCAACGATTAATAAAAAGTCTGAATATAGGGTGTAATCGGTTGTAAAATAGCAGCTCAGCCTGACCAGAGTCTACTTAAACACTGTGACACCAGATATTCAAATTTCGGACAACGCCGTAAACCGACTCGCAAACCTGATTGCATCCAAGGATAACCCAGATTTACTGTTTCGGGTTTACATTCAGGGCGGTGGTTGTTCGGGGTTTCAATACGGATTTCAATTCGAAGAAGAAGCAGCTGGTGATGACCTCGAATTTGATCACAGCGGTGTTCGAGTCGTTGTCGACCCAATGAGTCTTCAGTACCTCAATGGTGCGGAAGTCGACTTTATCGACGATCTGCAGGGAAGCCGCTTCGTGGTCAATAATCCAAACGCGGCCACAACCTGCGGTTGCGGTTCATCGTTTGGTATCTAGCACCTCATTGTCTTAAGACACTGATCTAACCCAGGTAGACGGCGCCCAGCGCCAATCCTCGAGAAGAGCCTGTGACCTCAGGACAATTTGTTGGTCGATTCCTGAGGCGTTCTTTTGCAAGCCATGCAAAAGCAACTGCCTCGACCCAATCTACCGGCAAACCAAGACGATCACTGGTGTAGAGTGACAAAGGTGCAAGTCGATTCTTAAGTTGGTTTACCAAGTGCTCATTATTCGCACCGCCACCGCATAGGTAGACCGCGTCGGTATCCGGTGCGTTTGTTTTGATCGATTGGGAAATCGATTCAGCGGTCAGTTGCACCAGTGTGGCCTGAACGTCTTCTGGGCGTTCGTCCCCGATGAGGAAAGTGTTCAACCAGTCCAGGTTAAATTCCTCGAGGCCGGTTGATTTGGGTGTAGGCCTGGAAAAATAGTCGCACTCAAGAAGTGTCCTTAAAAGCTTTGGTAGACATGTTCCGGACTGTGCCCAGGTGCCATTCTCATCATAGATGCCCGGTTGATGCTGCCGGAACCAATGGTCCATCAATGTGTTCCCGGGTCCCGTATCGAATCCCGATAGTCGATCTTGTCGATGGAGGACTGTTACATTCGCGATGCCGCCGATATTGACGATTACTCGATTCTCATCAGGATCTGAAAAAATGGCACGATGGAAGGCAGGCACCAGCGGTGCACCCTGACCACCAAGAGCCAGGTCGGCTGTTCTGAAATCGGATACTGTGGTGATACCGGTTAAGGCTGCGATACGCGCACCATTCCCAAGCTGTACGGTATAGGGCAAACAACCACACGGTTGATGTCTTACAGTCTGTCGGCAAAGGCCTGAGCCAGAAGTACGTCGAGCTCTGAAATGTCGCTAATGCGATCGGCAGTGCCATCAACCGCGCGGATTATGCGGTCTAAGATAGGCGCATCTAATGTTGCAGCCAGGGTAGAGATCAGTTCGCATCCCGAGTCTGAGAATCGAACCAGTGCTGCGTCGATGGCATCGGAACTGGTGCCACTCATGAGGCCAATGTAGAGATCTTGGCCGCTATCCATTTGAGTAGTTAGGTGTGAGCCAGTCTTGCCAGAGGTTTTATGCGATGTCAGGTGCCGACAAGTCGCTTTAATTCCTCTGAAAAAGCCGAAGCTTTACGCAGAAACCTAGGCTTCTCACTCTGGTGAACTGAGGCGGCTCGGGGTAGTTTTAGTTTCAGAGGATTTGTGCGTTTGCCATTCAGCCACAATTCGTAGTGCAGGTGGGGGCCGGTTGACAGTCCGGTGCTACCGACATAGCCGATGATCTGGCCCTGTTGGACCCAACGGCCTTTTCGAATGGTCTTCCCATATCTTGAAAGATGGGCGTAGAGAGTTTTGTACTTGCTACCGTGTTTGATGATGACGGTTTTGCCATAGTCACCTTTGCGACCGACAAAAACCACCTTTCCATCGGCGGTAGACAGTACTGAATCCCCCTTGCGACCGAAATAATCTAGTCCGCGATGCGGGCGCCAGGTTTTCAGTATGGGATGGTATCGCCTTAAAGAATAGTTTGAGGTGATTCGGCTATTGCGTACAGGTGAGCGCAAGAACTTGCCTTCTATGCTGATCCCGTCTGGAGAAAAGTAACGCACGATACCGGCTGAATCGGTGTGTCGAATGGCGTGCTGAGGATTTCCGGACAGAATAAAAGTCGCTGCCAGAACTGGGCCAGTACCTATTTTCTTCCCATCAAGAAACTTCTCTTCATAGATAACTGCAAATCGATCGCCTGACCGGATATCGGTATTAAAATCAATCTGCCACTCAAAAATAGACATAAGCTTATGGAGTAATGACTCGCTGAGGCCTGCTTTTAGTCCGCTGTCAAAAAGTGACGATGTGATCACACCGGTGACCTTTCGTTCAGTCACCTCAAACGAGCGGCTAACCGTATTGAATTGCCAGCCATTATCGGTAGTTTTAACGTGTAATGCCGAATTAAGACTCTTCTCGTATTCCAGTTCAGCGAGTTGCCTGCCGGTGAGCAGGATCTTCAGACGAGGGCCAGTTTTAAGATTGGTAAGCACCTGACCTTTACGATGCGTTGCAATCGCAATCGCGACGGCAGGATCAAGTTTCAGTCGGTTGAATATCCGTGTCAGGGTATCACCGGGGCGTATATCGATATCGACCCAGTCGGATTTCGTCGAACTGGTGACGGACTGCGTTGGGATATCTTCAGCAATTTTGGCGACTGATAGTTGTTGGGCCGTGTGGATTTTTTTCGCATCAAGCGACACGGAGATTGTGATTTTCGGTAATTCCTTTATGGCTGGCCACAGGTTGACGTTGGAGTCTGGCTCACGATACGCAGATGGCTCACTGAACGTACTCAATGGGTTGGCTGAATGGGTTAGTGCTGGTGCTGCAGAGCTCGCTGCTGTAGCTTTTTTGCGGGCATCGAGTACCTGCGCTATTTGGGATCGCAGGGGATCGTGTTTCACGTGGGAAGTATCAATCTGGTCAATGGACGCATCTGGTCGACTGGCAAGCCAGGTCGCGATCAGCATGGTCAGTACGAGTACTGTGATGCCAAACAAGGTATAACGACGGCCCACTGGTCGGTCACGTGGCCCGCTCTTGAGCATATAACGAAGATCAGAGTTGAAAAGGAGAGGTTGGTTCGGCATCGCGATAGGTTTACCGAGCCCCGTCGGGGCGTACGGGAAGTCCGTAATTTACCTTTGATTAATTGTTGCGTCAAAGTGGTTTCCGTTAGTTTCTTAAAGTAATTGACGAATGTCGAGCACAGAACCAGCAGTTCTAATCAGTACGCGGGCGATGATGGGATCCAACTGTGTTCTTTCAGACGGGCTATTCGTCGGTGGATTCGCCAGGACTGCGATCTGATGTTTATAGACTCGTCGCTAGGTTGGTGAGCGTTCACTGAGTCGTGGGTAGAGATCATCATTGGAGTGATACGCCCGGGGTCTTGTTGCTTCGGGTAAAATTTCTGTTTCTGCTGATCCACAGTTTGATGCCATGTCGAGTAAATCGGTTACTGAAGCGCTTTTAGAAATTCGACGAGGTGCGGAGGAAATCCTCGTTGAAACCGAGTTGATACAACGACTCGAGACGGGTAAAACGCTGCGGGTAAAAGTCGGCTTCGATCCAACAGCGCCTGATCTACACTTGGGGCATACAGTGTTGATCAACAAAATGCGCCAGTTTCAGGACCTGGGCCACGAAATTATTTTCTTGATTGGTGACTTTACCGGGATGATCGGAGATCCAAGCGGTAAGAATGCCACACGCCCAGCGCTTAGCCCCGAAGAAATTAACCAGAACGCCCTGACCTATAAAGAGCAGGTATTCAAGATCTTGGACCCAGATAAAACCATCGTCGACTTCAACTCCAGGTGGGGCAATGAATTGGGTGCAGAGGGCATGATACGGCTCGCATCGCGCTATACCGTCGCACGAATGTTAGAAAGAGATGATTTTTCGACACGGTACCGGGATAGTCAGCCCATTGCGGTACATGAGTTTCTTTATCCACTGATGCAGGGTTACGATTCTGTTGTGCTCAAGGCCGATATTGAATTGGGTGGTACGGATCAAAAATTCAATTTGCTCGTTGGGCGTGAACTTCAGAAACAATATGGTCTTGAGCCTCAAATTGTACTGACTGTGCCGTTGCTTGAAGGCCTCGATGGTATTCAGAAGATGTCCAAGTCGCTGGGAAATTCCGTAGGGATTACCGAGTCGCCGGTTGAGATGTACGGCAAGCTGATGTCGATTTCTGATGAATTGATGTGGCGATATTTTGAATTATTGAGTTTCCGGCCATTGACAGACATCCGGGGCCTTCAGGAAGAGGTTGCAGCCGGTGCCAATCCCCGAGACGTCAAGTACCAATTGGCACATGAAATTGTTGAGCGGTTTCATTCGCCGAACGATGCTGCAAAAGCGCATCAGTCGTTTGTCAATCAGTTCCAGCGGGGTGAGGTTCCCGATGACATCGCTGAAGTTGACATCGATAACCAGGGTAAAGACATGCCGGTAGCCAATGTCATCAAGTCTGCGGGTCTTGCCGGAAGCACCTCTGAGGTCTATCGTCTGATGGCACAAGGTGCGGTCCGTATTGACGGTGAACGAGTCACCGACCACAAGTTAACGATCAAAATCGGGGTGAGTACGCTGTTTCAGGTCGGTAAGCGTAGATTTGCCCGAATCCGCGTAAACTGAAGATCTGCGGGGCTCTAATGGGGTCCCTGCCGCTACCGATCGGAGTGCAGCCATAAATTGGCTTAAAATCACCTATTTTTTGCAGTTTTACGGTATAAATTCATTGACTACGCGGGATTCAAAGGTATAATTCCGCGCCTCTGGTGACTGTGATTCTCACAGTTGTTATGCTCTTTAACAATTTGATTAGGTAGATTGTGTGGGCGCTTTTAGCGACCGATTCCAATTACCAGTAGTAAACGCTCTGTCGGTGCTTGCACGGACAGGGTGACGATATGAGGCCCTTAAGGTTCATATCGGACTCAATCTTTGAACTGGAGAGTTTGATCCTGGCTCAGATTGAACGCTGGCGGTAGGCCTAACACATGCAAGTCGAACGGTAACGGACCGCTGGGATTCCTTCGGGATGACCTTGGTGCCGACGAGTGGCGGACGGGTGAGTAACACGTAGGAATCTGCCAAACAGTGGGGGACAACCCGGAGAAATCCGGGCTAATACCGCATACGCCCTACGGGGGAAAGCGGGGGACCTTCGGGCCTCGCGCTGTTTGAGGAGCCTGCGTCGGATTAGCTTGTTGGTGAGGTAAAGGCTCACCAAGGCGACGATCCGTAGCTGGTCTGAGAGGATGATCAGCCACACTGGGACTGAGACACGGCCCAGACTCCTACGGGAGGCAGCAGTGGGGAATATTGCACAATGGGCGAAAGCCTGATGCAGCCATACCGCGTGGGTGAAGAAGGCCTTAGGGTTGTAAAGCCCTTTCAGCAGGGAAGAAAGGTGCGGGGTTAATA
>LUMD01002298.1_pt1 | contig 10896 bp, 11 predicted proteins | sample 729651 | NCBI WGS metagenome assembly LUMD01 (sample SAMN03860272, study PRJNA289734) | marine metagenome | biome: seawater column; feature: ocean; material: water; isolation source: Red Sea water column Station 34 - depth 258m | place: Saudi Arabia: Red Sea | collected 2011-10-15 | depth 258 m | reverse complement strand
GCAGATGGTTTGTTCGAAATAACTATTGTAGGCTTGATTGGAATGTTTTGTTTTTGTACTGCACTAAGTATAGACTTCATGTTACTCCCTCTCCCAGAGATTAAAATTGCGAGTTTAAGCAACGTTTTGTTTAATTCTGTTCATAAAATAAAGATATAGTTTACCATGGATTTTCATCGATTAATTTTAGTTTATTATCTATTATCTTGAATCCCATGATATCTAGTGTCTCTTTTGCGGTTGGGGAGTTTCTTTCCAAGATTTGCTTCGCAAGTTCAATACGTGATTTCATGTCCATGTTCTGACCAATTTTGTATTTTCCTCTCAACGATTCTGGAATAATTTTGATAACCTCAACTTCTTTTAGAACATCCATATCAGGTTTGATTGGCTCATATCCGCCCTCAGGTTGATATTTTTTCATCAGACCATTTAGTGCATTAGTTTTTTCTTTTTTATCTGAAACAATACTAGCATTTCCTTTTATTACTACGCTTATGTACAATGTATCAGCCAGTGATGCATCAGTGGGATCTGAAAAATATGATGGTAAAAATTCTAGACTTTTATCAACCTCAAATCCTACTTTTTGGTTCCTTCTAATATTATCAAGTTTCTCACCTCTTATGTGAGAATGCATGTAAACTGCATCACTGATGAATACAAAATTCATCGGTATGATTTGCGGGAATCCATTTTCATCAATACTTGCTATTCTACCAGTTTGTTGAGAACTTAAAAATTCAATTATTCTTTCTTTTGATTTTATTTCTAATTTTCCAAGTAATTGCATTATGGTTTACTTGTTTTGTTCCTTAAAATAAGGAATTACATGAGTAGCAAATTTATCAATAGAACCAAAGTAATTTTTACCCCAAAATCTGATTACAAAATGATTTACACCAGCCTTGACGAACCTCTCAAATATTGGAATTATATCATCAGGTGTACCAACACCAGTTGATGATCTTGCAATAGCATCTGGGATTTTTGTTGCAGCCTCACGCATTTTTACAATCCAATCTTGATTTGACATGGAATATTCTGTGAAATATTTCCTAAAATCAAATCCTTCAATTTCTTTAAGTCCATGCACTCTAAGTATTTCAGGCTTAAACAGGCTAACTTTAACAGCCTCTTTCATTTTAGCCCAAGATTCTTCGGCGTCATCAGAAAAGTAAACATCTATGTCTAATGCCATCTGGAAATTATCTTTTTCTTCTTGTGTCCTATTGTTTTCATTCATTGATACTTCTATCTGCTTTTTATGATCTTCAAATAATTCTGGAGTATATCCTATCGGCAACCAACCGTCACCATATTTACCTGTAAGAGATAATGTTCTCTTTCCGCCAGACGCCATGTATGTAGGTGGGTGTGGTTTTCTTATCGGTGGAGCTTGAAGGCAAGCTGATTCTAGTTTGTAATATTTGCCATCATAGTTTACGGTATTATCAGGTGTTGAACCATATAATTTTTTGATTACTTGTATTTGTTCTTCCCATTTTGAAACCGGTTTTTCAAATGGTATACAAAATTCTTTTAAGTTTTGAGCTTCGCCAGCACCAATCCCCAAAATTGCTCGTCCCTTTGAAACTCTATCTAATGTTATTGCCGCTAATGCAATATTTGATGGATGTCTCCTTATTGCATCAGTAACACAAGTACCTAATTCTACATGGTTTGTAACTGCGGCTATAGCTGATAGCATAACCCATGGGTCTAGGACAATCGCATTTTTCCATTGTGGGACATTTGTATGGTCCATATAGAAGATAGAGTCGTAACCAGTCCTATCAGCTAGCATACATGCAGTTAGAATTTGGTCTTCAGAATAACCCGCTCTAGCTACGTTTAATCCATTTTGAATTCCAAATTTTAGCATTTTATATCACACCTAGTAAAAACTCTTGAATTTCAATCTTAATAAGTTTCACAAAGATAAGTCGTATCTAATCTTACTGATAATTAAATTTTAGACTCAAAGGTTGCCATCATTGATAGCGTTCAAACATTTGATAACATCTTCTTTTGAAATTGGGATTGGGTTTGGATTAAGATGGCCCTTATCTGTCATCACAACATCAGCTGCCTCATCAACAGGAGCTTTTAACTCCATTTTATCAAAACCAAGTTTTTCAATAACTTGTTTGAACTTTTCATAAAAAATTGAATTATTATGTTTATGCGCAATAGTGGTACACGATGATAATGAATATCCATGTGCAACACCCTCATTCGAAAATACATATGATAAAGCATGTCCTAATGTGGTGGAACAATTCCCAAATCCCATACCTGAAAGCATTGAACCGTAAGGGTAGTTTTCTGGTTTATCATTCATAATGGCATCGTATAAGACATCAAATGCTTGTTTGCATAGTGTTTTTGTCAAATCATTTCCTAATTTACTATCATATCCCTCTGTCGCTTGCGCACAAGCGTCACATACAGAGTTTTTGATTATTTGTTCTGGTGTACCATCCATAAAATATGAATCAACTATAGCACGATCAGCAAGAAACCTTTCTTCAGGACCAAGAAGTTTTTTCTTACCGTCAAATTTTAGAACACAATAAGTTGTCATCTCAGCTCCAGTACCAAAAGTTGTAGGAATTAAAATTTTTTCTACACCGAATTCCGATGATGCATACTTTACAACATCCATAGAACTTCCACCCCCAAGACCAATTAACGCAGATGGGTTTTTTCCTTTGTATTCAGCTACAACAGCATTTACATCATCAATAGATGGTTCTGGCTTAACTTTATCATATAACATGTAATCCTGTATGCCCATTCTGTCTAACCACTTTCCAGATAATGCCGGAGGAGCAGTGGTTACAACCAAAGCATTTTTTGGGTATTCTGCTTCAGAAAGTGCATTTTCACCAAATTGAATTGTTTTTGGTATTCTTACTGTATGCATAGTTTATCGGGATTCTGATTATTATTATACCTTACAATTATTGTAGACTTGATTTATTTATTTAAAATAAAATTACAAAATGATGATTAAGAATTTTAATTCATTAGCAAATACAGAAGTGAAGAAAAATGCACTGCTAATATTGGAATCTGGATTATCTTCAGCACATCCAAAAAATTTCCTAAAGGCGTTTGTGAATAAAAACCATATTTTGATGGGGAAAAATCAAATACTTTTGTCAAACTATAAGAGAATCTTTGTGGTTGCATATGGAAAGGCTGCAGATTCTATGACAGAGTATGTATCTAAGAAGATCAATATTTCACATGGAATAGTTGTGGTTCCAAAATATACGAAACCTTCATTGAATAATAAAAAATTTCAAATATTTTATTCTGGGCATCCATTACCTGATAGAGAAAGTGTAAGGGCAGGAAAAGCAGTTCAAAAATTTGTTAAGAGATGCTCTAATGATGATTTCATACTTTTTTTGGTATCAGGTGGTGGTTCTTCCTTATTGGCACTTCCAGATGAGATAACTTTGTGTCAATGATAAAGGGTGGGAAACTTGTTCGGGAAATTAACTGTAATGGTTGTGCACTAGTAATGTCAGATGTTGTAAGTAACGATTTATCAGTAATTTCATCAGGATGTACTTACAATGATAACACAACATTTTCTGACGCAATGAAAATAATAACAAAATATGCTTTAGAAAAGAAACTACCCAAAAATGTGTTAATGCATCTAAAATGTGGTTTAGACACAGCAGTAACACGATCAAAGAGCTCAGCAATCAAGAATAAAATCATAGCAACTAATCATGACTGTTTGGATGCTATGGTTTTAAAATCACGCCAACTTGGGTTTTCTACTAAAGTTTATTCTCCAATTAAACATGATGTTAGCGTATCAGCGAAAAAAATTGTACAAATGATACCAAGGAGAAAGAATTCATGTTTAATATTTGGTGGTGAACCAACGGTGCAAGTAAAGGGAAATGGCAAGGGAGGTCGCAACCAAGAACTTGTTTTACAAATCCTAAAATTAATTCATAATTCTAATCACCGTATACTAGTTTCTTCAATTTCAACAGATGGCATTGATGGTAATACAATGTGTTCTGGAGCTATAATTGAAAACAATTCATTTAGTATGAAAAAAATCATTTCGTATTTGGAAAATAATGACTCTTATTCATTTTTCAAAAAATATGGTGGGTTGATAAAAACAGGACACACTCATACGAATTTAATGGATGTAGGATTGATCATGAAATATTAATTCATGTCCAATCTTTTTTATCTTTTTTCCAAACAATCTTATCATCAATGTATGCATGATCTTTTTCTTCAAAGACTGTATGCCATTTTCCATTGTGCGGAAAAATTTTATTTAATTCTTTAACTTTATTGCTCGTAGGCGCTCTATTCATCAATGCACCCCATTTCATAGATGGAATTTTTGGCATGATATCATTAATGTCAGTCATATCACATATGAAAAAACCCTTATTTAAAAATCCTTATTTGTTTCAAGATTGAGTTTTATCTTAATTACATTTATCTGATATTTGTTTAAAATTAGCGTATAATTTCTGATGCAAGATTTTCATTATTATCAATTAGATGATAATTTACAACAAGTTTTCTTTGTTCAATGAAAAGATTCGTAAAATGAATTTTGTCATTAATGATTTGATCAGATGTTTTATCCTTTGAATTAAGAATATCATACATTTTTTTGGAATCGCACATGACATTTATTGTATCGCCATTTTTTATGATAAACACACCAATACCCCAGTATATTCCAACATGTAAAGCGATGAATTTTGATTGCTCATCATTTTTTACGTTTAGCTTATATCCTGAATAATATGCAGGGGGATGCACTCTAAACTCCTTCCTAATCTTATCGCCCGTTTGGATTATCCATGAGAATTTATCTTTAGTTCCATCGAGGAATAGTTTGTGTTCCAACTGTCAACCAAAAAGGTGTTTTTTGTCTATATATTTTGAATCCATCGCTTAATGATCAAGATCTAAAATGCCTCTCATGTTAGAATCCAACACATTTTTTACAAAAATGATAGACGAACTAGTGGAATTTTCAGAATATGATCCTGAATTATCTGATGGCATAAAATGGCTTGATGAACAAGCACAAAAAAAAGGATTGACATTTTATGACATGGTTTACCAAGTTTTGTATAAACATGATGTAAATTCTAAAGCAAAGGAATGGCTTAACTCTAGAAATTAACTTATATTTTATTTTATTCTTTCATCCATTGGAATATAATTACAACCTTGTGGTCCAGCATATTTTCCAACATAAACAGCTTTTGGTCTGTATAACATAGGTTTTGGCGCAGCTTCTGCAAATTTCTCTTCAATGATATGTGTCGCCCAACCAGCAGCTCTTGATAGAGCAAATATCGGTGTGTTAAGATCCATTGGAATGCCTAGCATGTAATAGACTGATGCACTGTAAAGATCAACATTTGGAAAAATTTCTACCCCTTTAGTTTTTTTCATCATCTCAGCAGTTACATGTTCAACTTTACTTGTTATGTCATACCATAGTTGCCCAGTTTTTTCTGATAGTTTTTTGGATAATTCCTTAAGTACCTGAGATCTTGGGTCAACAGTTTTGTATACCGCATGACCCATTCCCATTACCCTTTCATTCTTTGCAAATTTTTCTTTAATGTAAGATTCAACATTTTCCTCAGTTTTTATATCTAGAAGCATTCTCATTACTTCATAATTTGCTCCTCCGTGTAATTCACCACTTAATGCACCCACCGCTGCACTAGCTGCAGAATACATATGAGCACGCGTGGATGCAACTTCTCTAGCCGCAAACGTTGAAGCATTCAAAGTATGGTCTGCATGTAAAATTAGACAAATATCAAAAATTTTTTCTAGTTCAGGATCAGCCCTTTCACCATTTAGCATCTGTAAAAAATTACCAGCATGGCTTAAATCAGAATCAGGCTCTACAATTTTTTTGCCGTTACGAATTCTATGCCAACTGGATACAATTGTGGGAACCTTGGCAATCAGATTTACGGCTCTGCTGTAACTTGCTTCTTTAGTTGAAAATTCTTCATCATAATAACCACCAAATGCAGCAACAAATGCCTGTAGAACATCCATCGGATCAGCATCCTTTCTCCAATTACCCATATTGATTTGCATTTGTTTAGGAATAATTCTTGCATTAACTAGTTCACTTTCAAAATCGTCAAATTCATTTTTAGTTGGCAATTTATCATGCAGTAGAAGAAAACAAGTTTCTTCAAAATTGGAATTTTTGGTAAGATCCAAAATGTCATATCCGCGATAAATCAGCTTCCCTTTTTGCCCATCAATATATGATATTTTTGTATCAGCAACCTCAATGTTTCTTAGGCCTATGTTTTTTGTATCCATATTCCCTCTGCGAAAATAGCACTATTAAATTTTCAACCTGAATTACGTTTTGAAAATTTAGTAATTTGTCTAATCCATTAACTCCTGTAATTATAAGATTATTTTTAACTAAATTACTATGTCACAGGAAGACCGTAAATTAATGCAATTAATAGATGAGCATATTCTAAATGCAAGTCCGGAGGAATTAACCCAATTACAACAAACTGATATCAACACTCAACTTGACGGAATTTGGTTTTATGATGTTTTCAATCATATGGAAGATGCAGATGGTATTTCTTCTGCTGCATTAATTAAACAAGCTTTTGGTGGTGATACAATACTTGTGGATTATCCTGGAATGACAGATGTATTGGAGGCTTTACGAAATGATGAAAAATTAAAAACATTGTTCATATGTGATCTAGGATTAAACAAACAAAACACTGACTCCTTTGTTGAACTACTTACGGAGTTAAGAAAAAAGCAGATTTCTATAACTTATGTAGATCATCATCATTTAGAGCCAAAAATTATTGCTAAACTTAAAAAAGTTAAAGTGAAATTAATTCATGATACATCTGAATGTACATCAGTACTTGTTTATGATACATTTAAGAAAAAATTACCAGATCATTCTGTGTTTATTGCGGCATGTGGTGCAATCACAGATTATATGGAAAACAGACCAATAGCTTCAAAACTTTTACAAATTTATGATAGACAATTTACCTTGATAAGCGCTACTGTTTTAACATACAATATAGTAGGACATCAACGTAAACAAGACATGGATTACCTTTACTATTTAGTAGATGAATTATCAGGATCAAAATTTCCGCATGATATTCCAAACACATATGAATTTGCGCAAATTCAAGTTGGAAAACTTGCTGAAATTATATCAAAAGTAAAAGCATCAATGAAAATTTCAAAAAATCTAGGTCACATGGAAGTTCTTGATTCAGGTGCAAGTGGTGCTGCTAACTTTGTCCTTGGATTTTCAGGAAAAGATGTTGCCATTACCTACAAAGAACGTGTTGATAAGGGAATATACGCAGTGTCAGTACGAGGTTCACCAACATGTAAAACTCATCTAGGAAAATTAGTATCTACTATCTCTTCTGAATTGGGTGGTTCTGGGGGCGGACATGATAAAGCATGTGGAGCCATTATTCCAAAAGATAAAATCAAAAAATTTGTGCGCGAAATGAATTCTCGTCTTAGTAACAAGTAGTCAAAACTAAATTTCCATCATCATTTTTTGACTTGTATAATTCGTGATTGTATCACGTTTTATTCAATTTTAGCTAGAAATTGAGGCTAGTGTAAATAATTTCACTATATTTTGTACAGATATTTACAACTGGTAGTACCTTACAAAATCTAAACTGAATTACAGGTAATTTAGATGAATATGGCGCCACAAGAACTAGAAAGGTCAGCTAGTAAATATGCTTCTGACGCAATAAAGTACGATTCACAAGGTGGACGTGGTATGGCCATAACTAATTATCAAAAAGCGATAGAATCATTATTAAAATTACAGCGACTTTATCCAGATAGTCAACTGAACAAAATCTATGTTGAGCGTATGAAATCATATCAAAATAGGATAAAAGCCCTGCAAAGTGCATCACCAAATGATGTTGAACCAGTAATTGATCCAACAGCATCACCAGCAGAACAGAAAGCAAATCTTGCAAATAATGCAAAAAATAGTTTTGATGATATGGTAATGAAAGAAAAACCGGATGTTAAATGGGATGATGTAGTTGGTGTCGATGATGCCAAAAATGCATTACGTGAATCAATAGTTTATCCAACCAAAAGACCAGATTTATTCCCACTAGGCTGGCCAAGAGGAATTCTATTATATGGTCCACCAGGTTGTGGTAAAACAATTCTTGCAGCTGCAACTGCAAATGAACTTGATGGTTATTTCATCAATGTTGATGCATCATCCATGATGAGTAAATGGCTTGGTGAGGCAGAAAAAAATGTTTCAAAATTATTTAAAATGGCTCGTGGATATGCTGAGAGGGAAGGTAAACCTGTAATTTTATTTATTGACGAACTTGATTCACTTTTAGGTGAGCGTACAAATGAAATTGGCGGAGAGGTAAGATCCAGAAATCAATTTTTGACAGAAATAGATGGAATTAACGGTAAGGGGAAAGATATGCAGTTATACGTGATTGGTGCAACTAACAAACCTTGGAGCCTAGATCATCCATTTTTACGTAGATTTCAAAAAAGGATCTATGTTTCATTGCCAACACTTGAAGCTAGAGATAAACTTTTTATGCTTTATACAAATATGCTAAAACTTGATAGTAGAGTACGTTCTCATACCTTAGCATCAATTTTTGACGGATACAGCGCGAGTGATATAAAGGATATTTGCCAGTCCGTTCAGTTAAAAGTTGTAAATGAATTGTTTAATACGGCTGCATACAAGGAACCGGTAGAGGGTGAGAATCCATCTATACCACGTGATATAACGGTGAAGGATTTTAGAGAGACAATGGCAAGAAGAAAACCTAGTGTTTCTATGGATATGATAAGAGCATATTACAAGTGGAGTGAACAATTCAAAGCATTATAACTGTAATATTCGCCAAAGTTTCCCAACAATCATTTTTACAAAAACTTAAATTCCTTTTCTGGATCACTTTTCGAGGGTCACAATAACCACAAAAGAATCCAAACACGCAAACAAGTTTGGAAAACTGATCTTAAGTGACGGCTCTGTTTTTGATGGAATGGGATTTGGATATTCTGGATTAACTTTTGGCGAAATTGTATTTAATACAGGAATGGTTGGATATACGGAAACGCTCACAGATCCTTCTTATTCTGGTCAAATTGTCACTCTAACTTATCCACTAGTAGGAAATTATGGAGTTCCTGACTCTACGCTAAAAATCGACGGATTACCAAAGTTTTTTGAATCAGACAAAATTCAGGCTCGTGGTTTAGTGGTTCATGAACTGTCTCTAATTGCGAGTCATTGGAATCTTACTATGACACTTGATGAGTGGTTGTATAAGGAAAAAATCCAAGGAATTTCAGGCTGGCTGTTTCTGATAATGAAATAGATGAAAATGATCTTAAAAACAAGCTAAAATCTGCACCGAATTACAATAATGAAAAATTCATGAATTCAGTCTCAACTAAAAAAGTAGAGAAATTTGGTAAAGAATCAGAAAATATTATTCTAATTGATACTGGTACTAAGAATGCAATAATACGAAATATTCATGATATAGGATACAACACTGTGAAAGTTCCATGGAATACAAGTATTGAAGAAATTCTAAAACATAAACCAAAAGGCGTTGTGATAAGTAATGGTCCAGGTGACCCTGAGAATTGTCCAGAGACTATTTCTACTGCTAAATCATTAATTGAAAAAAATATTCCTACGTTAGGAATTTGTCTTGGCGCACAAATTTTGGCAGCAGCGGGTGGTGCTCAAACATACAAACTAAAATATGGACACAGGGGACAAAACAAACCATGCGTAAACCTAGACAACAATCAAGTTTATGTTACTAGTCAAAACCATGGCTACTGCATAAATCCAGATTCATTGGGCGACACTGAATTTGATTTATGGTTTTCTAATGTTGACGATAAAACTGTAGAGGGTGTTAAACATAAAAACAAAAAATGCATTGCAGTTCAATTTCATCCGGAGGCATCACCTGGACCTTATGATTGTAAATTCGTTTTTGATGAGTTGAAAAATATCATGGAGGAGGGAAAAGCTGGTAAAAAATGAGAGATTAGAAAAAATTCTTGTTCTAGGTAGTGGAGCTATTAAAATCGGAGAAGCGGGTGAATTCGACTACTCTGGAAGTCAATGCCTCAAAGCAATCCACGAAGATGGACTCAAGAGTATTCTAATCAATCCAAACATTGCGACGATTCAGACTGACACTAGGTTTGCTGATCAAGTATACCTTTTGCCAATTACTCCACAATATGTGGAATCAATTATTGAAAAAGAAAGACCTGATGGTATCATGTTAAGCTATGGCGGTCAGACTGCACTAAACTGTGGTGTAAAAATTGATGAAGTTGGAATATTGAAAAAATATGGCATATCAGTTTTGGGTACACAAGTTCCAGGGATTATGGCAACAGAAGATAGGCAGAAGTTCAAAGACTCGATGGTCAAATGTAACGTACCAGTTTTAAAAAGTAAAACAGTTCATACATTTGACGACGCAAAAAAAGTTGCAAAAGATTTAGGCTATCCTGTAATCGTTAGGGTTGCATATACGCTTGGGGGAAAGGGTGGCGGTGTTGCATTTAATGAGATCGAATTACATGAAATTGCTGGTAGAGGTCTTGCTGCAAGTCTTGTTGGACAAATACTAATTGAAGAATATGTTGGTGATTGGAAACAAATAGAATATGAAGTCATGCAAGATTATTCAAAAAATAATGTTATAGTTTGTAATATGGAGAACGTACTTTCAATGAGGGTTCATACCGGTGATAACATAGTTGTTGCACCATCTCAGACAATAGATA
>LUMD01001384.1_pt1 | contig 10896 bp, 9 predicted proteins | sample 729651 | NCBI WGS metagenome assembly LUMD01 (sample SAMN03860272, study PRJNA289734) | marine metagenome | biome: seawater column; feature: ocean; material: water; isolation source: Red Sea water column Station 34 - depth 258m | place: Saudi Arabia: Red Sea | collected 2011-10-15 | depth 258 m | reverse complement strand
TCACTAAGGTGTGATAAATCGCTGGTAAGATCTACACCGTGATAAATAGACAAGCGAGACTCATCAACAAGTAAGGTTTGCTCTGCTGCAGTTTCAGGTTTTGCCGTTTGAGTTTGTGTTGTATCGGCGCTTTTGCTGCAGGCAGTTAGCATGAATAAACCCGCTACTGCCGCAGCAATAGGAGAGTAAGTTGAAATTACTTTTTTCATAATGACTTTTTACCGTGTCGTTTTACCGTATTGTTCTACAGTATTTAGGGGCGGTGATTAGGTAGTTCACTATAGCTATGCTTTTGATTTAATACAAAAGTATGAAAATTATTTGTTTAATATCAATAGTGGTTTGCTACCAGTTGTCTATACTTTATAAAAGCTCTGGTGGTTCTGCCGTTACTAATGATTCGTTCCAACGCTTTCTTTTTAGTTGGTCGAAACTAAAGAGCTACTATAGTATGGTGATAGAAATACCATAATAAAACAATAACGGTTTGTATTTTAGCGTGAAACATAGAGGCCTATGTGAGTTAACGCATGGAATGCAACGCACAAACATCCGATCTACTTTTGTCATCAGACGTGCTGATGCTTGAGAGGATTAACTGGTAAAGCAACCTATCGCCTTCACAAGGCTATTTGGAACTTTCTAAGGGTAGAAATATGTCTACACAGAACGCGCTTTCAACCATATTGGTTGAAAAAATAAATAATGACACACTGGTCCTCCCCACGCTTCCTGCTATTGCATTGAAAGTCCGCAAAGCGGCAGATGATCCCGATATTAACTTAAACGCGATGGGTGATGTGATTGGTCAAGACCCATCACTTAGCGCAAGAATGATCAAAATTGCGAACAGTGCTTATATGGGACGTAGCGTAAAAGTTACTTCTATCAGCCAAGCGGTAACACGAATTGGTCTACGCCAAATTAAAAACATCTCAACTGCACTCGCGATGGAGCAATTATTCGTCTCTAAAAACGATGTAGTTGCACGCTATTTACAACAAGAGTGGGCAAACACAGTTAATATCGTGGCTAATTCTATGGCTGTACTTCAGCTGTATATCGCACGTACCAAAAAGCGCGAAATGAGCATGGATACCATGACATTAGCGGCACTGGTTCACAACATTGGTGTACTGCCAATATTAACTGAAGCTGAGCGCCACCCTGAAGTCTTTGCCAACCCTTCGTTCCTAGAAGTGGCTATCGACAAACTAGCGGGTCAAATTGGCGCAAGTATCATGACGGAGTGGGGCTTTGGCGATACGTTTGTTAACGTAGCAAAGAACTGGAAAGACCTAAGCTACATGCCTGAAGAGTTAACCTATATCGACTTTGTTCGTGTGGGTGCTGCTGTCTCAGGAGCGATAGATAGCCAAAAAGATGCAGTATTAAACTTAGCCATTCAGCGTGGCGTGGTTGAAGACATGGGCGAACTTCATTCAGATGAGTTTGAAGAGCTTGCAAACGCAGCGAAGCAAATCTTCTTGTAAGTGTTTTAAGCTACAAAATGCTACAAAGGCCGGTACTGAAGCATAACTTCAGTACCGGCCTTTTTCTTAGGTGAAGCTTACAATGGAAAAGCACAAAGCAAACAAATGCTGCTACGCGCTAATAGGCTTCTTTTGAACGTAAAGTAGCAATAACCCTAATCCCAACCCCCACACCGCTGAGGTCATGGAAAATAAACTAAACCCTGATGCCGTACACAACATGGTAAGCAGTGCAGGGGCTCTATGGTGCTCCACTTCCATGGCACGAACCACTGCTCCTTGCAGCGTAGCTAGCAGTGCAAGCCCAGCAAGAAGGTGAATGATAATACTGGGCATGCTGACAAATAGTGCTACGACCACAGACGCTAATAACCCCATGAATAAATACGCCACACCTGCTGCGATGGCCGCTTTATAGCGTTGTGACTTTTCGCTATCTGCCTGCTCGCCCATGCACAATGCTGCTGTGATTGCCGCCAGGTTGAAAGTGAAACCACCAAACGGCGCTAATAAGGCTTGTACAATGGCAATGCCTGATAAAATAGGCTTGTGGTCAGGCGTGTAGCCATGGGCATGATGAATTGCTATGCCTGGTAAGTTTTGAGAAAGCGTAGTAATAAGAAAAAGGGGAAATGCTAACCCAATGGCGGCGCTTAGCGAGAAGCTGGGGGTTACCCAAATGGGAGCGGGGAGTGTAAATATAGAGGTAAATACTGATGACGCCCCTGGTGCTGTCTCAGTTGAAAGCATCGTTGCATGGCTGGATGAAGCAAAAACGTCATTTGAACTGCTCATGAATAAACTTATGCTTACAGACATAACCAGTAATAAGAGCATAAGGTAGCGAGGAAATAGTCGGCTACCTATTAAATATATTGCAATAAATAGCGCGACTAAATGTGGCGCTTCGTTAACATCAGTAAAGATAGCAAGGCATATAGGTAAAAGAATACCGGCCAAAAGTGCAGATGAAATTGCTGGTGGAATTCGACTAATTTGACGAAGCAAGCTACGACTTTGGGCGGTTATAAAAGAAAGCAAAGCACATATTACAAATGCGCCAATGGCTTCGCTTAAAGCGTAGTCTCCAATACTGGTTAACAAAAAAGCCGCTCCAGGCGTAGACCATGCGGTAACAACGGGCAGTTTAGAAAGCCACGAGAACACAATACAGGTAATACCCATACCAAGCCCAAGTGCTAATAACCAGCTTACTACCATGCCGTCGCTGGCGCCGGCTTTTCGCGCCACATCAATGATGATGACAACAGAGCTGCTATAACCTACCGTAACGGCGGTAAGCCCTGCGCTGATATGGCTAACCTTCCATTTACTCATGAAAATACCCGTGCTTAAACATTGGTTTGAACCCCGTCTCACAAAAACACGCTTTTAGCGTTTTACAAATGTGCTACCCTAACTATTTGTGCGCTATAGCGCACGTAAGATAACTTACCATCTGTGCGTTATAACGCACAAGTGCGTTGGTAGCTTCTGCGACAAAATAAAAAGGCATTGATTAAATGACAAAAGCGAATACGCAGCCTTCTGCTATATCAAAAAGCATTGCTCAACACCTGCAATCAGTTCGTAAAGGGCGGGGCCTTTCACTTGATAAAACAGCCAAATTGACAGGGGTGTCCAAAGCCATGCTTGGGCAAATAGAGCGAGGCGAGTCTAGCCCAACAATCGCGACGCTGTGGAAGATAGCCACAGGTCTTGAGTGCTCTTTTTCTTCTTTCTTGTCTGGTGATGAAACAGCACCTACCTCTCAAGACGCTGATAACAAGTTCGCTAACGACCCAAACGTAACCATTAAAACACTGTTCCCGTTTAACTCAGTTACCCAGTTTGAAATGTTTGAACTATGCCTAACGGACTTCCATAAACAGCACTCTTCGGCTCACCAAATAGGTGTCACCGAGCATATTCACGTACTGCAAGGAAAGTTAGGGGTCTTGCAAGATGGTCAGTGGAAAACCTATCAGGCGCAAGAGCAATGTATATTGCGCGCAGACCAGCCTCACGGTTATCGCGACGAAGTGGGAGAAACGCGCTTTGTTGTAGTGATTCACTATCCTATCTGAGACGGCTTAAAGAAGGTTGCCACTGCGTAAGTCGGTAACTTAAAAAGTGTATTTCAATAATATTGCAGAAATGCCAATTACCGTTTGGCTAACTAAGGCCTGTTGAGCGTTGCTGTACAGCAAAAATCAACAGGCCATAGGTATCAAAATAGAGGAGGTTTTTCCTTGCGGCTTGCTTATAAGCTATCGTCGTTAAGGTTAAGCGCTCCACGAAGGAAGTTAAGCAGCGTACAAATTTCGGCTGACATTAGCGCAAACTCCGCATCAAGACGCGCTTCTACTTGATCTTTTGGCACATCGTCAGTTTCTTCTTTAATACGGTCGGTAAACTTAATGCGTTTGATGGCACCGTCTTCACAAATGATAGCGGTGAGCGTTTCTGCATATTCGAACGCAACTTTTTGAACCAGCTTACCTGCATCTAAGTGAATACTAATTTCTTCACTGTCTAGCGGCTGGTTTTTACAGCGAATAACGCTGCCCGTGTCATCGGTAGATTTAAGCTCAGCTTCTTCAAGTAAGCCTACGCCTTCTGGGGTTGATTCAGTAACCCAGTGTGTAAGTTCGCTTTGAAGGCTTCTACGCGTAAACGGTACAACTGGAAGCGAGCCTATGGCTTTTCTTACCATAGCCAAAAAGGCTTCGGCTTTGCCATCAGATGATGCGTCAACCACTACCAAATTGTCAGCAAGCGAGATAAAACCGTGAGTGTAAGTGTTTTTAGTAAAAGCCTGAGGCAGCAAGCGAGTTTGAATTTCTTGCTTAAGGTCAGCTTTGGCTTTTTTGCCAACCGGCGAACCCGTTTCCATTTCAATTTTAGCTACCATTTCGTCTAGCTCGGCATTTACCACTGCGCCGGGCAAGATTTTTTCCTGTTTCTTTAGTGTTATCCAAAAACGCTGTTGAACAACATGGAACATGGTGCCTTGCTTACCCGCCTGAGAAAAAGGGGAAGCAAACCCCATCGTGGCCAAATCCTGGCTACCGCAAGGTCTGAACGCATGCTCGTTGAGGGCGCGCTCTAAATCGCCTTCATCTAGCGATAGCGGCTGAGTAATTTGATAGGCTTTTACATTTTTAAACCACATAGTGTAAGCATTCTCTTGATAAAAATAGGGCGCAAGCGTACCAATGTACGACGAGCGGTGCAATTGAATAAAAGGTTGTTAGATACTAGAAAGCGCACTTATTGTGCGCTCCTCAGATAGATAGTGACAAGAAGGTTTAAGCACTCTTTTTCGGAAAGCGAATGGTGTAGTGTAAACCGTTGCCCAAAGTGCTGTCGGCTTCGATATGGCCATGCAGTGACTGCGTCACCAGGTTATACATAATATGCGTGCCTAAACCGCTGCCACCTTCCGCGCGTTTAGTGGTAAAGAATGCATCAAACAACTTGCTAAGCTCTTCTTCGCTTAAGCCTCTGCCGTTATCTTTATAATTGATCACCACGTTATTACCGGCAACCATATTGGTGACAATTTGCGCAATAGCGCCAGGGGCACAGGTGACAACCAGGTTATCTGGGCAGGACACGTTTATTTGATGTTCAGTATGCTTAAAACTTGGTTTTAACGACTGAATGATTTCGTTGATGTAGTCACCCAAAACAAACTCGCGTTCGGTTTCGCTGGTTTGGTCAACGGCCACCTGTTTAAAGCTAGCGATAAGGTCAGATGCCCGCTCCAAGTTACTTAAAAGTAACAGTGCGGTTTGTTCCGCTTCGTCGATAAAACTTGCCATGTTTTTACTGGTCAGGCTTTTATCTTCAAAATCGGTTTTTAAGTTGTTAAGTCGCTCTTGTAGAAAACTGGCAGCGGTAACACTCACACCTAATGGCGTGTTCACGTCGTGCGCGATACCGGCTACAAGGCCGCCAAGCGACGCCATACGCTCTGATTCTACTAATTGTTCTTGTGCTTGATGAAGCGTGTCCATTGAACTGGCGAGTTCTTGGTTACGTTTGCGTAGCTCTGCTTCTATATACTGACGGTTTTCGTTTTCCTGTCGAAGCTCTCGTTGATGGGCAATAAGCTCGTCCTTTTGCTGCTCTAGGTCGAGCATGATCTGAGACAAAGACGCCGTTTTCTTTGCCACTTCTTGTTCTAAAATCAGGTTTTGGTCGTCTAATTTCTTGTTGGCTAGGGTGAGTTCGTTCTGCGCGTCTTTCAGCTTATTGTTTGAAATAATAAGGTCATCAATAACGTGGTTGTATGATTCTTTAAGTTGTAATAGCTCGTTGTCATCATCAAGCTTTATGCTGAGCTTACTTTCCTCTGGATGTTGAGGGTCAAAATTACCCATTTGCTCAGTAATGGTTTGTAGCGGCTCAGAAAGCATGGTGCGAAATGCGGTCATGAACAAGAAGACCAGAAAGGTGGTTTTTACTAACGCATTACCAATAAGAAAAAATACGCCAACTTCAATACGACTAAAAATAGTATCGAAGCTAGAGTACAAGGTAACATCGCCAACCGTAGATTCGCGACCTGAGAATTTAAATACAAGTGGAAAGCTGTAGCTGAAAACACCGCCGGGATGATCTTCAATTATTTCACGGTCAACCGGGGCAGGGGAGCGCTGAGCACGGATGCCGTACTCGGCAATGTAGTTACCGTTTTCGCCACGAACTTGAAGCCCTTCAACTATTGGAAGCGACATTAACCCTTCAGCGATGGCGCGGACTTGGTCGTGGTTAAGCTCCCACAGCGCGCGGGTCAGACTAGAAGAAAAGGTGTTTTTTAAGGTCTGAAGCTCGCCTTCAACGTGATTTTTGGTACTGAGGTATTCTGTAAAGATCTGTCCTACCGTTACGAGCAGTGTAAGTGAAAAATACACTGACAACACTCTGGCTAGAAGTTTCCTTGATAACCCTGTCTTGACCGCAGCCATCGATATACACACCCCTGTTACATCAGACCTTTTGAATTACCAACGGCGCTTACCCGTTGCTCACCTTTGCAACAATAACCGTCGATTTTATGTAATTTCAAGAATATGCGTAATCGTATGAATAAACAAGATTATGTATTTAAACTTTGGAACAAGCCTGTATTAAACTTGACACATAAATGTAATCGTTTTAATAAAACTGTCACAGACCACATTAATAATAACGGCGTTTAAAAATGAGCAGGAATATTACGATGTCTCGTACAGTGTTGGTGGTTGAGGACGAAGCGCCTATCCGTGAAATGCTTAAGTTTGTGCTTGAGCAATCTGGTTTTAACATTATTGAAGCCGAAGATTTCGACATCGCGCAAGAAAAAATTTGCGAACCTTACCCAGATTTAATCTTATTAGATTGGATGTTGCCGGGAGGAAGCGGTGTACAGCTAGCTAAAAGTTTAAAGCAGCACGAGTTTACTCGTGACATTCCCGTCATCATGCTTACAGCCCGTGGCGAGGAAGAAGACAAAATTCGCGGCCTGGATGCAGGTGCTGATGACTACGTTACTAAACCATTCTCGCCGAAAGAGCTTGTGGCAAGAATAAAAGCAGTGATGCGAAGAGTTACGCCTACATCAAGCGAGGAGCCCATTGAATTTAATGGTCTTAAACTTGAACCGGTATCACATCGCGTAATGGCGAATGAAGAACCGTTAGACATGGGGCCGACTGAATTTAAGTTGTTGCACTTCTTTATGACGCACCCAGAACGTGTCTATAGCCGAGAGCTACTGCTAGATAATGTTTGGGGAACCAATGTTTACGTTGAAGACAGAACGGTAGATGTACATATTCGACGTCTACGCAAAGCTATCTCTCGCCACGGACATGATGCTATGATCCAAACAGTACGCGGCGCGGGTTACCGTTTTTCTACTAAGCTGTAGAGTAACATGGTGTTATTCCCTTGATGTCGCTGCGCCATCTGGGCATGCGCCCAATTCCACCTTTAACAACGCGAGCTATTTCATGTATTACCCGTTCTCTTGGTTGAGAAGTACATTGCGCTTAGTGCTATTCCTTGTGGTTTTTGCGCTAGTCGGGTGGTATCTAGATGATATGTTATTCGCCGTTGCTATTGGCGCAACCCTGCTACTGCTATTTAACTACTGGCATCTTTACAAGCTAAATCGCTGGTTATGGCATAGTCGTAAAATGTCTCCACCTACCGTGCGTGGCGTGTGGGAACATATTTATGAAGGGATTTATTACCTTCAGCGTCGTAACCGCAATAAGCGTAAAGAGCTTGGTGAATTGGTAAAGCGCTTTAGAGAGGGTTCTGAGGCCTTGCCTGATGCGGCGGTAGTGGTTGATGCTAAGGCCTGCATTATTTGGTGTAACCGCCTTGCTCGCTTGGATTTAGGGCTTAAATGGCCGCAAGACTCTGGGCGTCGAATCGACAACTTGTTACGCCATCCGGAGTTTATTCAGTACTTTCATGCAGGGAATTATAAATACCCCATTGAAGTACCGTCACCTACCAACCCCAACAAAACCTTTGAATACCGGATTATGCCTTATGGCGATGAGCATTTGTTGCTGATTGCCCGTGACATAACGCGGGTGTCCCAGCTTGAAGAAATGCGTAAGGACTTTGTGGCAAATGTGTCTCATGAATTGCGTACACCGCTAACGGTCATTAACGGATACCTTGAAATTCTTCCTATTGATGAAGACTCCGATCCATTCATGCAAAAAGCGATGAAAGAAATGACATCGCAAACCCACCGTATGCAAAACTTGATAGAAGACTTGCTGGTGTTGTCGCGCATTGAAGCAAGTTCGGAACGCATCTACGAAAATGTTGTGAATATTCCTGTGGTCCTTGCGCAAGTGGAAAGAGAAGCGCAGGCGCTTAATAAAGAGAAAAACCACACAATAAACTTCCACATCGACAAAGAACTCTATGTTTTCGGTGTAGAGACCGAGCTTCGAAGTGCTTGCTCAAACCTAGTGTTTAATGCGGTGCACTACACACCTGCTGGTGGCGAAATTAATGTGTACTGGCGACGTAAACCAAATGGCGCGCAATTTTCTGTGGTAGATAACGGTGATGGTATTGAGCCAAATCATCTAAACCGTCTTACCGAGCGCTTTTATCGCGTGGATAAAGCGCGCTCTCGCAAAACCGGTGGCTCTGGCTTAGGTCTTTCCATTGTAAAACATGTACTAAGTCATCATAATTCCCGTTTAGATATAACCAGTGCATTGGGTGAGGGTAGCAATTTCTCGTTTGTGCTGGATAACGAGTTGATTGCAGAGCAACTGTAACCCTAAGAGGCGAGAAGTGTTGGTGAGCAAAAAGCATGACAAGATGAAAGAGCAACGCTATCGCCTTTCAACGTTACTTTTAGTAATAGGCTTATTGTTACCATTTGGAACCCTGGCTGATTCTCAAAATACTCAAAGCTCGTCATCTGCTTCTGGTAGCTATCAAGTACCTGCCTATGAACGTAAGCCTGGGGTGGCAGGAAAAATATCCTCTGTTGGCTCAGACACGCTGGCAAACTTAATGACCTTTTGGTCACAGGAATTCAAAACCCTTTATCCTCAGGTCGGCTTTCAAATACAGGCGTCAGGTTCATCTACCGCTCCGCCGGCACTTATTGAAGGTACTGCCACCATAGGCCCTATGAGCCGAGAACTAAAACCCAGTGAAATACGGGATTTTACGCGAACCCACGGTTACCCGCCTACGGTATTAAAAGTGGCAATGGATGCCATCGCCATTTTTGTGGATAGACGCAATCCGCTGCCGGGTATGACCCTTGAGCAAGTTGACGCGGTGTTTTCTGAAACCCAGTTTTGTGGCAGCAATACAGCCATTACCAATTGGTCTCAGCTCGGCGTTGACGATATAGGCTATCGTTCTCCTATCAGGCTGTACGGTCGAAATTCAGTATCGGGTACTTACGGCTTGTTTAAAGTGATGGCGCTGTGCGATGGTGACTTTAAGAATACGGTAAACGAACAACCTGGCTCTGCATCTGTAGTATTGTCCGTGGCCAGCGGTACAGGCGCGATTGGCTATGCCGCTTACGGCTATAAAACCGCAGGAGTTCGCGCTCTGCCTTTAGGTGAGTCGCTAGATAGCTTAATCCCTCTTTCTATTGATACGGTGCGCAACGAAACGTATCCGTTTGCCCGTTTTCTTTATTTAGTGATAAATAAAAAGCCTGGTGAGCCTTTACCTACTCTGGAAAGAGAGTTTTTGCGCTATATCTTGTCACAGGAAGGGCAGCAGCAGGTGTTAAGAGACGGATATTTCCCCATTCGTGAAGACGTACTGGTACGCCAACGCCGACTGCTTGACGAATAAAAAGTGCCATTCAGAATAACGCTAACCACTCTAATGCCGCTGAACAAATCAACAAGTTTTTTAGGTGGAAGCCTTTTTAAAGTCTACTTCACTCTACCTGCTATGTCATAATTGCGTCACAAATCAAAAGAGTATATTGACGAAAACTGACTAATTGGGATTGAAAGAAGGGGGCGGTTGACAAAAAATAGAGTCTACGTTCGGTCAATAAATTCAGGTTTTTACCAATTAAGTTTTGGAAAAATATACAAAAAACAAATCCCCAGTTGCCAAAGTAAGTCTTCTAAACGTTTTTTTAGCCCAAAATTGAACTTTTTCTATGAAACTTTTGTTACAGCGACTTAATGTAACAAATGTGTCATCTACCTCAGTTAAAGTTTCCGCGTTTTCAAAATCCATAACTATACCGTACCTGGAGAAACACATGGAACTTAAGCAACTTTTCAAGGCTTCAGCTATTGCTACTGCACTTGTTCTAGCAGGCTGTGGCGGCGATATTAATATCAGTGAAGGTGATATTGATAACAGCGTAACTAATAATAACGGTGGAAACACTGGTGGCGATACTGGTGGCGATACTGGTTCAGATGATACAGCTCCAGGTGAAGTAAGCTCTTTCCTAAGTGGTGAAGTTTCTGATGCGTTCGGCCAGTCGGTTGAAGTACGCGTTCTTTCTGGTCGTTTAACAGCTGATGATGCTGACGATCAAGGCGTTATCACGCTAACTAATGACACAGTGTGGGCACTTGAAGGTCCAGTATTTATTGGTAACGACAAAGCAGACAGCGTAACGCTAGCAATCGAAGAAGGTACAGTCATCTTTGGTCGCACTGGTGCAGATTACCTTGTAGTTAGCCGTGACTCTAAAATTGAAGCAGAAGGTACAGCATCTTCTCCAATCATCATGACTTCATTCAATGATGTTGTAGGCGACGAAGTTGGTGCTGGTCAATGGGGTGGTGTGGTTATTCTTGGTAACGGTACATCGACTAAATGCCCGCAAGACGGTTCTGATTGTGCGCTTCAGGTTGAAGGTGCAGAAGAGGGTGCA
>LUMD01001214.1_pt1 | contig 10917 bp, 8 predicted proteins | sample 729651 | NCBI WGS metagenome assembly LUMD01 (sample SAMN03860272, study PRJNA289734) | marine metagenome | biome: seawater column; feature: ocean; material: water; isolation source: Red Sea water column Station 34 - depth 258m | place: Saudi Arabia: Red Sea | collected 2011-10-15 | depth 258 m | reverse complement strand
GCACTGACTGAAGCAAAGCCGCTGCTGAGAGAAGATAAAATACTGAAATAATTCCTATATGAAAATAATTGAGACAGATGGGATTGTTCTCAAAACAATGGATTTTAAGGAAAATGAAAGTATTTTAACTTTCCTGACCCCAGACTCAGGCAAGATTGCTGGAGTTTTACACGGAGGGAAAAGTGCTCGCACAGGAAATGCAGCAAAAGCAGAATTGTTCGTGACAAATCATTTTGAATTATCTGTAAAACCTAATACTGAATTGGTCCGTATTCGAAAATGTGAACTGCTTGAAAGCTATCATCATATTCGTAGAAATTATTCAAAATTTCTCCATGCCAGCTACATTTCAGAATTATTGCTTCTTTGTGAAATACCTGCAGTTGAGTCAAAAGATTATTATAATTTGCTTCACAGTACAATTATTCAACTTTCCAAATCTGCAAAAATTGCAGAAATAAAATTTGAATTTGAAGTACAATTACTAAAACTGCTTGGAATTTCACCAAACCTGGAATCATGCATCCAGTGTGGAGGCAGTCTATGGAGAAATACGTCCGGCAATTTATTAAAAGCAAAATTTTCGGTTCCGTATCAACTGGATGCAAGTCAGGGAGGCATACGTTGCCCAAACTGCTGTATCCGGAGTTCTTTTACTAACGCTCTGCACCCAGGCAGTCTGGCTTATTTTCATAATCGACAAACTGGAAGGGAAAGCGGTATTGAAATTAGTCCTACACAAATTTCCTTAAAAGAACTAGCTCATGCAGTTTATGTTTATCTTAGTCATTTTTTTGGTAGAAATCTAAAATCCTACACATTACTAAAGGAGAACTCATGAAACAATTAGAGTCCACAACTTTAGGCGGTGGATGCTTTTGGTGTTTGGAAGCAGTCTATTCAAGACTTGAAGGTGTCGAATCAGTTATCCCCGGCTATGCGGGCGGCAATGTAGAAAACCCTACTTATGAGCAGGTATGTACTGGTGAAACTTCTCACGCTGAGGTGGTTAAAATAAATTTTAATCCAGACAAAACTAGTTACGAGACTTTACTTGAATGGTTTTGGCGTTGCCACGATCCTACTACCATGAATCGTCAGGGCCGAGACGTGGGAACACAATATCGCTCTGTTATTTTCTATGAAAATGAAGAACAGAAAACAACTGCATTTAAGTCAAAAAGGGATGCTGATTCATCCGGGAAATATAAAGATCAAATTGTCACAGAAATCCTTGCACTTGATGAATTTTATCAAGCAGAAGATTACCATCATGACTATTTCAAGAATAACCCGGATGCAAGATATTGTACCTACATCATCAGCCCTAAACTAGAGAAATTAAACCTCTAATTATAGGTTTCAAAAATAAAATTGAGTTGTGCCTCTTCGATTTAAATATGAGTAATCATCAAATTTATGAACAACTTTATTAATTGATTCATCAGCAAGTTCGAAGATGAAACGAGAGCGCTTACTGGCACCTTTAAAATAACTTGAAGAAATCAAAGGGGCAGTTAGCAGCAAATGACGTTTTGCACGAGTCATCGCCACATAAAACAGGCGGCGTTCTTCTTCAATTTGTTCTTCTGTTTCCAGGCTCCTTTGGTGTGGGAACAATCCTTCTGTCAAACCTATTACAATTACCACACCCCACTCAAGCCCTTTGGCCTGATGTATAGTAGTCAGAGTGATAGCTTCCTGATTATCTTGTTGTTCTGATTCATAATCAGTTACGATGCTCGATCCTACCAATGACAACTTGTTTAAAAACGCTTCTAATTGTTCATAATTTCCTGCAAATTCCTCAAGATAACGAATGTCTGCCTCACGCTGTTGGGCATTTTCAAAGCTGCTGTATAGCACATCACGATAAAAGTTATTGTATATAATTCCTATCATCTCAGTCGGAGAAATACTTTCACCAAGCATTTTCTGAAAACATTCAAGCAGTACAATCCAGTTTTCAAGTGCCTTTTTAGGAATCAGTTTGTGCAGAGCTTGATTGTCTTTTGTAAGCCGAACAGCCTGCTGATCCTGGAAAACACTGAAAATCCTGAAAGCTGTATTATTTCCAATGCCAGGAAGCAGTCGGAGCAGACGCATCCATGAAATTTCATCAAGGGGATTATAAAGAACTTTTAGAAAAGCAGTTAAGTCTTTAATGTGTGCTTGCTCAAAAAACTTAACTCCGGAATGAATAACAAAAGGAATTCCAGCTTGAGTCAATGAGACTTGAAGTGCTGCTGATTGAACATGGTTCCTGTACAGCACACTCATTTCATTTAATGAAATTTCCTGATCCCTGTAACTGAGAATACTTTGCAGAACCAAGTTTGCTTCATCTTCAGAGGACCATACATGATGTACGAGAGGTTTTTCTCCTTCAGGCAATGAACTAAAGAGGTTTTTTTCAAACTGACGTGTGTTATAATTTATGCTCTGGTTTGCAGCTTCTAAAATTTCTGGTGAACTGCGATAATTTTCCTCCATGTAGTATGTAACAGCTTTGTAGCGTTCCGGGAACTCTAACATGTTACCAAAATTAGCACCACGCCAGCTGTATATTGATTGTGCATCATCGCCTACAACCATCAGATATATCAGCTGCTCTAAGAAGAAATTACGTTGAATATAGGGCAATCCTAAAATCATTTTTTCCGAGCAATGACGATTGAATGCCAGGGAAAATATATTTTGTAAAACTGCGGCTTTTGGAAAGAATTTTCCGGGTTTTCCAATTACTTCTGCAATTGCCGCTTTTACCATATCTTTAGAATCAGAAGAATCCAAAATGCTGAAATTGTTTTTATATTCCAGTAATTTAGCATGCTGCTTTAAAAACCTGTTAGCCACACTGTGAAAAGTTCCATGGATAATCTTGTTTTGATCAGAAGAATTTACAAGTGTTCTGCCAACTCTCTGTGTCATTTCGTCAGCAGCTTTGTTGGTAAAGGTAAGTAAAAGGATTGAAGAAGCAGGAATTCCTGAATTAATAAGTTGTGCAACACGATGGGTAATTACACGTGTTTTCCCGCTGCCTGCTCCGGCAATTACTAAAGCAGGACCGGCTTTATGTTCAATGATTTTATTCTGTGCTGAATTTAAAGATTCAATCGACCAACTGGTCATTTTGTTGTCAGGCGGAATAATATTTAACTTTAGATATTAGTTAAAATTAATACGTCAGATTTTAGCTAACATATTAAAAAACAAGCAAAATATTTTACATGTTTTCTGAAGAATTTAAAAAAATATTTAATCCACTACTTGAAAAAGCAAATCTGTTATTCAGCAAATTTATCAACAAAGGAGTGCCAATTTCAGATGAAATGACTTTTTTAATTTTGGCTGTTTTTACAGGTCTGCTGATACTTTTTATTCTAGCTTTGTGGATTTGGCTGCGTAGCAGATCAGTCAACAAAAAAAGGCCTGATGAGCCCTCAGAGCCAATCAAAAATAAGCAGCTTGAGCAGCTAAATAAAGAACGTGCCAAAGAACTTGATTTAAGGATCAAGGAAGAAAAACGGCTACAAGAAGAAAAACAGACCGCTCAGCTTGAAAAAGTTCAAAAGCGGGAAAAAGCAATAAAGGACCAAATTACCACTTTAGAAGATCAAGGCCAAAAAAAGCAGATACTTCAGCGTGAATTAATTGAAACACCAATACCATCTGAAAAGCCTGAGCAAACTGATTCTTTTCTTGATCGTCTTCGTGCAGGAGTTGATAAAACAAGAAAGCACTTGCTAAACAATTTGTCTGATGCAGTTTTGGGTAAAAAAGAAATTAATGATGAAGTACTGGATGAATTGGAAGAAGTACTCATCGGATCAGATATTGGTCCGGAAACAACACAACGTATACTTGAGGCAATCACAGAAAAAGTGGAACGTGAAGAATTAAAAAATCCACAAGTACTGCAGACAGAAATTGAACAGGAAATTGAACGCATCATGAGTAAAAATTATCAGGTCCCGGGTACTACAGATCGGAAACCGCTAATTTTGCTTTTCGTTGGAGTGAACGGTGTTGGAAAAACGACAAGTATTGGAAAAATTGCGGCACAATATCGCCAGAAAGGTAAAAAAGTACTGGTGGGTGCAGGAGACACTTTTCGTGCTGCCGCCATTGAGCAGTTGGCTGAATGGAGTAAACGGGCTGATTGCGATATTGTCCAGAAGAGAGCCGGGACAGACCCATCCGCGGTGATTTACGAATCCGTACAAAAAGGGCTCGAGGGGGAGTATGATGTGGTGATTTGTGATACTGCAGGACGTTTACATACCAAAAAGAATTTAATGGAAGAATTAAAAAAAATGGTGAGAGTTATTCGGAAGTTAGTTCCGGATGCTCCACACGAAGTATTGCTGGTGCTGGATGCCACAACAGGTCAAAATGCTATTTTTCAGACTAGAGAATTTATGCAAGCTGCTGACTTGACAGGATTGATAATTACTAAATTGGATGGGACATCCAAGGGTGGAGTTGTTATCGGCATCGTCAATGAATTTGATATTCCGGTGCGTTATATCGGCATTGGTGAACAAGTAGACGATCTGCGCCCTTTTGATGCAAAACAATTCACCAAATCCATTTTTTCATAACAAATTGAATACTAAAATCTGACCACATTACCCAATTTCATAAAACTTAATCAAACGCGGTTATATGACAAAAGGCAGATTGCTAAACTAAGAAAAATTATATTCCCGCTCCAGGCTGCAAAAAAAGGCGTTATCAGACCCGCACCTCCAACTGCCAAAGTGATCTGATTGATCATCCAGAATAAAATACCTAACAGACAACTTATGGCAAGTGATTCTGCTGCCATCCCCCTTCTGTTATAGGATGCAGACAATCCAAGGCCAATCAAAACCATGATGAAAATTTGAAAAGGGTATGCAGTTTTCTGGAAAAACTCAACTCGATGCTGAGTAACATCCTGACCCTCATTCTGTAGTTTTTGAGTATCTTCGTATAAATCAAGTATGGGTTTGTGATGAGGTGAGGTCGGAACTTCAAAGGGTACTGTTGGTAATTTTTCTGTTTCTACTTGCCATTGATCAAGGTGTTTCAGTTGAATATTTTCATTCTGGAATAAGTGCTTTTGCACATTTTGAAAAATCCATGATTTTTCCTGCTGTTTGCCTTGCTCAATTTCAGTCTTCGTCACAAGCTGAAAAGGATTCTTCTGCCAGTGAAATGATGTAATCGAACTCACACGCCCCCCTTGGCGGCGATCACCAAAAAAATATATGCTGCGATCCTCACCTATCTTCCACAGGGGTAATAAGCGGGCAGCATTGTCAGGTTTTACCCATGTCTGATGCATCCAAGTGTAGATATAATTCTGGCTTAAATAAGCAAACACAGCAATCAATACAGCAACACCTAACACAGGGAAAGCCAGTCTCCAGCCGCCAATTCCGGAACTGCGCATTGCAATTAATTCTGCATTCTTGTTGAATGAACTGAATGTGGAAATTGTGGCCAGCAAGACAGTGATTGGTATTATCAATTCAAGTAATAATGGAAACAACATTGCTGTTTCCTGAAGAAACTCCAGAAAACTCAACCAGTCAGAAAACACTCCACTTAGATTGCCAAAAAAATTCCCAACCAGTGTCATTAGAACAAAAGAGCTGAGAAACAACAGAAAATAACGAACAAATTCTGAGGCAATATATTTCGAAATCATTTTGAAAGACTGAGTTTTAGATCAATCATAGACAAACAACGAGTCAATACGAGAAATTCTAAGATAAAGTTTCTTCAAAGAAGGTGCAAAGTAATTAAGCAAAGACAGATTATATTTGCTCAGAAATAAGGGCATTATCTTGCATGTGAGCACTTGATTAAAATCGTACAGAGATTATATTTATTTATATGATATGATAAGCTAGAAGTCTATAAAACGATCAATGAGCGAATTAATTCTTGTACTTGAAGAAAATCCTGAAATCCAAGCCGTAATTGCCGCTTCGCTGAAAGACAGTTCAATTTTAATCACACAAGAGTCAAACCCGGATTTTTATCTCCAACAGGCACAAACTCTGAGTCCTGATTTAATTTTCCTCAGTAATTCAGACAGTGATTCTGATTACAATACTTGCCGAGAGATTCGCAAAGATTCTGCATTAAAAAACATTCCACTAATCTTATTAGTTAACGCCAAAGACGAGATTAAAGAAGAAGTACTTAATGAACTGCAAATAAACGGGATGCTTCGAAAACCTTTTGAGGCATCAATGTTAAAGGAACAGATAAGCAAATATATCTCTTTAGATGAAAACTTTGGCACTGAACCTGATAATGGCTATGAGAACCTTGCTGTAGACATGAGCACCATCGACAATCAATTGAAAGATATCAATCAAGACATACAGGGACAGACTGATATCGATCCGGAAGCAAGTAATGTTATTGGTGATTTAGTGCAAAGTTCTCAAGAGTCTTTATCGGCAACATCTAAGGCAAGTGAGATGGATTCATTGGTTCTGGAAAACATTTTGACTGATCCGGACAACCAGGAAAAAATCTTCTCCGAGAAAGATTTACTTCCTGATGAATCTGAAAAAAATTCTGATGGCCTGGAAGTAATTGATGATGTTGAAATGGAAATGGACAATGGGTTTAATTTCGATCTTACACTTGAAGAAGAAGAGATTGAGGATGAATCAATTGAGGAAGAAGCAGAAACTGCTGCAACCGATATTGAAGTTTCTCCAGGTGGATTAGAACAGCTCAAATTATCCGGACTGGAAGATAAATTTGCTGAAAGTCGATTTAATAATGATGAGGAAGAACAAGAACAAACCCTGCGCAGCGGGCTGACAGATATTAACCTGGAGAAAAATGATTTTGAAGATCCAAATGTAATTTGGACTCACCCTCCTGATCTGGATCAGACTCCAAGGGAAGGTTTGAAAGATATCAGTTTGGATCAAACAGATTTTCATCCCGATTTTCCAAAACATCTTTCATCTTTTGAAACGCCATCAGCACCTCTTATGGACGACGATAAAGCGGTTAGTGAAGACTTGTCAGAACCATCACAACAATTGGAAGACTATGAACAGGGATCTCTCAACGAAGACACAAATTCTGTTCAGGGAAGTACATTAGACGATATCCTGTTAACTGATTCGGAAGTACAGGACATAACAGATTCGGAGGAAATAGAGGATGCTGAGCAATTTATTATTGATACATCCGTAGAAGAATTTGAAGAAGGTTTAATTGAGAATCGTGGGGATGATGAAATTCATTCTATGGTTAGAGAAAGTATCGAGGATGAAGGAATTACTATAGAAACTGCCTTAGGAGAACTTGAAGATTTGAGTGAACAAATGGAGTCTCTTGAGTCGGAGGAGGAGGAACTTGATGCCGAAGAGGAGGAGTTTGAAAAGGAACTGGAAATAGAAGATTTTGAAACTGAAATAATTCCGGTAGAAAGTACGACAGTAACAGCAGTTTATCAGGAAGATGAGCTGGCAGAATTTATGGTGGATGAACTGGGCGATCTGCTGGAACCGGATGAAGAAGAGGTGGAAGGAGTCTCAATAGCTGCTGCCGATGAACTTGAGATAATCACAAAAGAGGAACTTGGAGATTTTGATGAGGATGATGCGGAACTTGAAAGTTTTCAGACTTCAGAAATATCGACTGCCCTAGATGAAGAAGTATTTGACAGTTGGGATGAAGCAGAAGAAGCATTTATGGGATTTGATAAAGATGAAGATACAGCAGAAGAAGAAACAGATTGGACAGAAACAGAGACAGAGCAATCTGAAAGTACAGTTAGAGAAGATTTATCTGAAAAAGGTGACAAATTTAGTTTTAATGAAGACGAGTTGAAAGATATTGTGACAAGCTCTGTTCAGAATGCACCATCTGTTATCTGGCTGATTCGATCCAGTAAGAAAGGCGTAACTTCTTTCCCTTCAATCTTTCTTTCATTGACCTCTTTTATTGACATGGAAATTGCCTGCTCAATGTCAGCTTCATCCATGGCATCATCCGTTGACACAGGATTAGCGATTACAAGTCCTCCGGCCAATCCCAATTCCCATTTTACTTTCATGCAGTGAGCAATTTCTTCAGCAGTATCGATACGGGACTGTACTGAAGAACCACTGGTTGTTGTATAAAAAGCAGGGAATTCATCCGTTCTGTAGCCAATAACAGGAACTCCCTTTGTTTCCAAATATTCAAGGGTACGAGGAATATCAAGAATGGATTTTATTCCCGCGCATACTACTGCTACATTGGTAATTGCTAGCTCCATCAAATCCGCAGAAATGTCCATGGATTTTTCACTTCCTCGATGAACACCGCCTATACCACCTGTAACAAAAACAGCAATACCGGCAAGTCTGGCACATATCATCGTAGCGGCTACAGTAGTACCTCCGTCCTGTTTTTTTGAAAGCACCAACGGCAAATCTCGGCGGCTGATTTTAATTGCGTTATTGCTTTGAGAAAACTGCTCAAGCTGTTTTTTACTCAATCCAATTTTGATGCGGCCTTCCAATACTGCAATTGTAGCGGGCAATACGCCTTCTTCGTGGATAATATTTTCCACCCCAAGTGCAGTTTCCAAATTGTGAGGGAATGGCATGCCGTGGGAAATGATAGTTGATTCAAGCGCCACAACTGGCCGGTTGCTTTCAAGCGCATCCTGAATTTCTTCAGAAATATCCATCCATTGAGTAAGTTTCATTTCTCCAATTTCAGCTAATAATTTAATAATTTTAACATTCAGAATCTTACTATCGAAACTATCTGAAACAGAAATAACAGTCAATCAGCATCCAAAATAATGGTGCCGAAGAACACATCACCAAGAATATAACAACAACTATAGTTGAAACTTCAAATTTTGTTTAGCAGACGTAGAATCTTTAATTATTGCTTTACAGAAAAAATTAATCTTGATAGAAATAAATCACTGAAATTAAAATCCATTATTTATTCAACCCATTCATACCATTTCAACAATGAAAAGAAACATTCTTTTAAACCCAGGCCCAGCCACAACCACAGATACTGTAAAACAAGCTTTAATGGTTCCGGATATTTGTCCGAGAGAAGAGGAATTTGGCGAGCTTACACAATCGGTTCTAAAAAAAATAGTAAATGTAGTCAATGGGCAAGCAACACATTCTACAGTTATTTTTACAGGTTCCGGAACAGCAGCTGTAGAAGCAGCGCTTTGTTCAGTCGTTGCTGAGGATGGTAAAATCCTGATTCTGGACAATGGGGCATATGGCAAACGTGCAGAAACAATTATCCAGGCTTATGGAATTTTACATAGAACCTTCCGGATTGAATGGGGAGATTTTCCGGACATAAATCAAATTGAAATTGTTCTTAAGGAAGATCCTCAACTGACTCATTTATTTATCGTACATCATGAAACTACCACCGGAATGCTCAATCCTTTACCGGAACTGTTGGAGCTTTGTGAAAAGTATGAGCTGGATTCAATTGTGGATGCAATGTCTTCTTATGCGGGACTGCCAATTGACTTACAAAATCAGCCGGTTGATTATTTAATCTCATCCTCGAACAAGTGTATTCAAGGCATGGCGGGTGTGAGTTTTGTGATTGCAAATAAAGAAAAACTTGTTGCTACCTCAAAGATACCCCCCAGGAATCTATACCTCAACTTGTGGGGAAATCACAGCTACATAGAACAAACAGGACAGTTTCAATTCACACCTCCAGTACAGATTGTTTATGCTCTCAACCACGTTACGTAAAATCTTATGAGACTTTGCTGGAAGGAATTGAGCAGGCAGGTCTGGAAATGCTGCTTCCAAAATCACAGCATTCCAAGTTGCTGACGGCAATAGTTGAACCAAAATCTCCTAAATACGATTTCATGGAAATGCATGATTATTTTTATGAAAATGACATAACTATTTATCCTGGGAAAGGTGCAAAAAAAGACACTTTCCGCATAGCCAACATAGGTTCGATTGATTATCGCGATATGCAGAAATTTAACAAATTTATGCTTCAATATTTCCAGGAAAAGAACATTATATAGTTAAAAATACCTTTATATATATCTGATGAAAATCGGTATCCTTAAATGTGATTCAACAAGGGCTCAATTCCGGGAGGAACATGGAGACTATCCGGACATGTTCATCTCATTATTCCAAAATGTTGAGCCTGATTTGAAATTTGAAACCTATGATGTGCTTCTTGGAGAATATCCTGAAAACATCCAGCTCTGCGATGCATATCTAATTACCGGCAGTCGATATGGTGTTAATGACGGAGATGAATGGATTGATAACCTGGAAAAATTTGTTGTGGAACTTCAGCAACATAAACATCCATTGATAGGAATTTGTTTTGGACACCAAATGATTGCCAAGGCTCTGGGAGGAAAAACTGAGTTAGCCTGGCAAGGTTGGGGAGTTGGAGTACAAAACTATCAGACAGTTTTGACAAAACCTTGGATGGAACCGGATTTAGAGAATTTTTCTATCTTGTCTTTTCATCAGGATCAAGTAACTCAACTCCCGGAAGGTGCAATATTAACTGCGGAAAGTGATTTCTGCCCTTATTCTGCTTATTATATTGGTGACTGGTTAATTTCATTTCAGGGACATCCTGAGTTAACAAAAGCTTATAGCAGAGCTTTGTTACATAAACGTGAAAAAATTTTGGGAGCAGAAGTTTTTGAAAGTGGAATTAAATCCCTCGAACAGCCTATTCAACCTCAAATTATTGCACAGTGGATTCTGAATTTTATACATAATGGATCCGCTGAAAAATAGGTATGCTGATCACGTTTTTGCTGATTTTTCTTGATATCGATTTTCTGAATTTTGCTGACTCATCTCCCATAGTTTGAAGTAACGCACAACATAATTTAGTGCATCAAATACAGAGCAAAAC
>LUMD01001021.1_pt1 | contig 10934 bp, 9 predicted proteins | sample 729651 | NCBI WGS metagenome assembly LUMD01 (sample SAMN03860272, study PRJNA289734) | marine metagenome | biome: seawater column; feature: ocean; material: water; isolation source: Red Sea water column Station 34 - depth 258m | place: Saudi Arabia: Red Sea | collected 2011-10-15 | depth 258 m | reverse complement strand
GGCCCCACGGGAACCGTTCGTCTAACATTCTTGGGTGAGTACACGCGGTTTGAGAACTATGTTTCTGCATTTTCTGAGCCTTTGTATTGACCTGCGGGAAGTTCTGTTGGACCTAAGCGCTGGACCGAGGCAAGTGCTATATCGTCGCCATAAATCAAATTGTTTCATTCGTGTTTATAGGGAAATACTGGAGTAATGCCAGCGAAAGGGAAGATTGCTTATATCTGTAGCTCGTGTGGCACTAAGCATCCGAAATGGGCTGGTCAGTGTAATGAATGCGGATTATGGAATTCTTTATCAGAAACCAAGGTTGCCCTGTCAGCTAGATCAATTCATGACACCGACCCGACAGGCAATGTTCCAGTAGATCTGGCGAGCATTCAAGTGGCACGCGTTGCCCGGATGTCGACAGGTTCCGCGGAGTTCGATCGGGTCCTTGGCGGTGGGTTCGTAGAAGGGGCAGTAACACTGCTTGGAGGCGAACCAGGAATAGGAAAGAGCACTTTAGCCCTCCAATGTGCTGGTAGTCTTTCGATTGCCGATTCGGTTCTTTATACCACGGGTGAAGAGTCATTGCAGCAACTCGCCTTAAGGGCAGGTCGTACAAAGATAGGGAGCTCAAACATCAAGATCATAGCTACCTCGGAACTCGAATCGGTTCTACATGTTGCTAAGTCAGCAGACCCTAAACTCGTTGTGATTGACTCCATCCAAACCCTGTTTTCCACAGAACAAGAATCTGCGCCAGGCAGTATCAGTCAAGTACGAGCTTGTGCAGATCGACTGGTGAGGTTTGCCAAATCGACAAATACCGCAATACTTATGATAGGGCATATAACAAAGGATGGTGTGCTTGCTGGTCCTAAATTACTTGAGCATATAGTCGACACCGTGTTGTACTTTGAAGGAGATGCGGACAGTCGTTTACGACTGGTCAGGGCATTCAAGAATAGATTTGGCGCCGTAAATGAGATAGGCGTATTTGTAATGACTGATTCAGGTCTAAGGGGGGTAGAGAATCCATCATCCATGTTACTGTCTTCAGATAACACAGATAAGCCCGGGAGTGTCGTCCTGGTCGCACAGGAGGGTTCGCGCCCGTTGCTGGTTGAGCTTCAAGCGTTAGTCGATGACACTGTGCTTGCAGCCCCTCGTAGACTGGCCATAGGTCTTGATGGTGGCCGAATTAACATGTTGCTGGCTGTGTTGAGCAGGCATGCTGGTGTTAACTTGGGGAACAGGGATGTCTACGTGAATGTTGCGGGGGGGATGAAATTATCAGAAACAGCCACAGATGTTGCTATAGCTCTAGCGGTTTTGTCTAGCCATTTTGACAAAACGTTACCAGCTGGCACGGTATGTTTTGGCGAGATAGGGTTGTCTGGTGAGATCAGGCCGGTTCAACGAGGCCAAGAGCGACTTAAAGAGGCAAAAAAACTCGGGTTCAGACAAGCCATAATCCCGCAAGCGAACCAAGCGACTCATGGTCCCGAGACGCTAGAAGTTGTTCCAATAAAGAATGTCGGTGAGTTGTTGGAACTGCTCCATTGACTTAGATATCGCGTAGCAACTCGTTAATCCCGACTTTCGATCGTGTTTTCTCATCCACCTTTTTGACGATTACAGCGCAATACAAGCTGTGTGAGTTATCTTTTGCTGGCATTGTTCCAGATACCACAACAGAACCTCGGGGGATTCTTCCATAGCTGACGTTCCCATTTGCACGATCCAAAATCCTGGTACTCTGGCCAATATATACGCCCATTGAGACTACAGAGCCTTCTTCAACAATCACCCCTTCAACAATTTCGCTGCGGGCCCCGATAAAGCAATTGTCTTCAATAATGGTAGGGGAAGCTTGAAGAGGTTCAAGGACCCCGCCGATACCCACACCTCCCGACAGGTGGACGTTCTTTCCGATCTGGGCACAAGAGCCAACCGTTGCCCACGTATCGACCATTGTACCTTCCCCTACGTAGGCTCCAATATTGACATAGCTCGGCATGAGAATGACATTGGGTGCGAGATAAGCACCGTGGCGAACCATGGCTGGCGGTACAACACGGTATCCACCAGTTTGAAATCGACTATCGTCGTAACTGTCGAACTTGCCGGCAACCTTGTCATAGTACTTGGTGTCCCCAGATTCTAATACTCTATTTTCGCCAAGCATGAATGACAACAATACCGCTTTCTTGAGCCAGTCATTCACCACCCAACCGGTAGTTGTTGGTTCAGCGACTCTGGCGTCACCGTTATCTAGGAGTTTAAGCGCATCTTGTACTGCTTGGATCAGTTCGGCACTGGCTGAAGAACGAGTCAACGACTCGCGATTCTCGTATGCCGCAACAATAGTTTCTTTAATAGTATTCATAATGTCGATTGTTTAAAGGAAATCAAGGCGTTAGGAAGGCAATGCGGCACAAACGGTTTTTGCGATTTTCTTTCTTTCTTTCGAGTTGTTTATCGGCTGGCCGTCACGGTCCGTAATGTAAAATATATCTTCCACTCTTTCACCGAAGGTGCTGATTTTAGCGCTCACCAGATGTGTTTTACATTCAATAAATGCTTTTGCAACTTGATGGAGTAACCCAGGCCGGTCTTGGGCAGTGATTACCATAATCGTTTTGTTTTGATCTTTTGGCTTGGGAAATGTCACCCTTGTATCAATAGGGAAATTCAGCAGGGAGCGAGAAAGTCGAGTTCGTTGGGGGTCTTTCCCAGGCTTTGGATCTATTATCTGCGCTCTCAAAGACTGTTTTGTAGAATTCAGGCTGCTTTTCGTGGGTTTGTTACGACCAACATTCAACACAACAAATGTCATCACAACCAAGCTAGAAAAGGTGCGGTGCACACGAGCATCGACAATATTTAGATTTTCTCGATCAAAACCCGCAGTCACATTACACAGTAAATGCTCCGAGTCAGGAGCACAGACAAACACCTCAGTAGTACCAGATTTACTATTACTTATCGTATCCACTATTGGCAGGGACGCGATAGGGGTTGATGCCAGGAGGCGGGTGTGCCAGGCAATAGCCGATGGAGAATTCCGAAGAAAATACTCGTCGTCCATTACCGACCATACACTTTCTGCCATTTCTTGCTTGATTGACACCTCCTTCAGATAAATCAACGAGTCATTTTTCAGGTCTTCTATTCTTTCTGATGCTAATAGCGGTGACCCAATGTCCCGACGAAGAGCCTGTGTCGTTAGGTCGTATAGGTCACTTAGAAGTTTTGCCTTCCAGTCGTTCCATACATGAGGACTGGTGCCTCGTATATCAGCTACCGTAAGTAGATAAAGATTGTCCAAGTGTTCCTGATCTCCGACCAGGCGCGCAAAGTCATCTATTACACCAACATCTGAGGTATCTTCGCGTTGAGCTATCCATGACATGGTGAGATGGTGACGGACCAGCCATGAAACGAAATGACAGTCATAATCGCTCATCCTGTGTTTTCTGCAAAACCGATAAGTTTCGGATTCGCCCAGCTTGGAGTGGTCGCCTCCTTGTCCCTTTGAAATGTCGTGAAACAGTGCAGCTATAAAAAGGCGATGGCGCTTGAAAATGGTGCGCATCAACTGACTCTCTGCCGGATACTCGGCGTCGTGTTCGGGCATCTCAAGGCGTCGAAGGTTTCGTACGACAAAGAGGAGATGTGCGTCGACTGTATAGACATGGAATAGGTCATGTTGCATCTGGCCTATGATTCGGCCGAATTGGGGTATGTAAGCTCCTAAAATGCCGTATGCATTCATTTGGCGGAGTGCCCGTGTCTGTCCAAGTGGAGCTTTCAGAATTTCCATAAATAGACTCCTACATCGAAGGTCTTGGCGGAATCCGGCATCTATTCGGAAAAGATTCTTACGAATTGACCTGATAGTGTCTACTCCAATGCCTTTGAGGTCTGGGTGCTGTTGTAAAAGTAAGAAAATCTCCAGGAGGGCAAAAGGTGATGTTTGAAATACGTTGGGATTGCGTATTTCAATAACCCCGTTCCTCATGTAAAAACGTCGATTTAGGTCAACAGTTCTACTCTTTCGGCCCTTTGTTTTAGGTTTCGTGACCGCTTGTAGTTGCTGCAGTACAGTCGTATTGAGTAGTCGAATTTCCCCGGCTGTTCGGTAATACCGTTTCATGAGTTTCTCGACTGCTAGCGTTGTTGTGTCTTTATAGCCAAATTGCTTGGCGATCTCGCGTTGGTAATCGAAAAGAAGCCGGTCTTCAGCTCGACCCGACGCGAAGTGCAATGCAGTGCGAATCTTCCACAGAAAGTTCCTCCCTCTGATCAGGTCTCGATATTCTTGCTCGGTTAGATAATTGTAAGAAATAAGGTAGCGGAGTCCCTGCTGGCCAAGTACCCGGTGAGCAACCCAGCCAATGGTCTGGAGATCTCTTAATCCACCCGGTCCTTCTTTGATTTGTGGCTCGAGGTTATAGGCAGTGTCATCGTAGCGTAGGTGGCGGGCTGACTGCTCTTCGATCTTGGCTTCTAGATACTTTGCAGCTGGCCACATCAGGTCGACACCGGTTTGTAATTTGAGCTGGCTCAGTAATTCAGCATCGCCGGCAAGTACCCTCGATTCCAACAAGTTGGTCATTACAGTCACATCATTACGTGACTGGGAGGTGCAATCTCGAAGTGTGCGAACGCTATGGCCGATTGTAAGTCCGACATCCCAGAGTGTTCGAATTAGCGATTCAGTGTTTTGTCGCTGTGTTTTAGTGGGTGCTTTTTGAAAGAGCACCAGTAAATCGATGTCCGATCCTGGATGAAGCTCAGACCTACCATAGCCCCCAACGGCAATGAGTGCGACGGAGCGACCTTTTTCCACCGAAGGAGCATGATGTTCCCAGATAGCTTTGATTACCTGATCTACAAACCAGGCGTGAGCAGTGACGATATCCTGTGAAGGAGCACCACCTAGGTGATAGTTTCTTAATACACCGTTACTCTCAAGCAGCAGTGTTTTGACTAGGCTAACTCTATTGGAATCCTCCATCAACTGGTGCAGGACCCGGGTATCCAGGATACGGTTACGTGATAACCACATTATTCAGACCGGTTGAGACGGTTAGCTTGTTAGTATCTCATGACCGTCTTCAGTGACCCCTATAGTATGTTCCCACTGTGCACTTAGACTATGATCTCTGGTAACAACGGTCCAGTCGTCCGGAAGTAGGCGGGTTTCTTTTTTCCCCGCATTGACCATTGGTTCGATTGTAAAGGTCATTCCAGGCGAAAGTTCCAAGCCACTGCCAAACGTGCCGTAATGCAGTACCTGCGGGTCTTCATGAAATACCCGCCCAATGCCGTGGCCACAGTATTCGCGGACAACTGAAAACCCGTTACCTTCAGCATGTTGTTGAATCGCAGCGCCGATGTCTCCAAGTCGGGTGCCAGGGCGTACAAGACGAATAGCCGTTTCAAGACACTCACGAGTAATATTTATCAGACGTTGAGCTCGAATTGAGACGTCGCCAATTGCAAACATTCTGCTGGCGTCCCCATGGTAGCCATCCTTTATTACGGTGACATCGATGTTAATGATATCGCCGGATTTGAGTTTTCTTTTTCCTGGAATACCGTGGCAGACCACGTGATTCACACTTGTACAGATCGATTTGGGAAATCCCCTATAGTTTAACGGAGCTGGTATAGCACCGAGGTCATCGACGATGTATCGGTGACAAATTTGATCTAGCTCACCCGTGGTGATTCCAGCCACCACGTGAGGCGTGACCATATCTAACACTTGTTTGGTTAGTTGGCCGGCTACCCGCATCTTGGCCAATTCAGCGGCAGTTTTTATCGTTACGGTCATGGAACACGGATATTTCGCTTATTTCAGGGTAGCCTATCCTACACGAACATTTTGTCAGACGTGCCCTAAAGTCCTGTGTCAAAGCCATATCTGGACAGTATGTATGATGCACAAACATCAAACACTGGCGATTTCCAGACTGTTCGGATAGAATCCCGCCCCCAAACTTAACCCGAAGGAGCTCACATGGCAGACATTAACATGCGTCAGATGTTGGAAGCTGGCGTTCATTTTGGCCACCAGACCCGTTATTGGTCACCAAAGATGGCACCTTACATCTTCGGTAGCCGCAACAAAATTCATATCATCAATTTGGAAGCTACGTTACCTTTATTTCAAGAGGCGATGAACTTTTTAGGGAGCGTTACTGCTGCAAAAGGAACGGTGTTGTTCGTTGGGACAAAACGCCAGGCGAGTAAACTGGTTCGGGAGCATGCTGAACGATGCGGTTGCCCCTTCGTAGATCACCGCTGGCTCGGTGGCATGTTGACCAATTTTAAGACAGTCAAGAACTCTATAGCGAGGTTGATTGAGCTTGATGAATTAAATACCAGTGGTGCCATAGACCGGCTAAGCAAGAAAGAAGCGCTCAATCTGGAGCGAGAGCGAAATAAACTAGACCGTAGTCTTTCTGGTATACGTGACATGACGGCCCTACCAGATTGTATATTTGTTATCGATGTCGACCACGAGAAAATTGCAGTTGCCGAAGCTAAAAAGTTGAAGATTCCGGTAGTCGGTATTGTTGACACCAACAGTTCACCAGAGGGAATCGATTATCCCATTCCTGGTAACGATGATGCGATAAGAGCGGTGCGCCTTTATCTTTCTCATGCTGCTGATGCTGTTTTGGAGGCAAGAAGTATTCCGATTATGTAGAGGTTTCTGAAACCGTAGAGACAACTGGCGTTGCTTCGGTAGATCCGGTTGACGTTCCAGATGTTCCTGTTGCCTCCGAAGAAGCTGCCGAGACGGCACCCGACGTAACTGGAGAAGATGCACCGTTAGAGGATAGCGAAAAAAGTGATGATGGATAAACACAGGGAGCCGATGAGGACCATTACATGACTATATCAGCCGCCTTGGTCAAAGAATTGCGTGAACGTACCGGTGCAGGGATGATGGACTGCAAAAAAGCCCTCACCCAAACGAACGGTGACATTGATCAGGGTATCGAACTATTACGAACGTTAGGCGTTGCAAGTGCAGAAAAGAAGTCGGGACGTATCGCGGCTGAAGGAATAATCGTCCAGCTTGTGTCGGAAGATCGATCTTCGAGTGTGTTGGTTGAGGTTAATTGCGAAACCGACTTTGTGGCTAAAGATAACTCGTTTAAAGAATATGCAACCGCGGTTGCCCAGTCTTTGCTTGCAGGTGATCAAGATACGATGGAAGAACTGGAAGAATCTGAGCTTCGTCCAGGTATTTCTGTCAATCAGGCACGCCAGGAGTTGATCTCCAAAATCGGTGAAAATGTGTCTGTACGTCGTTTCGATAGATTGAGGTCTTCCGACGGTCTGGTGGCTGGTTACCTCCACGGAGGAAAAATCGGTGTGTTGGTCTCCATTGATAAGTGTGATGTGGATCTGGGTAAAGATATCGCAATGCATATTGCAGCCAGTCGACCAATTTGTGTCGCCGAGGATGATGTTCCTGAGGAAGTTATCGATGCAGAGCGGTCAATATTTATTGCGCAGGCGAAAGAAAGCGGCAAATCTGACGACATAGTTGCGCGCATGGTCGACGGGAAGTTAAAAAGGTTTATAAAGGAAAATACGTTGTTGGGGCAGGCTTATGTAAAAGATCCAGATATAACAGTTGGTGATCTTGTCGCGCGAACTGAGGCAAAGGTATGTGAGATGCTACGATATGAGGTTGGCGAGGGACTCGAAAAAAGAAATGATGATTTCGTCGCTGAAGTGATGGCACAAGCTAGTCGTGGATAAGATTATGTGTGACGACATAATGCAAACGATAGATATTGCCCGGTAACATTATCGGATTGATTCTGTTTGCTCAGATAAGCGCGATCAAAGTAACAGTTAACCAACACTAACAAGAATCATCAACTCAACGTCGTTCCAGGCCTGAGTTCCAATGTCATTCGGTCACACAATCCCCTCTGCATAACTGGATTCGGTTCCACCTCCAGCCAGAACCGGTTTTTCTAGGTCCGTAATAGAATTGTCACAGGATCTATGGGATTGTTCCTGTATTGAGTCGTAATGTGCTGAATTAAATCAAATATTCTAGAGGTCGAAATCCTGCCTGCTATTCTACTTGGACAGTATTAAAATATTGATTCATGCTACTAGAAGTGTGCAGATAACCTAGGAATAGTTGGTTAAAAACGGAGAGAGACGATGATCAATGAAATCATGGCAGACACCAAAACTCGCATGAAGAAGAGCATCGCTACAGTCAAGGTTGAATTGGCAAAAATCCGTACTGGGCGAGCCACCCCAGGTCTACTGGATCATGTTGTGGTGAGTTATTACGGCAACGACGTACCGCTTAATCAGGCAGCAACAATCAGTGTGTCTGATGCTCGTACCTTGTCAGTGCAGGCTTGGGAAAAAAACATGGTGCCAACGATTGAGAAGGCTATTCTGGAGTCGCAGTTAGGGCTAAATCCTGTTACGGCTGGCGAGGTTGTGCGCATCCCAATTCCAGCCCTAACAGAGGAAAGGCGCCGGGAAATGACTAAGCTGGTACGGACTGAGGGAGAGAATGGAAAAGTTGCCGTTCGAAATATAAGACGAGACGCGATAAGTCATGCCCGCGACTTGGTCAAAAGCAAGGACATAGGCCAGGATGACGAAAAAAAAGGAGTAGAGCAGATACAGTCGCTTACGGATCAGTACACGGCGGAAATCGATGCACTGATCAAAGAGAAAGAAGCTGAGATCATGGAAGTTTAGTAAAACTAAAGTCTGATTAGCTGTATTATCTCGCCAAATATTCAGCCCTATATAGTTGATCTTATGCAAGGCCAAGATCTGTGTGAGGTACCATACCACGTCGCGATCGTTATGGATGGGAACGGCCGTTGGGCGCTCCAAAGGAAACAGCCCAGAATTTTCGGCCACAAAAAGGGGGTAGAGGCGCTACGCCATATCATAGAATGCTGCGGAAAGCATGGCGTTTCAATACTGACTTTATTCGCTTTCAGCAGTGAGAACTGGCGTCGGCCACCAGCAGAAGTCAGCGGGCTAAAACAGCTGTTGTTTTCCAGCCTTATGGCTGAAGCGGACAGTTTGGTGAGCAACGGGGTCAGGCTTCGTGTTATCGGTGATTTAGAGCCGTTTGGGCCCGATGTCCTAGACTTGGTGCAGCGTACGGAGCGCGAAACTGCCGGCAACCACAAGCTCGAATTGGTCATTGCGGTAAATTATGGTGGTCGCTGGGACATTGTCTCTGCCTGTCGCAGGCTGGCTATGAAGGTGGTTGAAGGAAAACTTTCTTCAGATGCTATTGATGAAAGGAGTGTCGCCGAAGCACTCAGCACGTCGACACTACCCAATCCGGACTTGTGTATCCGCACTGGAGGAGAAAATCGAATCAGCAATTTTTTACTCTGGCAGCTCGCCTATACTGAACTGTATTTTTCTGAAGTTCTCTGGCCCGACTTCAGCGAAGGTGATTTTATTAAGGCCCTAAATTGGTACGGCACGCGGCAAAGAAGATTTGGCAATACTCAAGAACAGGTCAGGGCCTCCTAACTGGTATTTAACTGGGGTGCCCACAAAGACGACCTGAGCTGAGGGCGGGTTGTTCTGGGTTACCTGACGGCACAAGACTGTGCCGCTGAGCCTATAGAATGAAAACACGGATAGCAACAGCAACAGTGCTGGCAGCGTTCACTGTTACAGTTATTCTTTGGCTGCCAGGGGCCGTGTTTACCGGATATCTGGTAGCTGTCAGTGCATTGGCCGCGTGGGAATGGTGCCGATTGATCCCAGGTGGGTTGTCCCCGGTAGTGCGGGGTGGATATTGCGCTGGGGTCGCTCTTCTTTTGCTTGGGTGCACATTGTATGAACCCAGTTGGGTACCGCTGACGGTAGGAGCATCTGTGGTTTGGATGGGGTTGGGCGTCAGTGTCTTGTTCCAGATATATCGACGATCTAGAGTACAGATCCGTTCGGGACTCCTTCTTGGATTGATGCTGCTCGTCCCGGGGCCAGTTGTTTTGTTCGCTATTCAGCAGAGCCTTGATCAGGGTCGGTTTTTGGTTTTGATGATCTGCGTTGTTGTTTGGGGTACGGACACATTTGCTTATGCAGTGGGTAAGCGATTTGGGCGCAGGAAATTGGCGCCGAGCATCAGTCCTGGAAAAACACTGGAGGGCACCCTGGGTGGTATAGTGGGCGCTATTGGAACGGGGATCATCTTCTTTTCTGTCCTGATGGAAAATAATAATGTTGGGATTATTGGGTTTAAATTTTGGTGCTTAATCGCTGCATCGGTTGCTGTAATGGCAGTCATCGGTGATCTGGTAGAGAGTGCTGTAAAACGTTCAGCACATCAGAAAGACAGTGGCACACTTGTGCCTGGCCATGGTGGGGTACTTGACCGGATTGATAGTCTATTATGTGCGGCGCCTATATTCGGTAGTTGGGTATTTTTGTGCGAAAAAGGCGCAACTGTAGCGTTGTAGTGGAATGATAAGAAACGTCGCAATTCTTGGCGCTACAGGCTCTATCGGTACAAGCGCACTAGAAGTTATCGAAAAACATCCCGATCGATTTGCCATCTGGGGTTTGACCAGTCATACGCGCACAGAAAATTGCTGTGCGATGATCAAAAAATACCGGCCGAAAACGGTTGCGGTTTCTTCTGAAATTATAGGTGATGTGGCTGAATTCCTGACCGATGGTTTTGACTCAGTAGTGTTGCTGGAGGGAGATCAAGGAATCAACACTATAGCCGCTGCTGACGAGGTCGATATTGTTATTGCTGGAATTGCCGGTGCCGCGGGGTTCGCTTCGACAGTGTCTGCAATTAAGGCCGGAAAGAAGGTCCTAATTGCGAACAAAGAACCACTGGTCATGCTCGGAGGATTACTGCGAAAACTGGTTGCGGAGTCTGGTGCCCAGATCGTACC
>LUMD01001943.1_pt1 | contig 10994 bp, 7 predicted proteins | sample 729651 | NCBI WGS metagenome assembly LUMD01 (sample SAMN03860272, study PRJNA289734) | marine metagenome | biome: seawater column; feature: ocean; material: water; isolation source: Red Sea water column Station 34 - depth 258m | place: Saudi Arabia: Red Sea | collected 2011-10-15 | depth 258 m | reverse complement strand
GTTCTGGCAGGTAAATCCACCGGAGCAATCTCGAGACACGAATAGGAGGGCCTAGCCCGTAAACTGACCATAATCCTGCTGCCAAGAAAAGCCTCTATGTGAGATTATGAACTGACCGTACCCTAAACGGACACACGTGGACGAGGAGAGTATCCTAAGGCGCTTGAGAGAATCCAGGTTAAGGAACTCGGCAAATTAACCCCGTAACTTCGGGAGAAGGGGTGCCTTGATTAGGTGAACACCTTAGCGGTGGAAGCTGAAAGAGGCCGCAGTGACCAGGCCCAAACGACTGTTTACTAAAAACACAGGTCTCTGCTAAATCGTAAGATGAAATATAGGGACTGACACCTGCCCGGTGCCGGAAGGTTAAGTAGAGGGGTTATCCCGACACTTGTGTCGGGAGAAGCTCTGAAACGAAGCCCCGGTGAACGGCGGCCGTAACTATAACGGTCCTAAGGTAGCGAAATTCCTTGTCGGGTAAGTTCCGACCCGCACGAATGGTGTAACGACTTGAGTACTGTCTCTACCAGGAGCCCAGCGAAATTGTAGCGTCGGTGAAGATGCCGGCTAACCGCGGCAGGACGGAAAGACCCCGTGAACCTTTACTATAACCTGACATTGGGTTTTGGTTCTGTATGTGTAGGATAGGTGGGAGGCTATGAAGCTTCGACGCTAGTCGGGGTGGAGCCAACCTTGAAATACCACCCTTATATTGCTGAAATTCTAATTCCGACCCTTGAATCAGGGCGGGAAACAGTGTCAGGCGGGTAGTTTGACTGGGGCGGTCTCCTCCTAAAATGTAACGGAGGAGCCCAAAGGTTCCCTCAGCACGGACGGTAATCGTGCAAAGAGTGCAAAGGCATAAGGGAGCTTAACTGCAAGGCCGACAGGCCGAGCAGGTGCGAAAGCAGGGCTTAGTGATCCGGTGGTCCCGAATGGAAGGGCCATCGCTCATCGGATAAAAGGTACTCCGGGGATAACAGGCAGACAGTTCGGTCCCTATCCGCCGTGGTCGCAGGAAACTTGAGGGATGCTGTTCCTAGTACGAGAGGACCGGAACGGACGAACCTCTGGTGCACCAGTTGTCTCATCAGAGGCACCGCTGGGTAGCTACGTTCGGATGGGATAAGCGCTGAAAGCATATAAGCGCGAAACCCTTCCCAAGATTAGGTTTCCCTTCCCGATTTCGATCGGGAGTGAAGGTCCCCTGTAGACTACAGGGTTGATAGGTCACAGGTGTAAGGTCAGTAATGGCTTCAGCCGAGTGATACTAATTGATCGTCAGGCTTTACCAAAACTTTAGTTTTCTTGAACGCGATTCGTTTCCTTGCTGACCAAAATCTTTCTCTCGGCGACCATAGCGCGGGGGATCACCCGATCCCATTCCGAACTCGGCAGTTAAGCCCCGCAGCGCCGATGGTACTGCCCCGGCAACGGGGTGGGAGAGTAGGTCGTCGCCGGAGACCTTTCGAAGCCCTCGCCTTGTGTGAGGGCTTTCTTTTTTCCCGAAAAACGATTTTTTCAGTAACATTGGATTCCTCACCATTAGTACTCTAAATTAGCGGTAACTCAAGGATGTGGAGCTTCCAGCGAGGTTGACGCAGATCACACAAATTCCATCCCGGTTAATGTAAATTGTCACCAGCATGATTGCAAAAAGAGTGAAACTCCTCTCCGCCGCTTTTCTGGCAATTGCCCTTGCGCAAGGACAGACGGTAAAGCTATTGCCCGATCCTGGGTTCATCCCCTACGCCACCTATTACATCAGTTCCATCGATCTCTCTACAGGTGCGAGCGATGTACAGTTTTTCGGTTTCAGGCTCTCTGAAGAATCCGGCGACTACACGTCAAATGAGGTGTGGGCCTCCCTGGAGTTTAAGGTGACGATGGTTTCTCCTACTCTCGATATAACAGATCCGGCCGTCGTGATTCACATGCGGACAGACCCGTTCCAAATGGAAGCTGACGTTCGTATCTCGAACACCGCTCTCTCCACTCAGATAACCTCGCTCTTTGACATGTCCGTTCCGCCGAAAGAGATCTCCCTTTCAGGCCGGCTTGTTGAGGTGATCGACATTGCGAAGTTCGAAGACCTGCTGAGCGCCGTCGTTTCAACGGGCAAACTTGCTGATGGAAAGTACGGTTTTCAGGTGCTTGTCCGATCCGGCTCCTCCTCTGACGATGCGTCGATGATTGTAACGGACGAGATGCTTGAGGTGATTCTCGTCACCACGCCGACATCGCTGAACCTCATCGGCCCCGGCGGTGAACCGGCCAATCTTTCCGAGAACACCGTCTTTTCGCCATACCCCATTTTTCAGTGGGAGACGGAGCCGTGTTCCGGCTGTGAATCTCTTATCCGAATTGCGAGATATGATCCCGAGGCTCACAGCTCCCCGGAGGAGGCGATTCAGGATGTGACGGTTTTTCCCATGGATCAGACGATAGGGTGGGCATCAGTGGGGCTCGCCACGAATTTTCAGTACCCCCTTTCCGGCGCCATTGATCTCGAACCGGGGCAGGCGTATGTCTGGCAGGTTCAGAAGAAACTTCCCACCACCGCCGGTGCCGAATCTTTTACGAGCCCCATTTTCGCCTTTACTGTAGCCGACTTGACGCAGTCGGCCGCCGCCAGTTCAGCTGTGCTCCACCCCGTTCTTCAACAGCTGAAGGAGATCATTGGAGAGAGTCAGTTCGAAGCTTACTTCGGGGCTGACGGCGATCTGAACGGATTTGAGCCGTCGGGCACTTATGTTGTCAACGGAATGGAAGTTTCGGTGGACGAAGTGTTCAGACTTCTTCGCCAATTCTCCGACGGTTCTCAGAACATGATCAGCATCTCGGTCGAGTAGTTCCATGAAACGGACTATCTTTATCATTACATCGGTTATCCTGGGAAGCTTTCTTTCAGCACAGCCGTCCGCCTCAGTGGCAGTTATAACAAAGGTGCGGGGAAATGTTGAAATCCGGAAAGCGTCCTCAAATCCTGCATTCACCCCTGTAAAAGCTGGCCAGCTGTTGAACGATACAGACTTTATTCGAACAGGAGCGAACGCATTTGCCGTGCTCATCTATCTTGATGACAAGAGTATGGTCAAGCTGAAGGGCGACACCAATCTTGAAATTCGCGGCAAGAGAGTTGGGAAAGGGCTGGAGAAGAATCTCGAGATCACCGGCGGAACTGTTCGGGCGGTGGTCTCTAAACAGCGGAGAGGCGAGTTTTCAGTTACATCACCCACCAGCGTGGCGTCGGTAAAAGGGACATCTTTCTGGATGGTTACCAACAGCCAGACGGGAGATGCAGTCTATAATGAAGAAGGTGTGGTTCAGCTGACCAACCTCGTTTCCGGAGATGTTGCTGATCTGCTGGCCAACCAGACCGGAATTTCCACAACGGACGGCGGACTTTCTGTGGCGGCCACAATTGCGGCAAACGTTCCTGTCGATGAAGATGACAGCGGTCAGGAACCGAGAGAGCTTAGAATCAGATTCAGAGATTCCGACGGCACTGAAAAAGTCCTGATCATCAAGTACAACTGATCAGTCCGTCAGCTGATCGGGGCACTAGTCTCTCTACAGCTTTCAAGTCTCTGTGAACTATTTCCGGACATTTGCACTCGTAATACTCACCTCCTTGAGTGTAACTGTCCGAGCCCAGATGCCGGGAGGCGTCCTCCACATTCCCCCCACCGGGGCGGTGGCAGGGCAGCCGGTAACGATTGAAGCCATAGTCGAAGGTCAGGTTGCGGATGCTCGTATTTACCACCGTGTTGCCGGCAGTTCCGGATATCAGGAGGCGGAGATGTCGTTCACGGTTTCGGCGTGGAAGGGGACGGTTCCGGGAAATTTCGTCTCAGAGAGAGGTCTGGAATATGCGATAATCTTCTCTTTCGCTGATGGTTCGTCACTCGCTTATCCTCGCGGAGATGCTCTCTCGGCTCCACAGTTCGTTAATGTGGTTCCGGCGCCGCCTCAAGCGCAGCGCGTTCGGCGGGGTGGGCAGAGGAGCGAGAGCGCAGGTCCGCGCCTGACGTCGCAGGCGATTGTCCTCAGTCCGGACGAAGGGGAGGTTGTCGCTCAGGAGGATGTGCTTCTCGCCGTTTCACTTTTCAGTGTGGACGGAGTCGATCCCAACAAGATCAGGTTTCTCCTCGATGGCAGAGATGTGACGGCAGAATCGGAAATAACTGTGGATGTGGTCACGTACGTGGCGCCGGAGCTCGAGGTCGGCCTCCATACAGCTTCCGTTGAGGTGACCAATATTTACGGATACGAACTAGAGCCGACCACATGGTCCTTCATGGTGGGTGGGACAGGATCACAGATTGTGGCCGCAGTGGAGGAGTTTTCCTACTCGGGAAAATTCCGGTCTGATCTGTCCGTCAATCAGGTGAGCGCTACAACGCTGTCGGTTGGCGAAACATCCACGACACTGGAGGCCGGCTGGGAATGGTTCAAAGTGCGGACCGACCTGAAGCGATCCACGCAGGAGAGCCCCTTCTCACAGCCGAAGAACCGCCTCTCAGCGACAATCCAATCGAGCGATTTTGTCACCGTCCGACTGGGAGACTTCACGCCTGTCCTCAACCCGTATCTTGTTCAGGGAAAACGGGTGAGGGGAATTGGAACTGATATCGACCTCAAGTGGGTGAAGCTTCAGATGATTAAAGGTGAACTGGAACGTCCCGTTCAGGGCTTCCTCACTGAAGACCGATCTTACCAGTTAACTGAGATCACAACTGACTCCACCGGCCGGCCGCAATACGTCCTTGACAGAAAGGGATATACTTTCGGCCGCCAGTACATGGCCGGGCGTTTCGGCCTCTCACTGTTCCGAAAGTTTCACATCGGTGTCTTCGGACAGAAAGCAAAAGATGAAGCCGGCTCAGTCCTTAGGAAGCTCAACTCGGCACAGTTCACCGTCCCGGACTGGCGAAGCGCCATTGGGTTTTTCATTTGACAACCGCCGACTGATATTTGAATCGGCGTGGGCCATGAGCATGCTCAACCGGGATATCTGGGACGGCGCCATGAGCATCGCCCAGATGGACACTTCTCTCGACGACAGCCTCGACGGCTATATCGGCCGATCCTACGATGAAGCGGGAAACGTCACCGGTTCGGGAATTACAACGGAAGGGCTCCCCGACCCCACCCAGTTTGAAGACGTCTTCATCGCCAACATAAACATGACGCCTCTGGTGCCCATCGATTATCAGGCGCTGGCGGAAACTCCCATGGCGGCAGTGCTGAATATGCCCAGTTCGGCCTATCATCTCAAGACACGCGCCTTCTATTACGGCAATACCATTGAGATGAAGTATTCGCAAGTCGGACCCGAATTCACTTCATTGGCTAACCCGTACCTCTCCTCAAATCTCAGAGAGTTTGTCTTCAGCGACCGCTTCAGGCTGTTCGATAACAAACTTTCCGTTGGCTACGAGTACAAGAGCCGAAACAATAAGATCCTCCGAACTGTGGTCGATCCCTACAAACAGAAGACAAGTACAATGACGTTCGCATTCGCGCCCGGCGCCGGCATGCCGTCATTCTCCGCCAGTTTTCAGAATGTGGCGAGAACCAATGAGAAGACCAGTCTCGACACCCTCGTCTACACCAGTTACACAGGGAAAGATTCTATCGCTTTCCGAGACAACCGGGAGAATACTCTTACGGGCAACCGTTTTGTCTCCGTGAGCGTCCCCATCAGGCGCAATGGCAGTAGTTACAATTTTCTCATGACCTACAATTCCATCGGGGTGGAAGACATGCTTGAGAATGAGCGGGCCTCGGACTACGTCCAGAGGGCGGCGAATTCTGAGGCGATATCACTCATTTCATCGGCGAAATTCGCCAGTCCTCTTCAGGCGACGGTGACGCTCTCAAGATATACGGTTCAGATTCCCATGGCTGGCATCGCTCTTACCGACAGCGAATCGCGCCTCACGACCATCGCGGGGAACGGCTCCTACGGCCTGTGGGGCGGAAGAGCGAAGCTGTCGGCAGGTGTGTCACTCCTCAACGCAGCAGGGGTGTCCGAGTTTACCTTTATCGGCCTGAACGGGGGGGCGGAGCTCAAACCCTTCAGTAAGTTCGTGATTCGAGCATCGACTTCATCGAAAATTAAGTCTACAGAAAAGGGAACTGAGGTGGGAACATTGGCTGTGAAATTGTCGGCCAATTACGTATTTTAGCTTAGCGCTGATTTACGTCCCCGATGAAGACTGTTCTTGACCTCCTGAAAAAGCAGGCCGTAGGGCTCGGTATCACCTTCGGTTCCCTGCTCCTTATTTTTTTCCTTCACCGGATCCACGCTTTCGATACGTTTGAGCTGAAGGTGATCGATCTTTCATTCAAGACTCGAGGGCCGCTCTCCGGCTGGGCCGCCCGCCAGGAGATCTCCAAAGACAGCATCGACGTTGTGCTTGTTGATGTTGACGATGAGAGCTACCGGCTCGTTCCGTGGACGTGGCCCTATCCACGGGAGGTGTGGGGTCAAGTGGTGGAAAATCTGTCGAAAGCAGGCGCGAAGGTGGTCGTGTTCGATATTCAGTTTGATGCGCCGGACAGACAGTCCGAGTACCTCAAGGAGATTCGGAGCAATCTTCAGGCTAGGGGGCTGAGTGAACTTGTTCCAGCGCACGGCGATTCCCTTTTTGCCGCGGCTGTTGCTCGGGCACAGTCCAACGGCACTTCCGTTATTCTTGCTACAAAACTTGTTCAGGAACCGACGCGGATGCCGCCTCAGTACATCCAGTATCCGAACAAGATTCTGCAATCGGCAGGTGCGGACTACGGCCTCGTAAACGAAGCGCCGGACGGGGACGGCTTCTCGCGGCAGTATTACACTTTTCTCCAGCTTGAGCAGGAGCCGGGCGTCTTTTATCCCACCCTCGGAATAAAGGCGATCCAACAGTATCTCAAGATTCCGGAAGACTCACTGCCTGAACTGACCGACCGCGGGAGCACTCTCCAGTACGGACCTCTCGAAATCCCGATGTTTAGCGGCGACGGAAGATTCTTGGTGAATATCTACGGGCCTCCGTCTGGAGTGAATATCGGCGAGAACGAAGCGTGGAAGACATTCAATCGTTATCCTCTCTCCAACGTGGTGGATGTGGCGGACGTTGATCTGAACGATTTTGATGAAGATACGGACTGGATGAGCCAGTTTCTCCCCGGAGAGATTCCTCAATGGTTGGAGGAGATTGAAGATCCCGGAGAGAGACAAGTATTGATGGAGCAAGATTTAAAGCAGACTTCCTTCTTCACCTTTGCCGGTGAACAGAACCTGATGCCGGGGGTAGAATTTCACGCCAATGCGATCCAGACGCTTCTGGATCGAAATTTTGTTGAAGTCTTTGGTGGGGAGGTCGGTTGGTCGGAAGATTCAAGATTGCCCCACATACTGCTCATTTCCGGCCTCGCGATCGTGGCATACCTCTTGATTTCTTTTATGAATCCGCTGCTGGCCGGCGTCGGCATAATTGTGGAAATCCTTCTCTTCGTCAGCATTGCGATCGGTGCATTCACGGCCGACAGTCTGTGGCTGGTCAAAATGCTGACCGGCAACTGGAGCGATATCAACGTGCCGGCGGATAAGAGGTTCCTGAAAAACACCTTCGGCACCTACGTTTCTCCCCAGCTTATCGATCAGATGTACGATTCAAAACAGGAGCCGAAGCTCGGCGGCGAGGCCGGCTACCATACGGCTTTCTTTTCCGATATTCAGAGCTTCTCCTCTTTCTCGGAAGTTCTCGAGCCGGAGCGGATGGTGGCACTCATGAATGAGTATCTCACCGATATGACAGACATCCTGTTAGAGCACGGCGGCACGCTCGATAAGTACATCGGCGACGCGATTGTCGCCTTCTACGGCGCACCGGTCCCCGTGGAAGATCATGAGCACCGCGCCTGCATCACCGCCCTCGCCATGGAAAAGCACCTCGCCACACTGCGCGGAAAATGGGCCGGCACGGACGAATGGCCCGAGCTGGTCCACAATACGCGCCATCGCGTGGGACTTAACTCTGGCGACATGGTGACAGGCAACATGGGATCCAACATGCGGATGAACTACACAATGATGGGCGACACCGTGAATATCGCCGCCCGTCTTGAGGCATCTGCGAAGCAGTACGGCGTCTACATTCAGGTGGCGGAGAACACCTACACCGCTGTAAAAGATCAGTTCGAGTGGCGCTTCCTCGACAATGTGCGGGTGAAAGGGAAAAAGAGACCTGTGAAAGTTTTTGAACTTCTTGCGGAAAAAGATGATCTGAACTCCGACTATTCCAAGTTGGTTCCCCTGTTCAATGAAGGACTTGAGCTCTATCTCGCTCAGAAGTGGGAAAAGAGTATGACCGCCTTCAAAGAGGCCGAGGAGCTGGAGGAGAAATTTCCGTCTCGGCCGACGAATCCGAGCGCAGTCTACATCGAGCGTTGTGAGTACCTCAAGGAGAATCCTCCCGGCGACGACTGGGACGGCATCTGGACTCTCACGTCGAAGTAATCCAGAGGGAATGATGGCGCACCAGTTTCAATCAGCAACATCGGTTCTACTTCGCTTGTCGCCATGACTCAGCGCGGAAGAATTCTCTGGGTCGACGACGAAATTGACCTTCTGAAACCCCACATTCTCTACCTCCAGGAGAAGGGGTATTCCGTCGAGAAAGTGACAAACGGCCGGGACGGCCTGTCACAAATCGAGAACGAACAGTTCGATCTTGTCCTTCTTGACCAAGTGATGCCGGGGATGGATGGAATCTCCGTCCTACGGGATATGAAGGAATTCAACCCTCACCTGCCTGTCATCATGATTACGAAGAATGAGGAAGAATGGCTCATGGACGAGGCGATATCGGAGAAGACGGCCGGTTACCTCACCAAGCCGGTGAACCCCAGCCAGATCTTTCTCGCCTGTAAGAAGATTTTAGAAGAGACCGAAATTCTGGAAAAGAGGGCCGCCGGCGCATATCTGGAAGAGTTCCAGGAAATCGAGAGACTTCTGGCTGAGGCCGCCCAGATGGACGATTGGTGGAATCTTTATCACCGGCTTGTCCAGTGGCAGATTGAACTGGACAGCCAGAAGGAACTGGGACTCCACGAAACGCTGGCAGATCAGCTTCGATCGGCAAACCGCGGTTTTGTCCGCTTTGTGTCCGAACAGTACCGTGATTGGATCAGAGCGAAGCCGGGGGAGCGGCCGTGCCTCTCCACAGATCTTGTGAACGCTCGTCTGGTACCTCTCCTCCAACAGGATGAAAAGGTCCTGTTCGTAGTGGTCGATTGTCTCAGATTGGATCAGGCGTTGGCAATTCTTCCGGCGGTTCAGAAACGGTTCCAGACAGAAGTGGACTATCACGTATCGGTGTTGCCGACCGCAACGCCTTTCGCGAGGAACGCCATCTTCAGCGGGCGCCACTTGGCGGATATTCAGCAGGAACATCCGCAGTTATGGAAGAAGACTGTTGAAACAGAATCGAGCATGAATCAGGCTGAACCGGAGATGTTCGGTCAACTTTTGAGGCAATTGGCGGGGCGAGACGTCAATCATTCCTATCACAAGGTGAACGTCGCCAGAGAGGGGCAGCGGTTTCTGTCTCGAATGAAAGAGTTCGGCAACCATTCGGTCATTGCGCTGGTGGTCAATTTCGTAGATCTTCTCACACACCACCGGGCCGAGTCTGAGGTGCTTCAGGAAATGATGCCTGATGAAGCAGGATACAGGAATCTGGTAGAGACATGGTTCGCCAATTCGTGGCTCTCGGACGTGTTCGAAACAGCCGCCGAGATGGGCTTAACTGTTCTCCTTACCACCGATCACGGTAGCATTCGCGTGAAGCGGGGCATCAAGGTGGCCGCCGACCGGGAGACTTCTTCCGGTGTCCGATATAAATACGGCCGAAGTCTGCAATGTTCAGAGAAGAACGCTCTTGTCATCAAGCGCTCCTCCGAGTACCGTCTACCGGAGCTTGTGAAGGGGACCAACTACCTCATCGCCAAAGAGGACGCTTACTTCGTTTACCCGACGCAATACCACAAATACCTCGGCCAGCTTCAGGACAGTTTCCAGCACGGCGGCATTTCGCTGGAGGAGATGCTGGTCCCCACCATCACGCTCACGAGGCGGTAGAGTGCGCCAAGAATTCGTTACAAACTCTCCCGAGGAAACCTTTGGGGCGGGACGCCGGTTTGCCGCGAGCCTGGTGGCTGGAGACGTGGTGGCGCTGACCGGGGAACTCGGAAGCGGTAAAACACTTTTCACGCAAGGAATCGCCGAAGGGCTCGGTGTCGAGGATGTGGTGAATTCACCGACGTTCAAACTTATCGGGGAGTACGACTCGACACCGCCGCTGTACCATTTTGATTTCTACAGACTGGAGTCGGCGGAGGACGCTGTCGCGCTCGGGATCGAGCACTATTTCATGGGGGAAGGGATCTCGGTGGTGGAGTGGGCAGATCTCTTTCTTCAACTGATTCCTGATGATGCCATCGAGGTGACGATTACCGTCACGGGAGAGAAGTCGCGAGAGATTCTTGCGGAGAGGGGAGAAGCTGAGACTGCTGGCGATTGAAACAGCTTCTTCGGTCTGTGGCGTCGCCGTCGCCGAGGGGGAGAAGGTCATCGCCTCCCGGGAAGAAGTGCTTGAGCGGGAACATGCGGAAAAACTTCCCGGCTTCTGTCGGGAGGTGTTGAGTGAGAGCGGTCTCTCCGTTCACGATCTTGACGGTGTTGCGGTCTCCATAGGCCCTGGTTCGTTCACCGGATTGAGGATCGGCCTCAGTTTTGCCAAGGGGATTGCATTCAGCGGAGATCTGGCGATGGTTCCCGTGCCGACGCTTCTTGCCATGGCGGAGGGTGCCTCATTCGATGGCGAAATGGCCGACGTCTGTCTCCGCTCCCACAAGGAGATTGTCTATCATCAGCGGTTTAGTCGAGGGGCCGACGGCTGTGTTGCTGAGGATAAGCCCGTTTGTGACAAGTGGACGGT
>LUMD01000790.1_pt1 | contig 11000 bp, 7 predicted proteins | sample 729651 | NCBI WGS metagenome assembly LUMD01 (sample SAMN03860272, study PRJNA289734) | marine metagenome | biome: seawater column; feature: ocean; material: water; isolation source: Red Sea water column Station 34 - depth 258m | place: Saudi Arabia: Red Sea | collected 2011-10-15 | depth 258 m | reverse complement strand
ACACATCACAGCTTGTAATGAAAACGCATCTTCGTATGACGTATTGGGCGCGAGTTCTTGCCAACAAGTATGAATATCAAGTTCGTTGTACCCTATTGGAACGGTAAATGGATGATAATAGCAGTGCCCGCCTTTACGCCAATTAACAAAGCTGGAGCCTTGCTTAAACGCGCCCTGACACAGGGTTAAGAATTCAGTTTCACTAATGCCGATATCAAGAAGGGTGTCGCGCAGTGATGGCCAAGAGCCTTCACCAACACCTATGGAGGGAATATTAGGAGATTCGATAAGGGTAATGGTGTGTTTCGCGCTTAGTTTTGCGGCTAGCACTCCAGCAGCAAGCCATCCTGCGGTGCCGCCACCGACAATAACGACCCTGTGCATATTGCCATGACTGTCTTTATCACTCATACGCTAAAACCACGATAATTTCCAAAGCACTACCACTAAATTATTTAATCTGATTACTGTTTAGTATTCATCTAAGTTCCACAGCATAGCGCTGGTTCTTCCATGTCGGCGAATATTCTCTTCCGTGATATTGATACCTTCAAAGGCCACCGTTAAGTCTTCGGTTATGTCGTAGGAAATACTCAAATCAATTTGTGAGTACGCTTCGGTATAACCCGGCTCATTGATGTACTGAGAAGTAGTGTCTAAGAACTTGTCTCGCCAGTTGTATGCAATACGTGCCTGTAAGGCATCTTTTTCGTACATTAATACAAGGTTTGCAGTATCACTTAAGCCGACCAATGCGAATTGTGTAATAGAAGGGTTCGCATTGTTATCAAAACCGATATCCCCAGTAACTGTTGTATAGTTTGCCTGTACACCAAAGCCACTTTCACCAAAGAAGTGCTGTGCAGCTAGCTCGAAACCATAAATATTTGCAGCTTTATTGTTAACGGGTTTAGAGTTGATGAAAGTCAGCAACGGATCATCGCTGTTTGGCAATATATCGAATTGCTGCTCAAACTGTTCATCGGTGAGGGAATCATAGTCAATGCCATTTTCTAAGGCGGCAACCATGTTAAATAAAGAAGTGTCGCTTACTGGAATACCACGAGCTTCCAATTCGGCCAACGCTTCTTGTGCTCGTGGTCCATTGGTTACATCACGCAAGCCAAATACATTTTCTTCTACCTGCTCATCACCAATGAAATTTTTCACTCGCTTGTCATAGAAACCAATCGACACATAGCTTGTTTCTTCGAAGTAGTACTCAAACGATAGATCTAGGTTATCGGACTCAAGTGGAATAAGTGTTGGATTACCCGAACTTGCCGTCGCCGTAGTGGCAGTACCTATAAGGGTAGGGAAGCTTTGCGGCGACACGGTCGATGCAGCGCTTAACCTATTATAAGTTGGTCGTGCGATAGTTTTGCTGTAAGAGAAACGAGCAATCATGTTTTCCACAAGCTCTATGTCAAAATCGAACGCAGGTAGTACGTGATCGTAACTAGATTTAACTTCCACGTCTTCCATTTCGCTACCAAAGCGCACGTTGAAATCGTTGTTACCTTCCCATGCAATACCGCTAGGCAAACTTATGTTCGCAATTGATGTAACATCTGTATTTTCATAGCGCACGCCAGTAAGAAGGTTATACTCCATGCCATTCAACTCGCCCGATAAATCGAACTCAAAGTAAACAGCGGTTATATCTTCTTCAATGGTGCGATTGGTGGCAAACGGGTTGTTAGCAACTAAGTCAAAACCATACTGCTGTGCTGCAAATGCACCTATTTCAGCCACGCTCCCGGTGAAGCCCTGAGAGAACATGCCACCTGTGTTAAAGTCATCAAATTCGTTTACTAAATCGAGTGGAGTTAGAGAGCCAGCAGGAAGCTCACCTGGGTTTTCTATTCCCCAGTTGCCCATGGTATGACGGGTAAGTGACTGAAGCGATGTGCTTTCCATTGAGCGTGACTCAATACCAAAGTTTATGGTTCCAGTATCCATAACGTAAGACCCATCAAGACGAGCTTGGGTGATCTCGGTATCTTGCGACGAGAAATTCATGTCTAGTATTGATGTACCTACATCATCTTGGTCAAGTACGCCGTTACCGTTTAGGTTGTCTCGAGCGGCATCGTCAAAATCGACGAACATAATAGGGAAGTCGCCTCTAAAATCGACACCTTGCCCTCTGACCACGTTTGCACCTAAACCAAGGTTTGTCCACGTTCCATAGGGCGCATCGGGACGGCCTTCCGCCGTAGAGTTGTGTAGGTCAAAGATTAACGTCAATTCATCGTTAACTAAGTACTCTAAATTCAGACCAATCGATTTATTTTCATTAACTTGGTTTAGTTCCTGAAGTGCTAAACCTAGGTCTCGAGGCAGTAAATCTCTGCGTTCCTGAGTGATTAATACCGGTGTCTTTACTGCTTCATCGTCAAAGGTCAGTTCCGCAAAGTACCGGTCATCCATCCAAATTGACTGTTCAGCTCGCGCCTCAAACAGGTCCTGCCTTGAATACGTGTAATCCAGCGTGGCCGTCATCTTTTCCGACGGGGCAAACTGGAATGTTAGCTGTGCATTGGTTCTATCACGCTCACGGTCTGCCATGTAGTAACGTAAATCAGATGGAATGCCGTAAAGCTGCCCAATAGCGGGGGCGTTGTTCAACACTACAGGGTCGCCACTATTTGGATTCGACGGATCAGGAGATTGCGGTACCGTGCCATCAAATGGATTGACTCTCCACTGGTTAACAAACGCACCTTGCGCAGCACTATCCCGTTGTTGGAATGAACCAGTAAACGTGACACCAAAGGTATTGTCGTCATTGAGGTAATTGATAAAGCCCGATACTTCTGGCGTTACGTCATCACCCACGCGGTTAGTAGTATCATGCAGTGCCTTAGCGCCAACGCTTGCAGTAAAGCCGTTGTCTGCTGAATCGAAGGGTCTGGCTGTTTTGATATTAATTGAAGCGCCAATCCCGCCTGTCGCGATGCTCGCTCTGCCAGTCTTGTAGACTTCTACTGCTCTTACACTTTCAGAAGCTAGATCAGAAAAGTCGTAAGCTCTAGAGTTCGCGACACCGCCACCACCAGGTAATGCGGAGCCGGGCATCGTACGTCCATTTAAGGTAACCATATTGTAATCTGGACCGAATCCGCGAGCGGTAACCTGGTTACCTTCACCATTGTTTCGGTTTATCGAAATACCAGTGATACGCTGGAGCGATTCCGCTAAGTTGGTATCTGGAAATTTACCTATATCTTCTGCTGAAATGGCATCGACAACACCTGCTGAGTCGCGCTTAATCCCCATCGACTTTTGCACACTGCTTCGTATGCCTGCTACCTGAATAACTTCTATGTCTTTTTCTGCTTCCTGTGCCGCCGCAGGTGACATAACGCCACTGCTTAATGCGGTCCCGAGTATTAATGACAAGCTTGCTGCGATTTTGCTTTTACGTGGTGTTGTCTGTGTCACGGTCTATCTCTCTTTATTAGTGGCTTTTATGTGTGTTGTGAACCTTAGGCGCCATCAGAAAGGGCTTTCCCAAAGAGAAGCTAGAAAACCCGCACAAAAGAAAGCGCTTTCCGAACATTAATTCAACAAAAGTTTAATATCAACACATTTTTTACAATTAATTCACAGCGCTTTATTTTAAGAACGGAATGAAATGCGTCAAACAACACATTTTATATATTAATTTCATAAAGATATGAACATAAGAGTAAAGGGATAACTTTTTAGTTGAAAGCCTAAAGAATTGATCAACCTCTATTTTCATTAACGATAAAATGACATTTATTTGAGAAAGCGCTTTCTAATTGTTTTTTATTTGTGCTATAACCGCTCTGTTATTTCAGATTTCACGTGCGGCACGACAAACACGGAAACTACGCACAGTTAGAAAAAGGTTATCTACTATGAACAGCATCTCGCTACCTGCTGGCAGTCCCTTGCTTAAGAAGTCATTCCTTTATGGAACTGCCACATCAAGTTTTCAAATAGAAGGGGATGTGGATAACCGTCTCGAGTGTATTTGGGATAGGTTTTGTGAACAGCCTTCTGCTATTGCAGATCACTCAAATGGTGATGTAGCTTGTGAGCATATTGTTCGGATTAAGGCGTTTGCAACGCTTTATCATTGGGATCTCCCTCAACACCTAGAAGATAAAGGTGGATGGCTTAACCGACAAACAGCTTATGCATTTGAAGACTATGTAGACAAAATCAGTCAGGCGCTCGGAGAAGACGTATATTCTTACGCGACATTCAATGAACCTTTCTGCAGCGCTTATCTTGGGTATGAAATAGGCGTACATGCCCCTGGCAAAACGGGTAGAAAATATGGGCGTACTGCAGCTCATCACATACTGCTTGCGCATGGACTGGGTATGCAGGTGCTCAGAAAAAATGTACCAAACAGTGAAGCGGGCATAGTGTTGAATTTTACGCCATGCTACCCCGCGACGCAGGACACAGATGACCTGTTAGCCACCCGCAAAGCAGACGAATATATAAATCAATGGTATATGCAGCCGGTAATGGAAGGGCGCTACCCTGAAGTATTATTTGATCTAGACGAAGCAGACAGGCCGCCAGTCGAAGATGGAGATATGGAGATAATATGCCAGCCGCTCGACTATCTGGGTGTTAATTTCTACACTCGGTTACATTATTCAGCCCCCCGAGAGAAAAACGCACTGTATTATGAGCATTCCCATCAAGGACCACTTACTGATATTGGCTGGGAAATTTATCCCAAGGCGCTTTACGATTTGCTTACGTCGCTGAATGAGCGCTATACGTTACCACCCATTTTTATTACTGAAAATGGCGCAGCGATGGCGGATAAGCTTATCGATGGTGAAGTTAACGACGTCGACCGCGTTTCTTACTACCATACCCATTTAAACATGGTGCATGACGCCGTATTAGTCGGCGTGAAAGTAAGCGGTTACTTCGCTTGGAGCCTCCTTGATAACTTTGAATGGGCTGAAGGTTATGCAAAACGTTTCGGATTAGTTTATGTGGATTTTGATACGCAAGAGCGTACCCTTAAACTCAGCGCCAATGCCTATAAGACACTTATAGCAAGTCGAAAATAACAACGGTAGGACGAGCAATGAACCATAAGCTGACATTAAAAGAAAAAGTAGGTTATGGGATGGGTGACGCAGCGGCCAATTTAGTGTGGCGGGGCGCACTGGCCTATTTGGCGGTATTTTACACCGATACATTTGGGATAACAGCCGCTGCCGCTGCCATGTTGTTTCTTGTAGTGCGCCTTTCAGACGGAGTTACCGATATCATCATGGGGATGATTGCGGATAGAACTCAAACCAAAATGGGTAAGTTTCGCCCTTGGATTTTAGGCTCTACACCGTTTCTAGGGCTATTTATGGTCCTTTGCTTCACTACACCAGAGCTCTCATATTCAGGCAAGCTCATTTATGCCTATCTAACCTATATTGGGTTAACCTTGGCGTATACGGTTAACAATGTGCCGTATTCCGCGTTAATGGGTGTGATGACCAGTGATGACAGAGAGCGTACAAGCCTGTCAGGATTTCGCTTCGCGGGAGCATTCTTTGGAGGACTTCTGGTTATGGGGTGCTTGCCTATGCTGGTGGACTCGCTAGGTCAGGGAAATAATGCCGTTGGATACCAGTACACCATGTGGCTTTTTGCCACACTACTTGTCGTGTTGATGTGCGTTACCGTATTTGCTACGAAAGAGCGCGTTACGTTGCAACAAACACCCCAGTCTTGTAACACGTTAAATGGTATAACGCACAACGGATCAGAGAATCAGCAATTAACTGGACGTCGTTCGTTGCCATCTGAGCTTATCGATTTGGGAAAACAGCTACCGTTAATATTGGTACCTCTGTCAGCGATAACCGCTTTTTTTTACTATCGAGACCTACTAACGGGGGCAATCTTCATTGCTGTTATGGTATTTACCACTTTAGCAATAAGGCGGCTAACGCGCCGACCAGAATCCCAAAATTCTCGCTCCCAGCAGGATATTATCGACCTGCTTTCAAACAAGCCCTGGCTTATTTTATTAGGAATGGGCTTTTTAACTATGATGTTTAACGGTATTAAATATGGCGTTATTGCTTATTATTTTAAGTATTACATGGGAAATGAGTTGCTCACAGGCTACTTTTTCATAGCTCTGCTGGTGGTCTCCATTTTTGGGGCACTAGCCACGTCGAAATTAGCAAGTATGTTTGGCCGCAAGAGGCTCTTTATCATCGCACTGCTAGCAAGTAGCGTGTTGACGTCTGGTATTTACTTTGTTCCTCAAGGAAATATAAGTGGGATATTCATATTAGGATGTAGCGCCGAATTTTTTGCAGCTATTTTACCTACGTTGTTTTTCTCTATGCTTGGTGACTCGGCGGATTACAGTGAATATAAAACAGGTCGAAGAGCAACAGGGCTTGTCTATTCTGCAGGCTCGTTTGTTCAGAAAACCGGAGGCGGCTTTGCAGGGGCGTTAGTGCTATTGGTCTTAGGAAGTTATGGCTACAATGGCCTTGATCTCAATACCATTAACCAGACCCTTCCCGGTATGAAATCCTTAATGAGTTGGATTCCTGCGTTATTTGGCTTTGCGGGTGCGGCGCTTATCTGTCTGTACCCTTTAAATGACGAAAAACAAAGAGAAGTCACGCAAGCATTGCTCACTCGACGTAGCGCACAGGCGCCGATAACGGCATAATACAATCAGTTAGAGTGATTGTTTTAAAAAACGAGGTTTTATCACGTGCCTACTATTTACCAAGTTGCCGAACGTGCAGGTGTTTCTTTATCCACAGTTTCCCGCGTATTAAACGGTAAGGCTTCGGTAAACAAAGTATTAAAGGAGCGAGTAGAGAAAGCGGTTAAGGAACTAGATTACCGCCCAAACTCAGTTGCGCGCTCACTTGCAAATAATCGCACCGACAGTGTTGGGGTGCTTGTACCCGAACTAAATGCGCCATTTTTTGGCGATTTGATGCAAGCAGTAGAGTCAACACTAAGGGCTGCTGATAAGCACGTTATTATCACCGTAGGAAGGAACTGTCTTGAGACGGAAAAAGATGCAGTCGAGTTTCTAATAAGCCGAAACTGCGATGCGCTTATAATGCACGCAGAAGCCTTGTCTGATGAATATTTGCTAGAGCTAAATCAGTCAAAACTCCCTGTTGCTTTGGTCAATAGACAGGTAGAAGGTTTACCCGATGCGTGTACCAGCCTAGACAATGAAAAAGGCGGTTATCTCGCCACCCGCCATTTACTTGAATTAGGTCATAAGGATATTGCATATATTTCAGGGCCTACTGATAAACGCGATGCTAGCTTGCGCCTTGAAGGCCACAAACGCGCCTTATCAGAAGCGGGGATACTTGCAAATCCACAACTTATTTTTAACGGTGATTATTCTGAAGAAGATGGGAAAGTGGGTCTATTAGAGTTGTTGGCTCGCGATGTGCCTTTTACCGCGTTGGTATGTGCTAATGACTGGATGGCATCAGGAGCAATAAGCTGCGCGAGAGATTTAGGAATGAGTCTTCCCCACGATTTATCTGTCGTGGGCTTCGATGATGTAGTATTTGCCCACCATGTTTTTCCCCGCCTTACCACGGTAAGCAACCCAATTGCAGAAATGGCCGAAATGTCAGCCAAGTACATATTAAACAAAGTGTATGGCCAGACAAATGACGTACAACTTTATTTTGAGCCTTCTTTGGTTGTGCGAGAATCGACTGAGAAGCACGAAGGCTGATAGATACAAACGCAAATCGCCCCATTCTCTAAACTCAGGGCGATTATGGTTATATGTTCAGCGAACAATGTTTACTCCATAACACGACAAACAATGGCCACTAAAGTTAAACCTACAGGTACTTTAGCCATGGAGAATGGTGTTTAGCCTTAAAGGTACTAAACCACTTAACAGGGAAGTAAAGCACCAAACTAAGACCTGCAGAAATCGTCCAAATCTGAAAGATATGATCTACACCCACATATTTCCCTTTGTTTGCTCCCCACGTGATATACGTAATACCGTACATCACAAGAAGCGTGTACAAATGAAGGATATAGAAAAACATTGGCACCGAGCCGAATGTTTCTAAGAACCTAAGTTGATTGTCTTTCACTCTCTCGAAAGCAAAAAGCAATATAAACATGCCCGCCAAAGTAAGGAGCAGGAATGCCAGGGATGGGGGATATTTTGTTAAGTTAAATATCGACATAAATGTGGCAATCACCCCGTCCTGAAACGTCCAAGGTAAAGTTTCGCCGTAAATATTTAAGCCACGTAACACAAGGAATAAAACAAGCGAAACTCCGCATAAGCCAATTAACCATCGACCTCGAACTTCCATATCGATGCGCGGGTTATAAAGAGGTCCACAAGCATAACCAAGCAGGATTACGCCAATCCAAGGAAGCACGGGATAGCTTACTTTAATATTTAGTGAGGCCGATTGAAGTATATACCCCCTGTCGTGCAACATCGTCCACAGTGTGTAGCCTGTTTCATGTGGAACATAGGTAATTGACGTTAGCGCATTATGACCAAACACGATGATAAGACCGATTACAAGTAACACTGGCCTAGGCAGGTAACTTAATATAGCCAGTGAGATCATACTGACGCCGATAGCCCACATTACCTGGAGATAAATGGTCTGAAAACTCGCTCCCCAACTAAAGGTAATTAGCGTGATCTCTAAGAATAAAATAAACAACCCACGTTTAATCAGAAATTCTCTAACGTTGCGTTTTGGCTTGGGACTATTAGCTTTATCCTCTGGATTGGCGTATAGCCACGCTGATAGGCCAGTTAAAAATACGAAGGTGGGGGCGCAATAGTGTGCGGCCAGCCGCGTGAAAAATAGCGCAGGTGACGTTGTATCAATATCCATAGGATCAGTTACCTGCATATGCAGAAAAAAGCGTTCTCGCACGTGGTCAACTAGCATTATGAGCATGACTAAACCACGCATCATATCGATACTTCGAATACGGTTTCGTTGAATACTTGAAGGCATTGTATTTACTTTAATTGGCAGAAATAATTGTTATAAGCGTAACGGCAATAAAAGATGCTTGATAGCTACCAACACTAGTCTGAGTATGGGCTACACAACCAAACTTATGATATAACATAACACGTAAAAATAACAAAGCTTTGGTTCGAATGTACTAATAACGCGTCAGATAGCATATGGTATAGCCTAAGAACAAATTGGAGCCCCTATGAAACAGCTATTAATAGTTTTGATCTTAATGTTTGCTACCTCATTCACCTATGCTGACGACAATCGCGAACGAGTTAATCAAACGCTAGATGCCTTGCATCACAATGCATCTATTGCCGACATGGACGAGTATTTCAATTTGTACCATGATACCGCTGTTTTCATTGGCACCGACGCATCTGAGGTATGGAATAAAGAAGCGTTTAAAGCCTATGCTAAACCTCATTTTGACAAGGGCAAAGGATGGACATATCACCCGAAAACCAGAAACGTTTATTTCTCTCCTAATCAAGACGTAGCTTGGTTCGATGAGTTGCTTGATAACGAAAGCCTGGGCGAAACCCGCGGTACTGGGGTATTAATAAAAGAAGAAGGGCGGTGGAAGATAACCCAATACCATCTAACTATCCCTATTCCCAATGCACTGGCAGATAGCGTTGCAAAACAAATCAAGGCTGCGCAATAAAAAAAGCCCCGATAAAACGGGGCTTCTCTGCTCTTACAGCCTTATCAACGTTTAGGTATTAGACTGAGTAAGAGGCTGTATTTCCATTTCAACACGACGGTTCATCGAGCGGTTCGCAGCACTGTTATTAGGTACTTTAGGTGCATATTCACCCATGCCTACCGTAGTGATACGCGTAGGGTTAACTGAGTAGTTAATAAGCAAGTTCTTAACCGCACCTGCACGACGCTCAGATAGCGACTGATTGTACTGCTCTGAACCAGTATCATCAGTGTGACCTTTAATCATCAGTACGGTTTTTTCGTAATTGTTTACGACTTTAGCGACGTCTTGAAGCACCGGATTAAAGTTGGGGCTGATACTAGAGCTGTCAGTAGCAAAAGTAATGTCGCCAGGCATGATTAAGCGTAGGTTATCTCCCTCACGAACCACTTGAACACCTGTGTCAGAAAGTTCATTTCGAAGCTCTTCTTCCTGTTTGTCCATGTAATTACCAATCGCACCACCTGCGATTGCGCCTACCGCTGCGCCCCACGCATATCGACTTTTATCGTGATCGCCCGTTGCCTTACCCAGCAATGCACCTACCACAGCACCTATTGCGGCACCTTTTTGCGTATTGTTCGGATCAGTTGCGCAACCTGCTACCGTTAATGACGCAGCAATTAAACTTACAGCAAGAGTCTTTTTCATAACTTCCTCTTATTTAAATTAAAAGCTCAATATTGATGAGTTGCATTTTTCCATTGCCACCCTCAACAAGCTTTGTGTTAATTTTTATTGAACAATTACAGTGATAGCAATTAACGTTCCATCAGTAAATATCTTCCGTTTAGGTAATGGTGGCTCTCTGATGAGAGCCCAGCTACCTCTAACCTACCTCGCCGGCAAGGCCAATAGTAGAGGCGCGGTCACCACGATAAGCTTAATATAGTGTAGGAGATCAAAACTGAACGTAAGCTAAATCAGTGAGGAAAAGATAATAAGCAGTAGAAAAAAGACGCTGTTACACAGTGTAAATTATACACTGTGTTGCTAAAAAGTAACATTTTAGCCAATAGAAACGGAGCGTTCAAAAAATGTATTTACATCTATTTTGTAATCAGAGGCAACCACAGCCTTAGTAATACTAACGGTTTTATCCGAAGATAGGTCTATATCCTTGGGCGTAAGGTAATGGTTGTTGCGGACCGAATAAAAGACTTTCACAAGCGGTGTGAGGGGCGAGTCTTTCTGCTCAAGTACCATAGCTAGTCTATCATTCGACAGTAGAACCAGGCTCCCTACCGGATAAACACCTAAGC
>LUMD01001087.1_pt2 | contig 11010 bp, 8 predicted proteins | sample 729651 | NCBI WGS metagenome assembly LUMD01 (sample SAMN03860272, study PRJNA289734) | marine metagenome | biome: seawater column; feature: ocean; material: water; isolation source: Red Sea water column Station 34 - depth 258m | place: Saudi Arabia: Red Sea | collected 2011-10-15 | depth 258 m | reverse complement strand
ACTTCTTTTAAACTTCTTGCTCCGTAAAAAAAAGTTATTTTTCTATTTGTATTAATCCTTAATAATTGATCAAAAATATGTGATCGCATTGGTGCCATTCCTGCTCCACCGCCTATAAAAATCATTTCTGCTTCACTCTCATTGGCAAAGAAGTCTCCAAATGGTCCAAAAATAGTTAGTTTATCTCCAGGCTTTAAATTAAAAAGATATGAAGTCATTTCACCAGGAGGATAATCAGTTCCAGGAGGCGACAATTCTATTCTCACATTAAATTTCATAATGCCTTTTTCTTCAGGATAATTTGCCATCGAATAAGCACGTATTACAGTTTCTTTTATAGAAATAGAGTTATTCCAGAAGTTAAATCTTTCAAGATCATCGTTGTATTTTTTATCAATATTAAAATCTTTGAAGTCAATATCACACGGGGGGATCTCCATTTGTACATATCCCCCAGCCTTAAAATTTACCTCTTCTCCTTGTGGTAATTTAAGAACTAGTTCTTTAATAAAAGTTGCTACATTATCATTAGAAATAACTTCACATTCCCATTTTTTAGCACCAAATACCTCATCGGGTACCTGAACCTTCATATTATCTTTTACTGCAACTTGGCATGAAAGCCTCCAACCCTCTCTTTTTTCATGATTTGTAAAATGGGTTTCTTCAGTAGGAAGAATTGCTCCTCCGCCTTCCAAGATGACGCATTTACACTGAGCACAAGTTCCCTTACCTCCACAAGCAGAAGAAAGGAACATCTCTTCATTTGCTAAGGTTTGAAGGAGTTTATCTCCTGCTTGGACATGTAAAATCCTATCTGGATCTTCATTTAGCTGAATTTGCACATTTCCAGTAGCTATTAAGAATTTTCTTGATATTAGAATTACTATTACCATCAAATTAACAGAAACAGTAAAGGCTATTACGCCTAAAAATATATCACTTAAGAATAATTCATTCATGGTTACAGAATAATTCCTCCAAATGACATGAAGGCAAAACACATTAAGCCTACTGTAATAAAAGTTATGCCTAAACCTTGTAACCCTTCAGGAATATCAGCATATTTAAGCCTTTCCCTCACTCCAGCTAAAGCCAATATGGCCAAAGCCCAGCCAGCTCCAGCTCCAAAGCCATAAACTATACTTTCTGTAAAAGTATAGCTCCTTTCCACCATAAATAATGAAGCACCTAGAATGGCGCAATTAACAGTTATTAGAGGCAAGAAAGATCCTAAAGCATTGTATAAAGCTGGTACATATTTATCTAAGAGCATCTCCAAGATTTGAATAACAGCTGCAATAATGCCTATATAAGTTATTAAACCAACAAACTCCAGATCTGAATTTGGAATTCCCATCCAAGCTAAAGCTCCAGGCTTTAAAAAATTCATATAAATAAAATTATTTATTGGTACAGTGATTGTAAGAACAGCAATGACTGCCATCCCTAAACCACCGGCAGCTTTAACATTTTTAGATATAGCAAGAAAAGTACACATACCAAGAAAATATGCTAAAGCGATATTTTCTACAAAAACTGCTGTTATAAAGAGGTTTAGATAGTATTCAAACATATTTAAACCCTTGTTCCAGCTTCCTTAGTCTCAAGATTATTCCTCGCTACTTGAAATTCTGGTTCTTCTATTTGTTCAACTTTCCAGCTTCTCAAGAACCAAATGAATAATCCAATAAGAATGAATGAACTTGATGACAGCACCATATAGTTGTTACCTAGGTACCAACCTCCATTTTGTGTAAGAATGAGAATTTCATAGCCAAATAAAGTACCTGAGCCGAATAGCTCCCTTATAGTTGCTACAATTATTAAGATTAAGCTATACCCTAGTCCATTGCCAAGACCATCTAAAAAACTTAGCCAAGGGCCATTTTGCATTGCATAAGCTTCAGCCCTTCCCATAACTATGCAGTTAGTTACAATTAAGGCAACAAATACACCAATAGTTTTACTAGTTTCATAGTCGTAAGCTTTTAATACTTCATCCACAAGGACTACCAAAGAAGCTATTAAAGTTATTTGCACTATCATTCGTACGTTGGTAGGAATATGGTTTCGGATAATTGAAACGAATAAATTTGATAAACAAAGTACTGATGTGAGAGCCAAACACATAAGCAATGTTGGATATAAATTTGTAGTAACAGCTAAAGCAGAGCAAATGCCTAGAATTTGTAAGGCTATAGGATTGTCATTAAAAATTGGGTTTAAAAGAACCTCTCTAGCTTTAGACATTTAAGGCCTCCTCATTTTCAATTTCAACTTTAAGCTTATTTAAGAATTTAGCGTAGCCTAACTCACCCAGCCAAAAAGTAAGCATGTTAGATACACCCCTACTTGTTATGGTTGCTCCTGATAATCCATCTACTTGATATCTTCTTTCTGGAGATTCAAGGTTTACTAAACCTTTAATGACTTCAATTTTAAATTCACCTGAAGAAGACCTAATCTTTTTTCCTCTCCATTTTGATTTCCAACGCGGATTGTCTACTTCTGCTCCTAAACCTGGAGTTTCTTTATGAGAAAAATACTCTAATCCAATTATTGTATTTAAATCAGGTTCAATAGCTAAATAACCATATAAAGTTCCCCAAAGACCCAATCCACGCACAGGAAGAATGACAGCCTTTATGTTATTGTTTTCTTTATAGAGATAAATCTTTATAAAATTTTCTCTTCTTTTTAAAGAGCTGATGTCTGTATCAGAACTTAATTGAACTGAAGTTAAAGGATCTTTTGAATAATCCTCAGACTCAAATTTCTTGCCGTCAAAGCTTTTTGGATCTAATGAATCAGCATATTCACCAGTATCAAGATTAATAACCCTTTCTTCGATGGCCATAAAAAGTTCTTCTATATTTTTTTGATCTGTTAAGAGACCAGCTGAGGAAAGTATTTTTGATTGTTGATCTTTTTGTTTAAGAAGCTTTTGTTGATCCCTTAATCCCACTGCTGTTAAAGAAATGATAATGGAGCAAACTAAACACAGAGTTATGCCAACAAATAAAGTTTTGAGAAGAGTATCGTTTTTATTCATAGCTTGCTTGAATTTTTAATCTTCTTTTAATGTTAGATTCTTTTACGTAGTGATCTATGAGCGGTGAGAAAAGATTAGCGAATAAAATAGCTAACATCATTCCTTCTGGAAAAGCTGGGTTTATAACTCTTATAAGTACGACCATAATGCCTATAAGAACGCCATATATCCATCTCCCAGCATTGGTATGAGAACCTGTTACTGGTTCTACTGCCATAAAGGCAAGGCCAAAGGCATAGCCTCCAACTACTATGTGCCAAATAAAAGTCAGGTTAAACATAGGATTAGTTTCTGATCCTATTACATTAAATAGTAGAGAAGTTATTAAAGTACCAAAGAGCACTCCTAAAACAATTCTCCAAGAAGCAACTCTTGTCCACAGAAGCATGAGGAGTCCTAGAAAAATAAATAAAGCTGAAGTTTCTCCAGCAGATCCTGGAATGCTACCAATAAAAGCTTCAAACCAGGAATAGTTAGTCTGGATGCCGCTAAGTCCTTCTTCGGCTCCTATGCCTAATATTGTAGGAGAACTATAACCGTCTAATGCTGTCCATACTGAGTCTCCTGACCAATAAGTAGGATATGCAAAATAAAGGAATACCCTTCCTGTTAATGCAGGATTTAAAAAGTTTTTACCTGTTCCTCCAAATATTTCCTTGCCTATGACGATACCAAAACTTATACCCATTGCTACCTGCCAAAGAGGTACATCTGGAGGACAACAAAGAGCGAATAGAATTGTAGTTACAAAAGCCCCTTCACTAATTTCATGATTTCTAATCTTTGCAAAGACCATCTCCCAACCTATACCAACTACAAAGGTAACAGCATAGATAGGAATGAAATAACATGCGCCGAACCATAAACAATCAAAAAAACTATTTGGGTCGTAACCGCAAAGTAAATTAATAAATATGAAATGCCAGTCATTGGTAAACTCACCTCCTCCGCCTGAAGCGCCGGACAGAGCCTGGAAACCAATGTTATACATTCCATAAACTGCAGCAGGTATGGTAGCAGCCATAACGGTAACCATAATTCTCTGAACATCTGAAGCATCTCTTATATGTAATAATCCAAATGTTCTTCTGCTAGATGAATAGAAAAAGTTTTCTATAACATCAAAGATTGTCCACCAATTTTCATATTTTCCACCTGTAGAGAATTTAGGTTTTAAATCATCAAAGACTTTTCTTAGTCTATCCATAATTTAGCCCTCAACCTCTATTGTGGTTAGTCGTTCTCTAAGTAAATATCCAAAATCATACTTAGATGGACAAACAAAACTACAAAGAGCTAAATCTTCTTCATCTAATTCCAACACACCTAAAGATTGCAACTGCTCAGTATCTCCAACTGCTAACTCTCTTAGCAATAAAGATATAAGTAAATTTAAAGGGAAAACTTCTTCATAAACACCCACAGGAAGAATTGCTCTGTCTGGTCCATACATCCTTGCTTTAATATCAAATTTTTTATTTTTAAATAGTGAAGAGATAAAAATTCCTAACTTTGAATATCTTTTTGTTCCCAACAAAGCCCAGTCAAATAATTCTCTATCAGAAGAATTTGGTTCTTCTATTGCACAGATTTGATTATGGTATCTGCCAAGATAAGCATAAGGTCCTATTGACTCCCTTCCATTAATTAGAGATCCACTTACAACTCGGTTCTCTGAATGACTCAATTCGCCAGCGCAGATCTCATCAATACAAGCTCCTATTCGTGTTGAAATAATTCTTGGGTTTTCTATTTTGGGACCTGAAAAGCATATGTGTTTAGTTGTGGGTATTTTTCCTTCTTTAAAAAAAGTGCCTATAGAAATTACGTCTGAATAGCCAATTGACCAGTTAATGTTATTTAAGCTCGCAGGAGAAATAAAATGCATATGGGTTCCTGTTAAACCAGAGGGATGTGGCCCATCAAAACCATGCCTATAAATATTTTCCTCTAACTCAAAGTCTAAATTTGTTTTATTTTTTACACAGACATGTACAGGACAGTTAGATAAGAGCTTTATAGCCCTTAAACCTAACTTAAAAGAATCAGCATTATTATTAATAATTATCTCTGGATCCATCGCTAGAGGATTTGTATCCATACAATTAATGAATATAGATTTAGGATTAGAATCTATTTTAGGTATTTTGCTAAAAGGTCTTGTTCTAAAAGATGTCCACAAGCCAGATTTAATTAAATTTTCTCTTATTGAAGAGTTATCATGATTAGATAAATCTATAGTTTTGATATCAATGAAAGATTCTTCTTCTTCACTTTCATCTATTTCTATAACGACAGACTGTAAGGCTCTTTTATCTCCTCTATTCACAGACTCTATTACTCCCCCACCCGGAGAAGTAAATAGAACTCCTTTGTTCTTTTTATCTTCAAATAAAGGTTGCCCAATCTTTACATGGTCCCCTTCTTTAACAAGCAAGGAAGGTTTTAAGCCATGGTAATCAGCACCTAGAAGTGCTACAGATCTTGGTTTTTTGAAGTCAGTGATCTTGTGTTCAGGAGAACCAGAGATAGGAATATCTAAACCGTTTCTTATTTTTTTCATCCCCTCTCTTTTTTTTGAGGTGAATTAAGTATTTAAGGAGCAGTAAAATTCGCGCGTATTATAGTGTTGAAGAGATTTATTTACTAGTTAGATTATTGATATTCTGGGTACCTTTTATAGGTTAGTCCGACCATTTCTTTAGCTAAACCAAGTAACTGAACTGTATAACCAAATATGAAACGATTTCACTTGAATTAGTAAAGTCTATTTGGTCTTTATATTTAGAGTGGAAAGCTATTTGTCTTAAGAAATTATTTAATTCAGTAGCATCCATCGATTTTTTTAAGTTAAGTTTCATAATGGCTAAAGAAACATTAGGAGTAGGAACTCTTATTGCATTAGCAGTTAATTTTCCTTCAAGCTCAGGTAATATCTGGCCTACTGCCTTACCTGCTCCTGTCTCAGTGATCACTAGATTCAGTGCAGCACTTCTCCCCCTTCTAGATTTTTCATGAAAATTATCTATCAAATTTTGATCGTTGGTATAAGCATGTACAGTTTCGATATGCCCAGAAATGATTTCAAATTCATCATTTAAAACTTTAAGGACTGGGACTATGGCATTTGTTGTGCATGAGGCAGCACCTAAGATATTATCCTTTGAACCCACTAACAGAACCTTATTAATTCCTTTGCTCTTTAAATGACTCTCTAAGCCCTTCTTGTCTCTCCAAACACCAGTATTATCTATCAATAAAGCCCTTTTAATTCCGTAGCTAGAATAATCAATAGAGTCTGGTTTATCTGCATAAATTATTTTTACTTCACTTCCATTAATTATTAATTGCTCATTATTTTCTTCTACTCTAATGGTTCCTTTAAAAGGACCATGTACTGAATCAGTTCTTAATAAATTAGCTCTTTTTATTAAATCACCTTTACCAGATTTTCTAACCACAATGGCTCTTAACCTTAAGTTGTCACCTCCTCCAGAATCTTCAACTAAAAGTCTAGCTAATAATCTTCCAATCCTTCCAAAACCAAATAAAACAACATCCTGGGCTTCTTCTAAAACTGAGCCCTTTTTTCCTACTAAATCTTTTACAGAGTTGATTACAAATTCTTCCATTGCCATCTTCTTATCGTCAAATAAATAAGCAGCAGCTATGATTCCAATATCTACTTCTGACGGTCCTAGTTCTAAAGAAATCAAAGAAGTTATAACTTGGTAAGTTTCAAATTCACTTAATTCATTATTTTCTGCCTCTCTGACAAACCTGTGAGCTTGCATAATCTCAGAAACTGAAAGGTTAACTAGAAGTTTCCCGTAGAGCATCAGATGAACATTATTTCTATACAAACGACCTATCATAGGAAGCATTTCTTCTGCTAATGCTTGTCGGTACTGAAAATCACCAAAAGTATCTAGCGGAAGATTTGATCTTTTTCTCTTATCTGGTTGATCAGAAGCCATGTTTCTTAGTTATAGTTGTGAGTATCTTTTTAAATGATAATCAGTATTTCCAAATATTGAAATTATTGTTGTTAATCTTTTAAAAAAATGACCTACATTTAGTTCATCTGTTACACCCATTCCGCCGTGAAGTTGGACTGACTGTTGGCCAATAAATTTTGCTGCCTTACCTACTTGATACTTTAAACCAGAAATTGATTTCTTTGCGTCTTGAGACCCTTCAACATTCTTAATGGTAGCCATATACAATAGAGATTTACTTTGTTCATATTCCATAAACATATCTACCATTCGATGTTGTAGTACTTGAAACTTTCCTATGGGCTGACCAAATTGTTCCCTGGTCTTAGTATATTCCACAGTTGTCTTATACAGCACCTCCATTGCCCCAACGGCTTCCGCACAAATAGCTAAAGTAGCATTATCAATTGCACCTTCTAATAATTGGAAACCCTGATCTTCACTACCTAAAAGGCAGCTTGAGGGAACTTTAACATTCTCTAGTGTTAACTCTGATGCCCTTCTCCCATCTACTGTTGGATAGTTTCTTAATGAAACACCTTCTTGATTAGCATCAATAACTAATAAAGTTATTCCATCCTTATCAGTCTGATTGCCACTTGTTCTAGTAGAAATAATTAATTTATTAGCATTGGGTCCATTCATTACAACTGACTTAAACCCATTTACTGTATAGCTTCCTTCTTTTAATTTAGCTTCCGTTGTAACATCTGCTAAATTAAATCTACTTTGAGGTTCGGTAAATCCTAAGGCTAAATGCATATCACCAGCTATTACTTGATCTAATATTTCGCTTTTTTGGTCTTCTTTTCCACATGAATCTATTAAACCTGAACACAAAATTATAGTTTCTAAAAAAGGCTCTACTACAAGACCTTTACCAAACTCTTCCATAATGATCATTGATTCAAGTGCTGATCCACCAAATCCACCTGATTCTTCACTTATAGATATGCCTAACCAACCAAGTTCAGCAAAAGTCTTCCAGTTGTCTTCACTGAAACCAAGATCTGAAGAAACAAGATTTTGCCTTTTTTCCCATTCATAATCCCTTTGTATAAATTGAGCAACTTGTCCCTGAATTAGCGTTTGTTCTTCGTTAAAATTAAAATCCATATTTACAATCCTAATATTGCTTTTGAAATTACATTTCTCTGTATCTCATTACTTCCACCGTAAATTGATACTTTTCTAAAATTTAAATAATGTGGCATTGCTGAACCAGCATAATCTGGACCTATGGATGCATTAGAGCCTAATTCTGCTTCCGTTAAAAATGGATGTGCATAATAACCAAGCATTTCTATAAAGAGCTCTGAAATACTTTGCTGAAGTTCTGTACCTTTAATTTTTAATATTGATGACTCAGGTCCTGGAGCTCCGCCTGAAGATATTTGCGACAAAGTTCTTAGTTCAGTGAATTCAGTTGCTGTTAGCTCTATTTCTGCTGCTTCAATCTTATTTCTAAAATTAGTATCCTCTAAGAGACTAGCCTCTCCTACTATAAGATCAGAAGATATTTCCTTTAATCTTTTCAATTCTCTTTTTAATGCAGCTATCCCAGCTATTCCTGTTCTTTCATGCATCAAGAGGAACTTAGCAATATTCCATCCCTGCCCTTCTTCTCCAATAAGATTAGTAGTAGGAACTTCAACGTTATCAAAATAAACCATATTTACTTCATGAGCACCATCTATAGTAATTATTGGTTTGACCTCAACGCCTTTTGATTTCATATCAATTAAAAGAAAACTAATGCCTTCTTGCTTGATATCTGTAGTTTCAGTTCTTACTAAACAAAAAATCCAATCTGCATGTTGCGCTAAAGTAGTCCAAGTCTTAGTGCCGTTAACTAAGTAGTTATCTCCCTTAAGTTCTGCCTTTGTTTGCAAAGAAGCAAGATCCGATCCTGAACCTGGTTCAGAATATCCTTGGCACCACCAAGTATCACTGTTAAGAATTCCAGGAAGAAATTTTTTCTTTTGCTCCTCTGTTCCAAAGGTATACACCACTGGACCGCACATATTAACTCCAAAGGGTATAAGCACTGGTGTATTAGCTCCAGCTAATTCATTTTGTAAAATATAAATTTGTGTAGGAGTTAAGCCTGTCCCTCCATGTTCCTTTGGCCAATTTATAGCAAACCAACCTCTAGACGCTAAAATTTTTTGCCAAGAAATAATATCTTCCTTCTCTAAAGGTAATCTCTTATCTTGTTTCTCTTTTATCCCAAAAGGATACTCAGAAGTCAGAAAATCTCTTACTTCTGCTTGAAAATCTAGATCTTCCTTAGAAAATGTTAAATCCATAATTTACACTCAGTCTAAAATAAGGCCGTATTATACACTTACGTTTAAAGGTCTAAATATATAAGCATTTTTATAATGGTAACTAAGAATAATAGAAATAATAATTTTCAAGAGCAATTGTTCTCCTTGGCTAATCAAAAAGATCAAAAAGTTATCATAACTTCGAACCCCTTATTAGCTGAATTAACTTACCAAGAATTGGTAAAGAGAGATCAAAAAGTTAGTCTTTTCCCTCACACCGAAACACTACCATATGACTTTTTTTCTCCTTCAAAACATATTAAGAATCTTAGGATGCAAGCTCTTTCAAGATTACTTGCAGATGAAATAAATATCTTGATCATTTCAATACAAGCTTTGGTGAGTCCTTGCCCGGATAAAACTCACTTATTACCTTTTGAGTTACTAGAAGCAAATAAAGACATAGATAGAAAAAACCTTATTTCCGGGCTTCAAAACTCAGGTTATGAAAGAAAAGATATAGTAAAAGAAGTTGGTGAGTTCGCTATTAGGGGATCAATAATAGATATCTACGCAACTGGATATGATGAACCCATAAGAATTGAAATCAGTGAGTCTAAAATTGAATCTCTAAGGACTTTTGATCCAACTTCTCAAATTACAACACAAAAAATAAATTCTTTCTCTGCTATTCCTCCATACGAATATGCTCTAAACCAAAAGGGTATAAATATATTTAAAAAAAATTGGAGAAATTATTTTGATACTTTTGAAGAAGATAGCGATATCTTTAAATCTATAGCAAAAGGTAGAGCTGAAGAAGGTTCTGAAATCTACCTACCATTATTTTTTCATGGAAAAACAAGCGTTATTAACTACTTAGATAAATTCGATGCTGTTTTTTTAGATAAAAACGTCTTAAAAGAGATAAAAAATTATGAATTATTAATCAATGAAAGGTATGAGGAATACAGATACGACATAACAAGACCCTTAGTTAAACCTAGTGAATTATTTTTAACTAAAAATGAGTTTAAAGATTTTTTAAAAGACCGAGAAGTAACAAACATTTCCTTTAAAAAATTTAATTCCAAGAAAACTATCAAATCCAAGATCAAATCTTTTCAACCCAAAAAAGAATATAACCATCAAATACCTGCAATTGATGATCGTGTAGTTCATTTGTTCCATGGGATAGGAATTTTTAAAGGCTTAAAAAATATTAAAACTAATAATACAAGTAATGAATGTTTAGAAATTGAATATAGAAATAATAGTAAAGTCTTCGTTCCAATTGAATCCATGCACTTAGTCTCTAAATATTTTGGACCTGAGGAAATTAACATAGATGAACTAGGTTCAAAGAAATGGGAAAGAAAAAAAACATTAGCCATTAAAAAGACGTTCGATACTGCTGCTGAACTTTTAAAAACACAAGCAAAAAGAAATTCAAGAAAGGGAAAAAAATACCAAATCCCAAAGAACGAATATGTTGAATTTTGTAGAGAATTCCAGTTCATAGAAACTCAAGATCAAAAAAATACTATTTTAGAAATTGAGAAGGATCTTCAAGACTCTATACCAATGGATAGATTGGTTTGTGGCGAAGTAGGTTTTGGAAAAACAGAAGTAGCCATGAGAGCATCTTTCATTTCCGCCTTTAATAACTCTCAGACATGTATATTGG
>LUMD01001020.1_pt1 | contig 11013 bp, 12 predicted proteins | sample 729651 | NCBI WGS metagenome assembly LUMD01 (sample SAMN03860272, study PRJNA289734) | marine metagenome | biome: seawater column; feature: ocean; material: water; isolation source: Red Sea water column Station 34 - depth 258m | place: Saudi Arabia: Red Sea | collected 2011-10-15 | depth 258 m | reverse complement strand
GTCCATAACCATCTGCTGAAAACCTAGCAGCACTTCCAAACGGCCCTGGCTGACCTCTGCTTGGTATGGGGTATAGGCGGTATACCAGTCTGGGTTCTCCAGCACATTCCGCTTGATGACGGGCGGCATGATCGTGCCATGATAGCCACAACCAATCATCGACACGAATACACGGTTTCTGTGTCGCATGTGCCGAAGGTAGGTGCTGGTAGCCCGTTCGCTTCGAGTGGGCGGTAGATCCAAAGGCTGTTCACTTACGATAGAGGCAGGGACTGCGAGGTCGATCAGTTGTTCCAGGGATTCATGCCCCGTAACCGCCAGCATCTGGTCAATATCCGATTGACTGGGACCTATGTGGCGGCGAATGAAATCTCGAGGTATTTCAAGATCGTCAAGGCTCTTACGCAGCTTTTTCATAATTCCCCCCTTAGGAATATTTAAGCGCGGTTTAGGATAGCTCGGCAATTAGAGCGTTGTACTCGGCTTCTGACAGCAAGTTCTCTAGCTCTGAAGAATCTCCTATTTCTATTTTGTAGAACCAGCCGTTACCAGTGGGATCGTCGTTAACTGATTCGGGTGAATCGTTGAGTGACTCGTTAATTTCAACGATCTTTCCCGTGACTGGTGACTTGACGTCTCCTGCAGCCTTCACGGATTCGATGACAGCGGCCTCGTCACCTTGGTTAACAGCTGTACCGACCGCAGGCAGTTCAACGTAAACGAGTTCCCCCAGTTGATCCTGCGCATAGTCTGTAATCCCGACAGTCACAAGAACACCGTCAAGTCGTGCCCATTCGTGGTCGTTGGTATATCGTATGTCGCTCATGCTGAATAAGCTCCTGATGTAATTTAGTGTCGTTTGTAATTGTGTTGTACAAAAGGTAAGTGGCAAACCTTAACGTCCAGAGGTTTGCCTCGCACCATGGCTTGAAGCTCTGTACCTAGGTCACTATACGTCGATTTGACGTAGCCCATCGCTATTGGCCTGCCAACAGTCGGTCCATAGCCACCGCTGGAAACCGTGCCGATTGATTCACCGGTTGGGATCAGGATTTCAGAATGGGCGCGGACAGGCGCTCGGCCTTCGGGCTGAATCCCTACCCGGGTGACTGAGGGGCAATTTTCGAGTTCCAGCAATATGGGCTCCGAACCCAGGAAGCCACCAGATCTGGAGCCGCCTTTCCGACGGCTTGTGGGGATTGCCCAGGACAGACCTGCCGCTACTGGTGTGATGTTCGGATGAATGTCATTACCAGGCAGACACAAGCCCGCTTCCAGGCGCAAGGAATCTCTAGCCCCGAGTCCTGTGGGTTCGACTTCGGGTTGATCGAGCAATAATTGGCCCAGCTCCAATGCATCGTCGCTATTTGTTGCAAGCTCGAAACCATCTTCCCCTGTGTAGCCACTACAGAATGCCTGGCATCTGATGCCTTCCACGTCAGTGTCTATGGAGTCCATAAACCGCATGGTTGCAATATCTGGGCACAATCGTGACATGACCTTTCGGGCGAGCGGGCCTTGTAGTGCCAGGAGAGAACGGTTATCCAGGAGCGTAGCCGTACAGTCTGCTGGAAGCTTATCGGCGATGTGATTTAAGTCCTGAATTTTATTGGATGCGTTGACAACAAGCAGATAGTGATCTTCAAGTTTTGAGATCATCAAGTCGTCGAGAATTCCGCCCGTGGCCAAGGTTAGAAAACTATAACGTTGACGGCCGACTTCTAATTGGTGCAGGTCAGTGGGTAATAACGATTCAAGAAAAGTGGTGGCACTGTCACCGATGACTTTGATTTGACCCATGTGAGAGACATCGAACAGACCGGCAGATTCACGAACATGATGGTGTTCTTTGATGATGCCAGTTGGATAATTGAGAGGCATCTGGTAGTTCGCGAACTCAACAATCTTGGCATTAAGCTCGCAATGTAACGGATAAAGGGGTGTTGTATTCGACACTGGGCCTGGTTTATCCACCTGTGAGGTCAGTCACCATTTTCGTAAGAGTTGTTTAGAATCGCTCATTATATCGTTCTAGACTTCGCTGGGTGTAAAGGCTTTTATGCTTAGTGCGTGTATGTCCCGTGTCATGGCATCACCCATTGCCTGATAAATGAGTCGGTGGCGTGCCAAAGTTGTCAGGTCTTCGAACATTTTTGAAATCACGAGCACCTCAAAGTGGCTACCTCCAGCTGCAGCGCCAGGATGGCCTGCGTGGAGATGGCTCTGATCGTCTACCTCAACAAATTCTGCCGCTAGGTCCTGGTACAGTCGTTCGCGAACCATTTCAGCTCTTTTCTTTGAGACGTTTTCCGTCAGGCCGGTATCGGCAGTTGACTGGCGATCATCGGTCGAGTGTGTCATGCGAAATTACAGATTCTCATCGTGCTCTGGTTTTAGATATTTTGCAATACAAAGCATCTGACCGATGGCAAATACCAAGGTCAGACCCATCAGGCCAAAAACCTTGAAGTTGACCCAGAAATCTGTTCGAACTTGTTCGCTGAGTTCCGGCCGATAATAAAATGCAACGTATAGATTCAGCAGCCCAACAATCAAAAAGAAAATACCCCAACTTAGATTGACATTACGCCAGATTTTATCGGGTAGCGTTAAGCTTTTACCCAGTAGAGCCTGTAGGGCAGTCCGTCGGCCAACCAACTGACTGCCTAATATAAGTACAGAAAACAACCAATTGACGATGCTTGGTTTCCATTTTATGAAAGCATCGTCTCTAAATAAAAGTGTAAGCCCGCCAAACAAAATAATCACGCCCAGAGTGATCAGGTGCATTGTTTCAAATCGCCGGTTTCGCAACCAGAAAATAGAAACCTGCGCAATGCTTGCGATGATGGCGGTCGCTGTCGCGACGTAAATGCCGTACAGCTTGTAGGCGCCAAAAAAAAGAACCAGGGGAAAGACATCGAACAAAAATTTCATGTTCTGCTGATTTTATTTTGCGGTGTTGGAAATCGCTTCGTGTGAAACACTTTAGTCTGATCGATGCTGCACTAACGGATAATTAGGCCCATTGATGTCGCAGTGTCGATCACATCACGGCGTTGATCACTGGTCAGGCGGTTATTAGGGCGGATGGCTCGACCACAGTCGATCCCGAGGCGTTGTCCAAGAATTGCTTTGCCCACATCTGAGACAGCATCGTAGCGCCAAGTCAAGTTTACTATTGCTTGGATCTCCCGTTGCTTAGCTTTGGTCGTGTCCAGGTCGCCTGCTTTCCATGCATCGTACAGTTCAACATACAACCAGGGTGAAATTGATAAAGGTGCGTCAATAGTGCCCACGGCACCCATCGTCAGCGCAGGCAGTGGCAACTGACCGAATCCGGAAAAGCATATGAGCCCCATTTCGTTCCAGTGGCGAATCATCGAGAGGTCGTAAGCCGAGTGTTTGAGGCCGATTAGACTGGGCACCTCACTGCACAGAGATTCCATCAGATTTCGATCGAACTCTACCTGCGTCAATTGTGGAAGATTGTAGGCGAAAAGCGGTAGATCCTCAGCGCTGTCAGCCACAGCCTTGTAGTGGTCAATGATGGAGGTGGTGCTTGCACGTATCAGAAACGGTGGGAGACACGCTATGGCTGCGCAACCTCCTCGCACGGCACTTCGTGCACCTTTTTTTGCACTATGGGTAGTGATCGCACCGATGTGCATAATTGACAAGGCACGGCCTTGGGTGGTCTCTCCTGCGATCCGAGCTACTGTGTCCCTTTGGTCATCGGACAATAAAGGGCCTTCACCTGATGTTCCAGCAACCCAAAACCCATGAACACCGTGGGCCATGTTGTCTTCTAGAACAGCCCTCAGGCCCTTCTCATGAATGTCGCCTTTATCCGTGACAGGTGTCGGGTTGGCTGGGAACACACCTGCAAATTCGTGGCCCGGATTTGGTCCAGCTTGGTTCGTGTTCATAATGTCGTTTTGTATGGTTCTGGGGTCCAGTAGGAAAGAATTCAACGTAGGTAGAAGGCTATCTTGTTACCGTCCGCGTCTCGAAAATATGCACCATAAAATGTGTCGCTGCCTCTCGGGCCCGGTCCCCCTTCATCACTTGCACCCAGATCAATGGCTCGGGCATGCAGTCGCTGAACTTGTTCCTGACTGTCGACATTCAATGCAACCATTGTGCCATTGCCTGGCGTGGCGGGTTGGCCGTCAGCCGGGGTAATTACCACCAATTGAATGTCATCTTCCGTGCCGAAGTAGACAGCCCTTCCGGGGTATTCACGTTGTCGGGTAAAACCGAGCTCCTCAAATAAAGCTTCATAGAATGCGGCGGAGCGTGTCAAGTTGTTGGTGCCAACTGTTATGTATCCCTTCATAAATGCTATCCACTGTTGTTGGTTTAGCTAGTAATGCTGCGTCAGTCATTAAAAAGTTAGCGATGCAAATCACAGCTATAGCTAGTTTTAGCTGTTAGTGCAGCTAACCATTTAATCACTTGGCTATGTTAGCCGTGTATACCAATTTCACCACTCCGGCTTGTGTGTTCCTGTCAAATTCTAGCGTGTTCTTTGAGCTGACGTCACAAAAATCAAACCTGATTACTCAAGGAGTATAGAATCGGCTGCTACGAATGGAACATTGGTAGAGCTAAGGTAGAAGGGTATTCTCTCTGGGATGAAGCCAACTTTAACAACCTTGCAGGATATCGAAGACGCGCGAGAGGCGTTGCCTTCAACCGTACGAAGAACTCCAATTGTGCCACTGGCACCTGAGTCGTGTGATATTGGTCACGAGAAACTGTTCCTCAAAGCAGAATGTCTTCAAGTAACTGGCGCATATAAAGTTCGTGCTGCTTTCAATGTACTTAGGTGTCTCAGCGAATTGGAACGAAAACGAGGCATCGTTCTGGCTTCTTCGGGCAATTTCGCCCAAGCCTTCGCATTTGCGGGTGCTCAGCTTGGTGTACCCACCAGTGATCGCAGGTCACGGCAGCATAGGTCTCGAAGTAATTGAGGATGCCCCGGAGGTAGAACAGATACTCGTGCCGGTCTCGAGCGGCGGTGTTGCCGCCGGGATAGCGACTGCGGTGAAACTGAGTGCACCTCACATCCGGATCATAGGTGTACAACCTGAAGGTGCAAATGCGTACTTTTTGTCTAGGAAAGCGGGCAAACCTGTAACGCTCAGTCGCTGGGATACCATTGCGGATGGGTTGTCCGCCCGGTTTCCAGGTGTGTATCCGTTTCATCACCTTCAGGAGTATTTAGATGATGTGGTTCTGGTTTCAGAAAAAGATATAGCTGCATCATTTAGGTCGTTACTTTTCCGAGGAAAGCTTTTGGTAGAACCGGCAGGCGCTGTTGCGGCCGGGGCTTTTTTTTCCGGCAAGGTTGATCGGGATCGCACGACAGTCGCCGCCGTAACCGGAGGCAATGTCACCGCGGAAACAGTGCAGACCTTGCTGAGCCTCTAACACGGCGGCATAAAAAAAGGGGCCACACGGGGTGCACCGGATGATATCAATACGGCCTTTTGCAGAGTGCCGGTTCGCAAATTGATTCTCGAGAATTACCTGCCGCCCGCCGCTGACAGTTGGTCGCGCTGCCAGTCCGCGTCACTCGGTTTAAATGAAGCGCGTCTTCATCGCGCGGTTGAATTTGCCTGTCAGCATGAATCCAATTGGTTGTACGACCTGTCAGAACAAAAAGCGATTGCAGGTTCAGAGCCACCACCCTGGAATGAGATCTTGGGCCCACTCAAGCCACGCGGAGGACCCGCGGGCTTGATTATCAGGCATGGGCAGATAGCAATGTCGTGGGGCGATATCGAGCGGGTAGACCCGACTTTCAGTGCAACGAAAAGTTATATTGGCCTTTGCGCTGCGGTTGCCTATCGAGATGGCCTTATTAAAAGTTTTGACGATCAGGTAAGCGAATGCCATGGGTTTAAAGAGTTTTCTTCAGGTCACAATAAAGCAATCACCTGGCGTCATCTCCTACAGCAGACAAGTGAATGGGAAGGTACCTTGTGGTCAAAGCCGGATCAGGTAGATCGGAATCGACAAGTCGGACCGGATGCGAACGACAGTCAAAAGGGGCAGGCCCGACAATTGACGGAACCTGGTGGTTACTGGGAATACAACGATGTTAGGGTGAATCTAGCTGCGTTGTGCCTAACTCGATTGTTTGAAACATCGCTCTCGGATGTCTTGCGCAAAAACATCATGGATCCTATTGATGCAAGTCACAGTTGGGAGTGGCACGGATATAGGAATTCCTACATCGAAATTAAGGGTCGATTAGTGCAGAGTGTGTCAGGTGGTGCACATTGGGGCGGAGGTCTATGGATCAGTTCTTTAGATCATGCGCGCATGGGCCTGTTGATCAGTCGACAGGGCCGTTGGGGCAATGTGGAGATTCTGCCCAAGAATTGCTTAGACCCTCTATTTGCACCGTGCCCGCTGAATCTAAACTACGGTTTTCTCTGGTGGCTTAACTCTAACCGGAGCTTGTTCGCAGGCGCGGGCGAGTCCAGTGTATTCGCATATGGCGCTGGCGCGAATTATGTCTGGATAGATCCTGATTACGATCTCGTGGTTGTGGTGCGTTGGATCGATGCTGGATCGATGAACGACTTTACTGCATTGGTGATGGAATCGATCGTACGTCCGTAATCTGCTCAGTTCTCCAGTGTTCGAATTAGTCAGAGTGTGGAGCGGTAGTCGTAGTTGTTATCGAATCGGTGCATAAGGTAGTTACCGTAATGAACCGGCGAATCATTGTCACCGGGTCGAGTCAGCGACGGGAATGGCTGCACTTGTGTCTCAAAGGTAGGATCGAAAAAGAACGCAACCGAGTAGCGTTCCTTGGCGCTCAATGAAACCCGATGAGGCGTTGAAGGCCAACGACCACCTGACCAGTACGACAGCATATCTGCAACATTGAGTACAAAGGTGTCAGGAATCGGTGCAGCTGCTATCCACCGATTATCGCTAGTGAGCACGTCCAGTCCCCCGGTAAGGTCCTGAGAAACGAGGGTTAGAAATCCATGGTCCGTGTGTGGTGCCGAACCGTAGCCCTCTCCAGCCGTTGCAGCGGTTATTGCCGGATAGTGAAGTAACCTCAGAAAGACCGTTGGATCTTCGAATGCCTGATCGAAAATATGTGGATCTTGCCCGAGTGCCACAGCAAGTCTTTGAACCAATTCAAGAGCAAGGTATTCCATTGCATCATAATAGGCTTCGACTTCGGACTTGAACGCTGGCATCAAGGGTTCGGGCCATTGGTTCGGCCCAAATATCCCAGTTCCCCAGTGGGGGTGATCAGGCAAGACTGGCTGCATGACCATAAAGGATTCGGAATAGTTGGGTCGGGTTGGTTTTTCAACAGAAGAAGTAACCGCTGTACTGGAGTTGAAGCCAATGTATCCACGGTGAAATGGATTGATTTTGATGTCTTGTTTGGCTGGACCCGGAAGTGCGTGAAAGCGGTGGGTTGCGTCGAATATCGTTTTAACATTGCCGGTGGCTATGTTATGACCTGCGATGTAGCAAAAGCCGTGTTTTTGTAGCGCCATATCCAGTTGTTGCGCGACACTTGGGTCGTCGATCGGTGATGTTCCAGAACGAATATCGACAATTGGTAAGGAAGGATTCAAGATGACAAGAGCTCCGGTTGGTAAATGCAAGAACTTGAGCGTGACATAAAGTGTACCCCACTATATTTCGGCATAGAAGATGGTGTCTAACCAGTTCAAGGTCGACGATGCAACTGTTGTAACTGTCCTGTGCCGAGTGCGAGAATTGATCAAGCCTAAATCTTAACCGATAGACAAAATAGGCCGAAACATGATGTTAGAGAACTTTGAGTATGACTTGCCAAAGGAGCTCATTGCGCAGAAACCTCTCCAACGACGTTCAGACAGTCGCCTGCTGTGCGTTACAAGCGAGGGTCCACTCACCGACAAGCATGTTCGAGATCTCCCAGACTTGCTCCAGCCCGGGGATCTTCTGGTATTTAACGATACCCGGGTATTCAAGGCCAGGCTCAACGCTGTGAAGGCAGGCAGCGGTGGTCGGGTGGAAATAGTTGTTGAACGACTACTGGGGCCTAGTCGTTGTCTTGCTATGATTCGCTCCAGTAACCCGGTTCGGGCCGGGTCGGAACTCCTGACCCCAAGTGGGTACCGGTTGCAGGTACGGTCGCGTACTTCAGACTTCTATGAATTGGTAGTTTTGGCGGGTGCGGTCTTCGAGAAAGTTCTATCCGCCGACGGCGCTTTGCCCTTACCGCCCTATATACGGCGACAAACGAATTCGCAGGATTGTGAACGTTATCAAACTGTGTTTGCTGCCGAATCGGGCGCTGTTGCAGCGCCGACCGCCGGACTTCATTTCGATGAAGAGTTAATAGGGAGGCTAGAGACAGCAGGGGTAAGAATAGGCTTTCTTACACTTCATGTGGGCAGTGGTACCTTCCAGCCAGTCCGTTCAAAGGTCATTGAGGATCATAGAATGCATAAGGAGTGGCTCAAGGTGGACGAGGCACTGGTTCAACTCATTAGTCGGACAAAGCGTAACGGAAATCGGGTAATCGGTGTGGGAACGACCGTTGTGCGAGCGTTGGAGGCTGCCTCACAAAATGCCCACCTGGTACCGTTCGAAGGCGAGACTGACCTGTATATTTATCCCGGCTACCGGTTTCGTACAGTGGACGTTCTTCTGACGAACTTTCACTTGCCTCGGTCATCGTTGCTGATTATGGTCAGTGCGTTTTCGGGCGTCGATAGGATTCGAGTGGCCTATGAACATGCGCTAAAGCAGAGATATCGATTTTTCAGTTACGGAGATTGCATGATTGTGAATAGGATGGAACATCGGGATGAAGTTTGAAGTTTTGTCATGCGACGGTGGGGCCAGACGATCGGTACTGGCTCTCGATAGGGGACAAGTCGATACACCGCTATTTATGCCGGTTGGTACTCGTGGAGCGGTCAAAACCGTTACACCGGGTGAAGTGGTAGCCAGCGGTGCTCAGATTATATTAGGCAATACATTTCACCTCATGCTAAGGCCAGGTGTTCAAGTCGTTGCCCAGCACGGCACGCTCCATAAATTTATGGGTTGGGATGGTCCGATCCTGACTGATTCTGGCGGTTTCCAGGTCTGGAGCCTGGCCGAGCGTCGACGAATCAACGAAGAGGGCGTCACCTTCCAATCACCATTTGACGGTTCAACCGTATTTCTTGGGCCCGAAGAGTCGATGCAAGTACAGCAGGGATTGGGTTCGGACATCGCGATGACCTTTGATGAGTGCACTGACTATCCCGCAACTTACGAAGATGCTAAGAGATCTATGGATCTGTCAATGCGTTGGGCTACGCGTTGTCGGGATGCACACGCCGGGGGTAAGCAACTGTTGTTTGGTATTGCCCAGGGGAGCATATTTCCAGAACTCAGGTCAAGTTCGCTGGAGTCGTTAATATCGCTGGGTTTTGATGGCTATGCACTTGGTGGCCTTTCGGTGGGTGAACCAAAGACAAAAATGTACGAGATCCTGGATGATTGTGCGCCGCTAATGCCGGCCGACGCGCCACGTTACCTGATGGGAGTTGGAAAGCCCGAGGACTTATTGAGGGGTGTTGCGGCCGGCATCGACATGTTTGATTGCGTGCTACCCACCCGAAATGCTCGCAATGGCTGGCTGTATACCTGGGACGGCGTGTTAAAAGTGAAAAATGCCCGTCACCGGCAGGATACACGTCCGATTGACGGAACCTGCGGTTGTCCATGCTGTTCTACCTATTCCCGCAGCTACCTCCGGCACTTGTTCGTCAACAACGAGGGATTGGGCCAACGGTTGTGTACGGTACATAACTTGTGGTTTTTCGGGCAGTTGATGCAGGAGATACGTCTGGCTATCGAAGAGAAACGGTTTGACAATTTTCACAGGGAATTTCTTTTGCGTTATCTCGAATTAAGACAGTATGTGGCATAATCACACGCTTTTCCAACGACCTAATGGATAAATTTGATGAGTTTTCTCATTTCTGATGCTTGGGCCCAGGTGGGCGGCGAGGGTGGAAGTGGTTTCTTAAGTCTGTTGCCCCTGGTAATTATTTTCGTGCTGTTTTATTTTCTACTGATAAGACCACAGCAGAAGCGCGCTAAACAACACAAAGAAATGGTTGCGTCGGTCAAGAAAGGTGATGACGTTGCGACCAATGGCGGGCTTGTCGGTAGGGTGGTCGATCTTGACGATAATTTTGTGACGCTAGAGATTGCCAAGGGTGTAAACGTCAAAGTGCAGCGTCCGGCAATCGGTCAGATGATTCCCAAGGGTTCTGCAGCCGGTTCCTAATACGAAATGCGGAACCACTACCCATGGTGGAAGTGGCTGATCATCGCTGTGGTGGTCATCCCCGGTCTCTTTTATGCCTTGCCGAACTTATTTGGTGATGATCTGGGTATACAAATACGAGGGACTCGCGGGGCGACATTAACGTCGTCCGATCTTGCGCAGATTAAATCGTTGGTTGACTCGAGTGGATTGGCCTATAGATCTATTCGTAAAGACGATAGGGGAATCAGCATTCGATTGACTACCCCCGATGATCAACTCAAGGTTCGGGATCTGCTCGAACAAGAGCTCGGAAATCGTTACACGATAGCGCTGACCATGCTGCCGGCTGCTCCGGATCTCTTTGCCAGTGTTGGGGCCAAGCCGATGTATCTGGGTCTTGATTTGAGGGGAGGGGTTCACTTCCTGATGGAAGTCGATATGAACAGTGTGGCCCGACGGGCACAAGAACGTTACGTCGCGGATATTCGAGCTGCACTTCGAAAAGAAAAACTGCGTTATAAGGAAGTGCACAACAGGCTGGACGGCGCCATTGAAATATGGTTACGCGATGCTTCTAGGTTGCCGGAGGCCCAGAAACTTATCCAACGGGAGTTCTCCGGGCTAGCTATAGATAGCAGTCAAGATCAGGGTGAGCAACATTTGATTGTGCGCCTCAGCGAGTCAGAGGTAGAGGATCTTTCAGAATTCGC
>LUMD01000291.1_pt1 | contig 11032 bp, 10 predicted proteins | sample 729651 | NCBI WGS metagenome assembly LUMD01 (sample SAMN03860272, study PRJNA289734) | marine metagenome | biome: seawater column; feature: ocean; material: water; isolation source: Red Sea water column Station 34 - depth 258m | place: Saudi Arabia: Red Sea | collected 2011-10-15 | depth 258 m | reverse complement strand
AGCAGCGCCTGTCGCGCAACCACAAACGTCCATAACCTATTCAGGCTTGTAAGCCGTGGCTTTGATTTCAATCACCAGATGTGGGTGGGGTAACTGATGGACTGCCACCGTGGTACGGGCAGGCCGACTTTCACTGAAGTACTCCGCGTACACTTCATTGTAGCCCCCAAAATCATTCATATTCACCAGAAAGGTCGTCACATCCACGATATCGGCCAATGTGCAATCCATGCTTTTGAGAATATCCGCTATATTGTCAATGACTGCCCGAGTCTGCATCCGGATATCCAGCCGCGTTGTACCCTGGTCGTCCACCTGCGCACCAGCGATAGAATTATCTGCTCGCCGGGCACTGATCCCCGATATAAACAAATAATCCCCGGCTCGACGGATATGGGGGTATGTGCCGCGAGGCGTCGCTTTTTCACGCAATGTTTTTGAAGACATGCTGTGTTCTCATTGAATAAAACCGGCCCATAGTCTAGTGCTCAACAATATCTGACAGAACCACACTCCTGACTGCATCAGGTACAAACCGGTTACGTAGTATTGGCGTGCAGAGTCCTATAAAGTATAAATGGGTCACGCCAGCCTGTAACGCTTTGCCGCGCTGCCCCGAATACCGTATACCCACTGCACTGGAGAACACCATGACTGGTTCTGACCCGTATTCCAAAATCTATGAAGAACTCATTGGCTTTGTACCGCCCAAGATTCAGCATCGTATCCGCTTAGGGCTCGAAACTGATCCGGAACTGCTGGAAGTAATCGAGAATGTTCGCGAAAAAGCAATGTATCCGGATTGTTTTGATGTTAAAACAGCTCAGCTGATTTTGTTTGCGGTGTTAATCTCGCACGTGTCACCGGCATCGGAATTTCACGCCAGGGGGGCTGTACGCGCCGGTGCTACGAAAGAAGAACTCCATGCCGTTGCAGGACTTGCTTTCCTGTTTCGAGGACTACCAGCGTTTAATCTAGCGGCCGAAGTGATCAACAAGATCTTCGACGAATAGAGGCCGATCAACGATGCCGCTAGAATGCCTGATGAAACCGTCCCGGGCGGTTTTCTCGGCAATGTACTCGACAATTCACGGATAACTCACATGTCGACTCTGAATCAGAACCCGCTGCCTTTCTTTATCAATGGGCAATATGTGTCGCCGACTGGGCGCCAAACCTTCGAAAACATCAATCCGGCAAACGGGACGCTGAACTTCGACGTACTGGAAGGTAATGCTGACGACATCGATCACGCAGTAAATTCAGCGCGGTCTGCGCTCGCCGGCCCGTGGGCCAACATCGATGTTGACAACCGTGCTCGCATACTCCACAAGGTTGCCGACTTGATCGACAAACATCGCGATGAATTTCTTGCTGCCGAAATTTCAGACACCGGCAAACCGGTACAACTGGCCGGGCATATCGATATTCCACGTGGAGCAGCCAATTTCCGGGTCTTTGCCGATGCCATCAAAAGCCAGTCTGACGAGACGTTCCGCATGCCGACGCCCGATGGGGGTGAAGCTATTAACCTCACTGTGCGCAAGCCTAAAGGCGTTATTGCCGTTATTTGCCCCTGGAACTTACCGCTTCTGTTGATGACCTGGAAAGTCGCGCCTGCACTCGCCTGCGGCAACACCGTGGTCGTGAAACCCTCTGAAGAAACCCCTGCAACAGCTACTTTGCTGGGCAGGATTATGAATGAGGCCGGCATCCCACCCGGCGTCTACAACGTCGTTCATGGTTTCGGACCTGACTCGACGGGTGAGCACTTGGCTGGCCATCCCGATGTTGATGCCGTCACTTTCACCGGCGAAACCAAGACTGGCGCCGCGATAATGAAGTCTGTAGCAGACGATATCAAGGACGTGTCTTTTGAACTGGGCGGCAAGAATCCCGGCGTGATATTTGCTGATGCCCATTTCGAGCAGGCGGTAGAGGGAACGACCCGCTCTATATTCGCAAACTGTGGTCAGGTGTGCCTGAGCACGGAACGGATCTACGTTGAGCGCCCCATCTTCGATCGTTTCACTGAAGCATTGGCGGAACGCGCAGCCAGTCTCGTCCGCGGTGACCCCTTTGCTGAGAAAACCTCAATGGGCCCGTTAATCAGCAGCATCCACCGCGACAAGGTTCTTAACTACTACCGCCGTGCGACAGAACTCGGCGCCAATTTGATCGTGGGTGGGGGTGCTCCCGAAATGCCGACACCGTGGCAACACGGCTACTGGATAGAACCCACTCTATGGACCGGACTCGATGAGACCAGCCCGATTGTCAAAGAAGAGATCTTCGGGCCGTGCTGTCATATAAGACCATTTGACGACATAGACGAAGTAGTCAACCTTGCCAACGATACAGAATACGGCCTTGCTGCCACGTTGTGGACTCAGGACGTGAAAAAAGCGAACCGGGTTGGTACAAGGATCGACTGTGGAATTACCTGGGTGAACTGTTGGTTTTTGCGCGACCTCAGGACCCCGTTTGGTGGTGCCAAAAAATCTGGTATCGGCCGTGAAGGTGGAGAGTACTCACTGGAATTCTATACCGAGCTACAGAACATCTGCCTTAAAGTTTAGTTTGTAGTTGTCAGTTAACGTGAGCAACATCCGACAAAGGCGAGCACCCTGGTACAGAACACCTGTAGATCACACGACGTTGAAGCACCTGGTGCAGACCAATGACTGGATCGGACTTATTTACCTCGGTGGGTTTATCGTGGCACTCAGCTTTTCTGGCTATCTCGCTTTCCTGAGCATCGATACGCTGTGGTCCATTCCGGCTTTTCTGACCTACGGCGGGATCTGGGTATTCGCCACCTCAATTGTGCATGAAACCTGTCACGGCACGGCCTTTCGCAGTCGCTGGCTGAATGAGACGGTGCTGTTTCTGGCCGGACTATTGGTACAACAAACCCCAACTGGCCTGCGCTGGACTCACGTCAGACATCACAATCACACGGGCATGGTGGATAAGGATGTAGAACTGGTACTGAGCAATCCGCTGTCATGGCGCAGTTTCCTATTGGGTCAGTTATGTGATGTAAACAGTATCTTCTATTACTTTAAATTGGTTGTATTGCTTGCTATTGGGAAACCCGATCAAGAACACCGGGATTGCCTAAGTAAAATAGCCCTTAGGCGAGCCTACTGGGAGGCTCGAGCATTCTTAGTGGTGTATGTTCTGATCGTTCTCTGGTCGATTGGGCTACAAGCCTGGTGGCCCTTTTTAGTATTTCTTTTTCCCCGAATGGCCGGTGCACCGGTTCACGGTGTGATCCTGGCTACTCAGCATATTGGATTGGCGCAAAATGCACGCGACTATCGTATGACTACCCGCACGATGTTGGTAAACCCGCTACTGCGCTTTGTTTACTGGAACATGAACTATCACATCGAACATCATATGTACCGGATGGTGCCGTTTCATGCCCTACCGGCCCTGCACAACGAGGTTAAACATGATTGCCCGCAACCAACGCGAGGAGTACATCGCGCCTTAAAAGAAATGTTTGATACGGTTGCGCGACAGCAATTTGATCCGGATTATTCGCTACCGAGGGTTATAAATTCGTCCTAACTAATCAGACCCCTACCGAAGACCGTGTAAATGAACGACTACTCAGTCGATTCCGTCAATAAAATGCTGACATTGCCACTGCCCGATGATTGGCCATAACTACCGTACTGCCGACCGTGATACTGTGACTCATTATCCAATGTTCCCAGGAAGGTCGCCAGATTGCGCCCTCCCATCTCAGCCATAACAGCCTTTGCATAATCCGGAAATTGCCGCTGAGCCTGTTGGACCTGACCGGAACACAGTAGATCAATGAATGCATGGTCCCGCTTTTGCTCGTTGTCTGACGGCCAGCGGTCTGGTCCACGAACAAGTCGGTGTGACAACGCCGTGCTCGCCAGAAACGCAATTCGCCGGCCGCTCACTTTCGCCGCTTGCGCAACAGCAGCGCCCACAGCCATACACTCGCCGATATCAGCCATCACACAACACCCAAGTAGCACAACCGGAAGACTGAACTCCGGGTCGAGGTAAACGAGTGGTACGTAGGAACCGTAATCAAAACGGTGATTTGATGTCCGGCTCTGGCCACCAGGGAATCCAGCCTTTTCAATTGCTGTAGACAGCGCTGCAGCAAATTCCGGGTGGCCCTGAATGGAATAATCGATGCCCGGTATGAGGTCGGGACACTCTTCCCCAACACACATCCCATCATGCCGAGCCTGATGGGTAACGTACCAGTTAAAGGTGGTTACCCAGTGTGTTGAATGCACAACCCATAGATCGGGTTCGAGTGAACGGATGGCCTCACCCATCTCTCTCGCACCATCCATTACCCCAGAGAGGAAATCTGGCGCACCATCGGGATTGGCCATACGCGGCGTATGAGGACTCACTGCATGTGCCACGATTCGTCCGTGATTCATCGTCACTTGCCTATCGAACACGCCAAAGGAGGCAGATTAACCGGACCGGCCGCATTGTGAAAGACCCACGGGATGGCAACAAAAACAGCCCTACCCGCTGGCAGTCTTTTCTGCCAGTAGACAGGCGATAAATGTGGAGATTTTCTCTCTGGTCTGTGCATCGATATCACAGTTGAGTTTTCCCAAATATTGAACCAATCCACTTTCGATTAGCTTTTTCTGATCTGAAACTGAAACTGTCGAAACAGTTTTATCATAACTCAGAGTTGCCAGGGCGTTCAGTTCGAGATGTTCGGCCTCTAGCTCCAGGGCTTTGAGTTTCTCACGAAACGCAAAAACCGTTTCTTGTGCGATTCCCTTTGAGTCTCTTTTGAGTTCTCGCCGCAGGCCACGCAAGGGAGTGACGACATCCCGGTGCCAGACACTGACCGTTTGCTCGACCTGTGCCAGCAGTTGATGATCCACAAGCACCCCCCGCATCGAACACCAACTGATAAACAGGATAACAGGAACATCACCGCGGCAGTGGTCCTGAAACCAAAGGCACGACTCAGCTACGCCTGGTCGATCGTAGCTCGCGGTTGCGTAATCCCAAAGAGAGCGAGCTGCCTCTATCGATGGTTGTGACACAGAGGGATTCTCGACCTTATCCTAAACCAGCACCGTATCCTGGCTACTGCGTTTAATACGCCACAAATAGAGGCAAGGGTTACCACATCTAGCTATTCTGGAGGTACTCGGCGACCCAGCCATTCTGATCATAATCACTGAGACAAGCATCGACCATCTGGCGGTAGCGGTCGCTGTCTCCACGCCCGTCAGACCAATTCAATGCGTCGAGTCTTTGTTGTTCATGATTACCCGCATAATTGCGTTCATAAAGCGCATGCCGACCGGCGAATTCAGAGTAGAGTGCATCCCAGATCAGCTTGAACAATTTGATTCTGTCCGCTGCCGCCAATCCAGTTCCTCGGAAGTAACGTTCGATGATCGGATCCAATTCAGGTTGCCCGAGATCCGCCACTGAAGACACCGTCACAATCGGGGCCCCAGCAAGTACTTTCTCAAAAATCTCTCGTACGCGCTGCCAGGCGGAAGTCATATAAACCCGCGCAGCCGCTGCGGTCTGCAACTTGGGCACCACTGAGTCACCGACACCCGGCTCAGGGTCCATCGCCATTGCTGTGGTCAATGCCCAAACGAGATTGGCCATTGAAATCAACTCGCCGACTTCTGTCTGCACACCGCGGAAGGTATTGGTTCCAGTAGCCTCTGTACCTTTCATCAGCAAACCACAAGCAAATTCCAGCTTGACCGCCAACCGGGTCGAGGATTGCAGGTTGAACCGATTGAAAAATCCAGAAGCAGCATAAAACCCCTTGGCCTTTTCAACGTCCCGATAGACCAACACATTTTCCCAGGGAATAAACGCATCATGAAACACCAGCACCGAATCGTTCTCATCAAAACGGCTCGCAAGAGGAGCTTCGAATGGACTATCCGCTTTTAGCTCGTACGAGGGTCGACCGATAAGCTTAAGACCCGGGGTCTCCATGTCGACAATAAAGACAAGCGCAAAAGCCTCATCTTTACCAGCTTGCATTCGAGCTGCCGTGCCGCTGTTCGGTGCGACGAACGTTGCATGGGTCAACACTGATCCCGTCGCAACCATCTTCGCCCCGCTGACATAAATGCCCTGATCATCGTCTCGGCTGACATTCACGAATACGTCGGTAGCTTCATGGTGAGGACGATTTCGATCTACCGGCGGGTCGACCAGTACATGGTTTAGAAACAAACCTTGTGCGGCATACTTTTGATACCAGTTCAAGGCATTTTCACCAAAGGGCTCATAGAAACTAAACCCCTCTGCCAATTGGGCCATAAATGCAGCCTTATAGTCTGGTGTACGCCCCATCCAGCCATAAGTCATACGCTGCCAAAGCGCAATGGCATCCCGCGCTTCCAGAAGTTCTTCCGCGGTGTAGCTGGGCGCAAAAAACTTATGGGTCAAAATACCGTATTTATCCGTTCTCGTCAGTTGTTCGCGATGTGCAGTGTCATGTAGTGAATCGTAAAGACGCGCAATGTTTCGGGCACTGTTTCTGAAAGCTGGGTGAGTCGTAACATCTTTGACCCTCTCTCCCGCGTACCAGACCTCCCGCCCATCACGAACACTGTCTAGAAAGGCTTGCCCTGTTAACAGATCATTCTTAATTTTCGCCATTTAACTTGAAGATCCTTTAGTAGTCACAATTCGCATCAAAACCTCGATCAAACACTGACAGCAAGCAGGATAAGGTCTACCCAACTCGACGATGCCATATCGTTCGGACCCGATATAGCGCCTAACTAGAGACCTTGGTATGACCCAGATCAACCATCCCCCAAAATTCTTTCCCAACACAATGCCGATACCTATCTAAAGCAATAGCGAATAGTAATCCACCACACCAACGGTGTACGTTTTCTGACAATCTAGCCAGCTGCTTCCACGCGGTTTCGACCATTGTTTTTGGCCCGATAACATGCTGTATCTGCCCGTTGGTACAGATCATCAAGACTATCCCCAACGGCCGGTCTGGCCAGACCGATAGAACCGGTAATTGAAATTGACACATCGCCGATTCCTACCTGTGTACTTTCAATCGTCTGACGTAATCTCTCGGCAACTGAAACAGCATCATCGATGCTATCTGCAGACATCAATATGCCGAACTCCTCACCTCCGAGCCGGCCGACAATATCCGGTAGGCGGGTACCACTGGTCCGCATCGATCCCTGCAATAATCCCCCAACTTTTTCCAGCACGACATCACCCACAGCATGGCCATAGGTATCGTTGACGGTCTTGAAATGATCAAGATCTATCAGCAGGAAATAGACGCCTTGTGGGTGTGATTTTATTAACTCCTCGCCGTTCGCAAAAAACGTTCGTCGATTAAAGATGCCTGTTAGCCCATCGGTGCTTGCTAGTCGAACCAGTTCAGCCTGGTATGTCCGGATACGCTGCAGTAAGCCATTTAACGCATCGGTCAGCTCACCAATTTCATCCCGGGTGAGCTTGCGGATCAACTCCTGTTTGGTGAGATCCTGTGAAATGTCACGGAGACTTCGGATCAAATACCCAACCGGATGTCCAACTATGCGATGGAACAAAAGTCCACTCCCTACCACAAATAACAACAGAAAAATCGCCAGCGCAATAAAGCCGATGTACAGTTCCCGATCGACCTGCTCCTGAATCCATTCACTGCTGACATAGAAGGTCAGTCCGCCGCCACCAGATAGTATGTTTCCATAGTGAAGGGGATATTTTTCTTCTTTAACGATCTCACAAGGCAGTGGTGGCCAGCGCAAATCTGCTCCCTGAGCTGGCTGAATCTCAACACACAATACAAATGGAAACATTGAGAATAACGATAACGCTTCTCTTGCTTCTTGTTCACCCCTGACTATCGCCTGATCTAAAACAGTAGCACTGCCCACGACAGCAGTCGCTAGTTGCGCAGACGCAACACCTTCGTAGTGATCGGCCCGATAGCCTTTATACATCAATAATCCGCCAGCCCCCAATGCGACGGCTAGCAGCACGAAATACAGCACAAACTTAAGGAAGATCCCAAGGCGCATTAGAATTAAGACAGAGGGTTCGCGGCCAATCATCGTTCGACGACTGGCCGCGAAACTCAAGCAGACTACATACCCATCATTTTCTTGACGCTATCCCGATTGTTCATGATGACTTCAACGATCTTGTAATCATCGCCGACTTTGACGGTAAGAAAATCCGCCGTCACTCGGTCACCATTATCAGTGACAATCTCCGAACACACGAAAACGGTGCCATCTTTGTAAGGCACAATCATCGGGTGAACGTTCGCACTATAGCCACCCATCAGGTCATTAGTCTGCCGATCGACAAAAAGAAACCGGCCTTTATCATCAGATCGTGACTTCATCCACTTTGCGAGCGTCAGTTGGGCCTTTGCTTTGTCTTCGGCTGAAATATCGTCAGCTATTGCCGCAATCGAAAAAATTGCCAACACCAGTACCACCAAGAATCTTGACATCAATTTTCTCCTTTTTTGACCACAAATTAGTTTAAGCCGTGCGGGAGTTTTCTATCAGCCTCTCGCTTAAAGTAAATTATATCGAATCTAACCCTTTAGCATAACATCTGAAGTGTTAACGGCTACAAACTGCCAGAACTTGTTTGAGGTCAGTATGACCCCCCAAGCACTTAGCCGCCCCATCCTGGAGCAACGTTCGCATACCCGATTGCTGCGCTAAATCTCGGATCTCTCCTGTTGTGGCTTTTCTTTGAATCGCAGCGCGTATCTCATCGTTATTCACCAGCAGCTCGTGCAGAGCGAGACGGCCTCGATAACCAGTTTTCTCACACTCTACGCAGCCGTCTGCTCGCCACAATTTCAAGAAACCGCCAGTGGTTGCCTGTTCTACCGCTTCTACCCCGATATAACGCCTAAACTCATCTGCCTCATCGGGTGTTGCGTCATACTGTACTTTGCATTTTCCACACAACTGCCGAGCCAATCGCTGTGAAAGAATGCCCAACAAGGCATCAGAGAAAGAAAATGGCTCCATACCCATATCGATCAGCCGGGTCACCGTTTCGGGTGCCGTGTTGGTGTGTAATGTAGAGAGCACCATATGACCTGTCAGAGAGGCTTCGATCCCCATATGCGCTGTTTCTTCATCTCGCATTTCACCAACCATAATGACATCTGGATCTGCTCGCAGAAACGATCGCATAGCCGACGCAAACGTCAACCCAATCTGCGGTTGTACCTGCAACTGCCGTAAGCCCGGTTGGGTAATTTCTACCGGATCCTCTACCGTCCATATCTTTTTCTTAACGTCGTTAATTTGAGCCAACATAGAATGAAGTGTCGTCGTTTTACCTGAACCTGTCGGCCCTACCGCCAGCAGCAGTCCATAAGGCCGTCGCACCAACGCTTCTACTGCTTGTAGGTTTTCTGGGCTGAGCCCCATCTCACTCAATGGCAAAGCCCCAGACCCCGCCAGGATACGCAGTACCACATCCTCATCTTCCCCGGCTGTCGGCACAGTAACCATACGCAGTTCAATCTCGCGTTCTCCGAGCTTAAATCGGATCTTGCCGTCCTGTGGCAAGCGCCGCTCTGCGATGTTAAGTCTTGCCATGATCTTCATCCTGGCTACGATACGTTCCCGATACTCCGATGGAATACGACGGTAATTTCTGAGTTGTCCGTCTACCCGAAACCGGACGATGAGATCCTGCTTTTCACCATACGGCTCGATATGTATATCCGATGCACGGTCGCGAACCGCATCGACGATAAATCGGTTTACCAGTTTGATAACATCATCATCGTCTTCGGCGTCACCGTCAGCACCACTGCCACCGAGCGACCGCAAGTACGTCTCAAAATCTTCACTGCTCTCTTGTGTAGATAGCCGGTCGGCGATATATGTTTTTAATTGAGTAGGTGTTGCAACCACCTCGACCACTCGTTTCTTACAGGTAAAACGAACGGCATCTATTGCCTCAGTCGACAGCGGGTCTCCCATTGCCACTGTAAGCGTTTCAACGTCTGCCCTAATCGGAAATACCTGCTGTTCGCGGATCACTCTGGCCGGAATCTCTGCAAGCGCTTCAGACTCGATGTCGGTACTGTCTAGATCAATGAATGGCAACCCCAATCGGTTAGCCAGGACTCTGGCGATGGCGCTCTCCTCAACCATACCCAGTTCCACCAGTACTTCACCGAGGCGTTTACCTTTCTGCTTTTTTTGCTGACTCAGTGCAACATGAATCTCAGCCTCACTGGTGAGGCCCTCACTCACCAGGACCTCGCCCAGGCGCAAGCGACGGCGCAGCTGCCGTGCATCCTGGGTTTCTGTTACACCGCGGGTAACCTGACTCATCCTATTTATCCAGTTAAGGCTTGGGGGTAGAGACGCTCAATTGAGAGTCTGATCGATTTCTAGAGGGATATTCTAGGTCGTGTTCGCTAACTTACCTATTTATCACTAATTACAAGCTAGTTTGTCTTTTTTAGTGATAAAATAATCGAGAGAACCAGCAACGCACATTCCCATACCCAACCGACCGGAGATTCTCATGAACAGTAGCGCCTACCAGGGCTTCTCTGAAAGACTCATCGATGCCATGATTGAATCTGGCTATTCAGCTCGTGCTGGCAGCTGGTCACGCTTTCCAGTCGAAATCGAACCGCTTCGCCGAGAGGCCGGCGCCAAGAGCCTCACCACCGCCCGTAAATATCTGGAAGGATCTGCTTTTCCACGACGCTACCGGCTTGAGCTCATCGCAGACTGGTTACGCGTCAACACAGAATGGCTTGCGAGTGGAAATGGCCCACGCTATGCAGGCGCTGCCGCCTATACCGGCCCTGATCTACCAGAAGAAGCCTTGGCACTGGCTAAAGCCTGGGCTGCACTCCCGCGTTATTACCGCGAACCCATCCGCAGTTGGGTAATTATGGCTTCGATACACGACAATCTTCCTGACGACGCAAAAAAACTACCGCCGAGTGCTGAACCAATGGAGCGTAGAAAAC
>LUMD01001649.1_pt1 | contig 11034 bp, 11 predicted proteins | sample 729651 | NCBI WGS metagenome assembly LUMD01 (sample SAMN03860272, study PRJNA289734) | marine metagenome | biome: seawater column; feature: ocean; material: water; isolation source: Red Sea water column Station 34 - depth 258m | place: Saudi Arabia: Red Sea | collected 2011-10-15 | depth 258 m | reverse complement strand
GACTAAGTAGGACTAAGTCATCCCGTCGGGCTCATAACCCGAAAATCAGTAGTTCAAATCTACTCCCCGCTATAACTCTTTTATCACTTTGAAAATATCTGGACTTGCAGGCAAAACCTTTTCAGGATAGCAATTAGTCTGCCATCCATTATCAATTTTATAGAATTTCATTTCTTGACAGTTGTTATCATATTCATATGGGTGCGTATTCTCAAATTCCCAATCAAATCCATTTACTATTTCTTGTTCCGGATAATTGTGACCTCTGATGAGAGTTATTGTGTTATTATCGTAATCAACTTCGATCTCCGCATAAAGTGCGTTAGGATAAAGATAGATTACATTGGGATGACTTGTTATAGCGTCAAACATAGCGCGTGTGACATATTCATTATGTAGCATTACTATTTTGTCATATTTTTTTAGTATCGAAGGATTCTTGTCTATATCAATGTCAGTTATCGGTGAATATCCCAATAAGGTTAGAAGTTGATACCCATTAACACTTGAATTATAGTTTAATTCTCCATCTGAAATTTTGGTGGTTGTACACGAATCACAATCACCACGATAATAATCATAAAAACCAAATGGACCATATGCGCTATCAGTAAAAATTGGGAACACAACTGCTGCTTTTTGAGGATCGTCCCATATGGCAATTTCATTATATTCTTCCATATAGTTTGCATTCAATCCAAATACTGGGACGTTCCAAATAATTACATCATCAATAATTGTAAAATCATTCCTAACTCCATAAATATCAAATATTGATGTAACAATACTTCCATTTGGAAGTTGCATATCATAACTAAGAAAATTTAACACAGGAGGGCTTAGATTCCTATCCTCCAAAAACTTCCAGTAATTTGATATCAAGGCACCTTCGTAGATAAAATATGGTTTTACTTTGTCAACATCGCTTACCAAAATAACTCCTTTATTTATCAAATATTTTATTCCGTTTAGAAAATCATAGTCTTTAATCAGGTCTTCAGCCCACCAACCTGCATTGTTTTTAACCCAGTCTGGAACTCGTTTTGTAGCTGAAGTATCAGTTGGAGTGAATGCCTTTTCGTCAATTGTAGTGCTGTAAATTAAAATAATATTATTATTAATCAAATATTCAATCCCTTTTAAAAATTCATCTTCTGTGATCATTCCACTTGCCCACCAACCTGCATTGTTTTTTATCCAGCTGGGAATTACAGGTTCTTCAGCCCAAGAACTCGAAATGGTGATTTGTGATGCACTCAATCCAATTATTAGGTATAAAATAACTAGAGTTGTTGTGAACTGTCTGGAGAAAATTTGGGTCAATAACGCTAACAACTTGATCTTACATTAAATCATATCTATTTTTTGTTTATTATGATCTTTATTCTATAGAATGAGAATTAGTATTTTTTTTATAATTTTAAACATCTTCTAGAAAACATGAATCCAAGGAAGTGAAGTATCAAATGTGGCAATCCTGTTTCTTTTTCTTATTCTTTGATATGGTCGTGTCAAATGACGATGTGCAGATACGGTTGGAAGATAGAGTTTACTTTCTAATTTACGTGGAATTTCTAAATTAGATTTTGAAAGTAGTTTACTCCCACACTTGATACATTCAAATCCCTGCCTATTTCCTTTGGATTTCATTTTTTTATTACATTTTTTACAGGTTGGGTTTGTCAACAAAATATTTTTTGCTAACTCTAAAACATCTAAAAATTCTACGTTAACCACTCTTCCATGATGTTTTGATGCTTTTCTAATTCCCCCACCAATACGAATTTTATCTCCAACAATTAGATTTTGGGCAACTTTCGTAATTTTTGTTGGTTTATAGACACCACATTTGATCCTTTTACCTTTTGTTTCTACTGAAAAAAACACATGTCCTCCTTTCTCAGTTACCGGCTTGTTGCATACTTGTCCAACTAAAAAGCCAGAAGTAAACGGTTCCAGATCATCAATCCGCAGTTCATTTTTTAGATGATCCCCTGTTCCCTGATTTGATCTGAATACCATGTACCCATCTAATTTCTCATTTGCACTAACCATAGTAGATGCTGTAATTACAGATTTTGCGGTTTCACCACGGATTCCATAAAAGACAGGATCGGGTCCATGAGGTGTGATAAGGACTCGATTACTTTCGTTGTCATAACTGTTAAAGGTGTCAGGAAATGTAGCCGACTGCATATTTCTTACACTATCTTTATTGATAATCCTTTTTTTCCCAATTTGTGATTTTTTTCTATAAGATAACAACTCAAATGTATGATCAGTAAATTTGTATCCTATAGCACCTATTGCGCCTACAAGACCTTGACCGTTTCCAAGATAAAATGAATCGATTTCATTTTCTGAAACAAACTGCTTAGCCTTTTTTCTACTGATTAATTTCCAAAGCGCTAGATTACTAAACTTGTGAAATGATTCAGGTATCGATTCGTTTTGGTAAAAAACAAGACCCGGATTTGCACCATTTTTTGTATCAGAGTAATTTGCTACAAACCGAGTAATTTTATTTTTTATTTTTTTAGGATTTTTTGTCTTTATAGTTAAATGAACAGCTCCGTTACCTCGCGTTTTCCACGGAATATTAGGATTAAATCTGATCAGAGACGGATAATCTATGAATTCAATATTTTGGTTTTCAAGAAATTTTACAATTTTATAAGAAAGAAAAGTGGTACACATTCCCTTCGGTGAGTCTGTATCATCAATGCCAATATGAAGAATTGTGCTATTTCTCAACATTATTTTTACTCATTGCCTACATTTTTAGTTTTGAAACCTACATCTGTTGCCTTAAATGGTCCTGATGGAATACTACCCAAAGTACAAGACCTCGCACTTAAAATTGGAAAAAAATTCGGAATTCCGGCATATCTCCTTGCAGATACAACGTGGGGTTCTTGTGATCTTAATTCTATTGGCGGAAAAATTCTGAACGCTGAAATACAATTCAATATTGGTCATACCAACAAATTGGATGTGTTAGAAAAAAATGTAATAATGATTGATGCATATGATGATGTGCCTTTTGATAAAGTAGTAACCAAATGCATCCATATACTTAAAGGAAAAACTGTTTCGTTGATTACAGACAGCCAGCATCTTCACCAAATTGAATCTGTAAAGAATGTGTTGGAAAAAAATAATGTTGTTGTAAAGATTGGTAAGGGAAAGGGTCAGCTAAATGATGGTCAGGTTTTTGGGTGTGAGTTTTATCCGGCAAGTGAAACAATGGGTGACGTAGACGCCAATATTTTTTTGGGACAAAGTAATTTTCATGCTGCAGGAGTAGCATTGGCTACAAACAAACTAACCTATATTCTTGATCCATATTTCAATGAGGTAAGAGAAATTAGTGATTTTGCAAAGAAGCTCAAGAAGAGATCTACATTGGCAATTTACAGTGCAGTTGAAGCACAAACTTTTGGCATAATCATAGGATTAAAGGAGGGTCAGCTTTCTAAATTAACTGCTCTTAAGTTCAAGAAGGAATTAGAAAGCAAAGGTAAAACAGTTCATCTTATTGCATTAACAGAAGTTACGAATGAAAGAATAAGAAATTTGAAAGGTGTTGATGCTTTTATCCAAGTCGCTTGTCCTAGAATTTCAACTGATAATGAATTTGATAAGCCTGTGTTGTCAACCCCTCAGGCTACAGCTCTAATAAAAATATTAAAAAAAGAAAACATTGATGAGTATTTTCAGACAGAGCATTGGCTATAAACAAATAATAGTTATAATTTAAGAAATTACACATGTCAAATGAAGTTTTGCCTGGAGACAGGATAGCAACAATTGAAGAGTATGAGACAGGAAAAAACACCTATGATGACGGAACGGTGATTAGGACGCAAATGATTGGTGATGCTATTGTAGATAAAAAGGAACGTTTGGTTAATGTAAAAAATCTAAGCTCTAATTCATTTCCAAAAACTGACGATATTGTAATAGGTGTAGTAGAAGCTGTAATGGGGTCAATGATTGTAGTGTCTGTCGCGTATATAAATTCCCAACCCATAGTTTCTAAGGTTGAATGCATTTGCCCAACTAGAAACATCAGAAAAAGGAACATTGCGTTGGTAAAAGATTTAATCAAGCTCAAAATTGTTGGAAATCTAAATGGAACTTTACATGCGACCATGGATGGACCTGATTTAGGTGTGTTATTTACTAAATGTAGAAAATGTGGTAAACAAGTGGTGCAAATGCGAGATATTGTAAAATGTACTGAATGTGGATGGACAGATGATAGAAAATTGTCCTCTGAATTTTTAAAAAGCGATTTTATAAAAATAAGGTAGTAGGATATGATACGTGTTTCGTTCCAAGGTGAACGTGGGGCATATAGTGAAGGTGCAGCCATCTCCTTTTTTCATGACAAAATTCAGACAATTTCATGCCAAACTTTTGCTAAAGTTTTAAAAAATTCCAGTGGAAGGGATGATGAAAATATCATCAAGACAGTTGTCTTGAGAACAATGAAACAGGCTGTCTATACGCCATCCAATGAGGGACATTTCGGTCTTGCTTTCGAAGACTATACCCACTTTACTTCACCTATTCGTCGTTACCCTGATCTTTTGGTTCATCGAGCCATTAAACGTGTCTTAAATAATCAATCGAAATCGCCATCCAATAAAATGAGTGAAATTGGCTCCCACCTCTCTATGACAGAGAGGCGTGCTGACGATGCTACCAGAGATGTTGAGCAGTGGCTCAAGTGTGAGTATATGAGGGATAAAGTTGGACAAGAATTTGGTGGAGTTATTTCCGGAGTGGCAGGATTTGGATTCTTTGTTGAGCTTTCCGAAATTTTTGTGGAAGGTATGGTGTCGGTCCGAGATCTAAAGGACGACTACTATGTTTATGACGAGACCCATCATCAGCTGATTGGTGATAGGATTGGAAAAATTTTTCGTCTAGGCGACCTGATTGAAGTAAAGGTGGCCTCGGTAAATTTGGATGATCGAAAAATTGATTTTGTCCTTGCAGATTAGACTCTAAGCTTAATTTAATAATTAATTATTAAACAACTGATTATCCAGTTATCGCACCCCTCGATGCAGACTGAGCAAGTTTGGCGTATTTAGCCAATACTCCTTTTGTGTATCGAGGTTTCGGTTTTTGCCAATTTGACAATCTTTGGTCGATAATGGATTTGTCAACTAGAAGTTCAAGGAGATTATTTTCCGCATCGATTAGGATCTCATCACCATCCTCCACGACCGCGAGTATTCCCCCACTAAAAGCTTCAGGCGTTATATGGCCTACAACAAAACCGTGCGTTCCTCCCGAAAACCTACCATCGGTGATTAAAGCAACTTTTCCTCCCAGCCCTTTACCCATTACGGCAGAAGTAGGAGCTAGCATTTCACGCATACCTGGCCCTCCTTTTGGCCCTTCATATCTGATGACGATGATATCACCTTCGATTATTTTGTCTTTAAGGATAGCCTGGAGTGCGTCTTCTTCACATGAGAATGTTTTCGCTTTGCCTTGGAATGTTAAACCTTCTTTGCCGGTGATTTTTGCAACCGACCCTTCTGGAGCTAAATTGCCTCGCAAAATTCTAAGGTGGGAATCCTTTTTGATGGGATTGTTTAAAGGCATTATAATTTTTTGTTCCTTTGAGTAGGGTTTAACGTCTCTTAAATTTTCAGAAACAGTCTTTCCTGTTACCGTTAGGCAATCCCCATGAAGCATGCCAGCATCTAAAAGCATTTTCATTAACGGTAGTGTTCCACCAATTTTGACCAGTTCACTCATCATATACTTGCCAGAAGGCTTGAGATCTGCAAGGACCGGCACTTTGGCTCCGATTCGGGTGAAATCATCGATATTTAAGTCAACACCAGTAGCGTCAGCCATTGCGATCAAGTGAAGGACCGCATTAGTGGATCCTCCAAGTGCAATTATCAGAGTAATCGCATTTTCAAATGCTTTTTTAGTCATAATGTCGCTTGGCTTGATGTCTTTATTGAGAAGGTTGACTACAGCTTCCCCGGCAAGGAGGCAGTCGTTATTTTTATCTTCTGAGACCGCATCTTGCGATGAAGAGTTGGGCAAGCTCATGCCTAATGCCTCAATCGCTGAAGCCATCGTATTTGCAGTATACATGCCACCACAAGAACCAGGTCCAGGAATGGCTGTTGATTCGATTTGCTCTAGTTCAATATCATTAATGTCATTATTAGCACGCTTACCAACTGCCTCAAAAACACTGACAATATCGGTGTGATTACTACCTGGCTGTATGGTTCCACCATAAACAAAAACTCCAGGACGATTGAGTCGAGCCATGCCTATAATACATCCCGGCATATTTTTATCACAACCTCCGATTGCCACTACGCCATCAAACCCTTGGGCTCCTGCAACGGTTTCAATTGAATCGGCAATGACTTCACGTGAAACGAGCGAATACTTCATTCCTTCAGATCCCATGGAGATACCGTCTGAAACGGTTATCGTGTTAAAAATTACAGCCTTGCCTCCAGTATTATTGATGCCTTTTTCTGCCTCATCGGCCAGAGTGTTTATGTGCATATTGCAAGGCGTCACCATTGACCAGGTTGAAGCAATACCGACCTGAGGTTTGTTGAAGTCTTCTTTTTTGAATCCAACTGGATAGAGCATAGCACGAGAAGGCGCACGTTCATAACCGTCAACAACTACTGAGGAAAATTTTCTATTATTTGGCATCTCTTTTAAATGAGCAAAAAAATACAAATTTTAGACTAAAATAGTGCGGTTCTATTGTCAATTTGAGGGTTGAACTTGAGCAAGATCACACAACTAATCGATTTAATGCAGCCCTATGTCGATGAAGGAAAGTTGTTAAAAAGAAATTACGAGCAACTCAATGAATGCCTTGAGGACTTTGTTTTTATTAATGAAGGCAACCAAATAGTCGCCTGCGCAGGACTAAGACACTACAAAGATGAAAGGAAAGGCGAAATCTACGCTCTGGCGGTCAATAAAAAGTACCACAATACGGATGTTTCCTCACAATTAATGGAAAAAATTATGAAAAGGTCATCTAGCTTGGAGCTTATTGGTATTTTTGCGCTTACTAAGTATGGGGGTAGGTTTTTTCTTCGGCACGGATTTATAGAGGGAGCCATCAGTGATTTGCCACTTACTCGCCAGACAAGCTACGACCATCAACGCAAATCGAGCGTCTATTTGAAAGAGCTTCAAGCGTGTTTATTTTTTTAGCGCCGAACTTGTTTCTGAGTAGGTGATTTTCAACTCTCTGAAAAAAAATTAGACTTAAAGGTTCGCCATGGAGTTCACCCTCGTTTATCAAATTAATTTTGTATAATTTCGGCTCAAGAAGGTCGGCAAGTGTAGGACTAACACCCAAAAGTATCAAAAGACATTCGTTATAGCTAAGATGTTCTGTTTTGCTCAAAAAATCATGCCATTCTTGCCTGGTAGTCAATTGCCTTTCTGTTGCTTCAGAATTTTCATAATCAAGGATGTAGTCTGATAGAAGAATTTCGAGAGTGGCAATATCGCAAGTAACATCTACATTACCAAATTTATGTACTTTTTTCTCGCTACCAAAAAGCAGTGAATCCCTTAGACGACTGACTTCATCCCTAATTTTTTCTGCAGTTCTTTGGTGAAATAATCTGTATTCAGTTTTCGACATAATTCATATTCAAATATAGCACAATCATTATAGTTTTTTTGACTGCTCAAGCGTCCAATTTTTTATTTTGCCAGTTATCTCTTCTGCAGAGCCATCAGAGGCCGATATGGGTTCGCCAATAATGACCGTTATAACGCCTGGCTTTTTGATAAAGCTACCCTTTGGCCATAGTTTTCCAGCATTATGGTAAACAGGCAGAATCTTATGTCCAGAAGATTTTGCAATAGCCGCCGCACCATTTTGATAATCGCCCAATCTTTCCCATGGTTGTCTTGTTCCTTCAGGAAAGATGACGACAAAGATGCCATTATTTAATCTGTCCTTGCCCTGTTTAATAACTTTCTTGATTGATTGAAATTTATCTCCTCTGTCAATAATTATGGGCTTTAGAAGGGCTAGACTCCAGCCAAAAATAGGCAACCATAGGAGTTCTTTTTTCAGGACCCATGTGTGCGCTGGAAAGATCGTTTGGAACGCTAGCGTTTCCCAGGTTGATTGATGGTTTGAGGCGATAATACATGGTGAATCGGTAATATTATTTTTACCAATGATATTGATTTTTATATTCAGTGTAATTTTTAACCACCAAATACAGAAAAATGCCCATTTTGAAATCACTTTATAGCGTATTGAGTAGGGTGAAAATACAAACAACAGGCTAAAAAAGGCAATCAAAATGACACTGGCAATTGAGCCAATAAAATACAATAAAGATCTTAAAAACAGCATAGTTGGTAGAGGGTTAACGTTATAATTTAATTGTTGTTTTATTTAAAATTTTACTAACATTGTTGATGGTCAATCCATGTTTTTCAATAGAGTCAGTGATGACGATGAAGGAGCTAATAAAATTTTGAATCCAGGGAGAGTTTTGTGGATATAGTAATTGGACTAGTTTCTCTAGTGATTGGCGCTTTTGCTAGTTACTATTTTCTCAACAAAAAACTGCTCAATTTAAGTGAAAAAAACATTCAACTTAAGACTACGCTTGATGAGAAAGAAAAGAATTATGCCGAGAAATTGGCATTTGTTGATCAACTAAAATCACAAGTCAATACTGACTTCAAAACTCTAGCCTCTGATATTCTCAAAAATAATCGTGACAAGCTTAAGGATGATAATTCAGAACTGCTGACCCCTTTACAAACTGAATTGAAAAGCTTTAGAGAAAGAATTGAGTCAATCACGAGAGATCAGCTCAAGGAACGCACCACCCTTGGCGAGCAAATAAAGGGTTTGCATAAAGCCAATTTAGAGACCCAGCAAACTGCTCAGGAACTCGCTAATGCATTGACTTATGACAACAAACAACAAGGCAATTGGGGAGAGGAAATATTAAGCTCAATGTTGACAAGCTTTGGGTTTAGGGAGGGTCATGAGTTTGACACTCAGAAAAAAATGAAAAGTGAAACTGGTGAAATATTTCAGCCTGATGTGATACTGCATTTGCCCGATGAAAAGGATATCGTTATCGATTCAAAAGTCTCTCTTAAAGATTATAAAGATTATATTGCAGATACATCAAACGAAGAAGCACTGGACAAACATGTCAATTCAATCGAAAACCAGATTAAAAACATAAGCATCAAGGAATACGAAAACCTAGAAGGTGTTAAAACGCTTGATTTCATATTCGTTTTCATCCCAATCGAAGGTGCTCTTTTGAGCGCATACAACAAAAAACAGAGCTTGCATAGCGACGCCCTGAAAAAGAACATTTTGTTGGTTTCACCATCATCACTGAGTATGAGTTTAAAGTTGGTCAATTTTATGTGGCAAACTGCCAATCAAAACAAAAACGCTGAAGAGATAGCGAGACAGGCCGCCGCTATGTATGACAAACTAGCACTTTTCGTTGAAGAGCTGGATAGGGTAGAAGGGCATCTTGATAAAGCCAAAGAAGGTTATTCAGAAGCACGAAAGAAGCTCTCAACTGGTAAGGGTAATTTAATTGGCAGAGCTGAAAAAATTAAAACCCTTGGCGTAGCTCCAAAAAAGGAATTGAGTGAGTGATAATTCCTTCAAATCACAAGGTGAGAGAAGGAGAACTTAACGGCAAGGTTATATTGGTGACGGGTGCAAATCGAGGCTTCGGGTTAGCCATGACAATGGACCTATCCAAGGCTGGGGCAACGGTAATCATGTTGGGACGGGATCTAGGCTCTTTGGAGTACGCCTATGATGCCGTAATCGATCAGGGCTTTCAGGAGCCAATTTTGTATCCTCTAGATATAGAGGGAGCTACCCCTGAGAATTATCAAACGTTGCAAGACGACATATTTAACCAATTTGAAAAGCTCGATGGTCTAATTCATAATGCCGCTATTCTAGGTACGATGATGCCGGTTGATCAATACGACATTAAATTATGGTATTCCACGTTGCAGATCAATCTGAATGGGCCTTTTATGTTGACACAGTTCTTGATTCCATTACTCAACAAATCTGACGATGCAAGAATATTGTTTCTGTCAGCAGAACAGGGCAGAGAGGCAAAAGCTTATTGGGGCGCTTATGGAGTAAGTAAGTTTGGTATTGAGGGTTTTTCTAAAACGCTTTCGGAAGAACTGGAAAAAACAAATATTAGAGTAAATTCACTTGACCCAGGTCATATGAACACAGAAATGAGAAGAACCGCCTATCCAGCTGAAGATTCTTCAAAAATTCCTTCTACAGAGTCTAAAAGCCCAGCGATTGTGTATCTAATGTTGCCAAAAAATTCTAACATCCATAGTCAGCAATTAACTATTAGGTAAAGCAAATAATCGTCAACTACCAAAAGGCAATACTCAAAGATTTTTTTGATATCGTTATATTATGTACTATCTCTGTAATTCGTCACTTAGATGAGGGTGTATTGTCTTTAAAAGTGCTTTATATGCTTCCGCATTGCCTGCAACGACGTTACCAGTCTCCATATATTGATCTCTACCTGAAAAATCCCCTATAAAACCACCTGCTTCTTTAACTAATAAGGAGCCAGCAGCTATATCCCAGATGTTAAGTCCAATTTCCCAGAAACCATCCAAACGTCCAGCAGCTAGATAAGCTAGATCAAGTGCAGCAGATCCTGCTCTACGAATACCAGAAACATGAGGGTGTATGGCTTTAAAGGTTTTTAGGTAGCAATCTAGGTGTTGTGGATGTCTGAAAGGAAAACCTGTTCCTATTAGTGTGTTTTGAAGACCATTCGTACTGGTAACCCTCATTCTCTCGTCATTAAGGTAGGCACCTTCACCCTTGGAGGCAGTATAAAGCTCTTCTTTGAAAGGATCATAAACAACACCATGGGTAGTAACTTTGTTTTCAAATAAAGCGATAGAGATGGCATATTGCGGAAAGCCATGCAAATAGTTTGTTGT
>LUMD01000563.1_pt1 | contig 11096 bp, 9 predicted proteins | sample 729651 | NCBI WGS metagenome assembly LUMD01 (sample SAMN03860272, study PRJNA289734) | marine metagenome | biome: seawater column; feature: ocean; material: water; isolation source: Red Sea water column Station 34 - depth 258m | place: Saudi Arabia: Red Sea | collected 2011-10-15 | depth 258 m | reverse complement strand
CACCTCACCATCAACCGGAGACGCACTGTTGAAATTTGATACTAAAGTTGTTCGCGCTGGCATTACACCCGACCCCACAACTGGTTCTATCCTGCCACCAATATATGAAACCGCCACCTACGTGCTCGAAGAGGTTGGTAAAGACAAAGGTTTCGACTACACCCGCTCTTCTAATCCTACTCGGCAGGTACTGGAAGCAAACCTTGCGGCGATAGAAAGCGCGGAGTACGCGATCAGTTTCGCCAGTGGAATGTCTGCCGTGGATGCTGCGTTCAAGCTGCTCAGCTCAGGTGATCATGTCATCTGTGGTGATGACGTGTACGGTGGTGTAACACGGCATCTGGACAACGTCCTTAACCGGTACGGCCTGTCAACAACTTATGTCAATTCAGTTGATGCGGATGCCGTCAGCACTGCTATCAAACCGACAACCAGAATGATCTGGATTGAAACACCAACGAACCCCCTGTTACGCATTACTGACCTGGAAGCCATGGTGAGAATTGCAAGGGAACACGAGATCCTCCTGGCTGTTGATTCAACTTTTGCAACGCCGGTATTTCTACGCCCGCTTGAGTTCGGCGTTGATATCGTGATGCACAGTACAACCAAGTATCTCTCTGGGCACAATCAGATTATCGGTGGTGTACTGGCTACGAATCGAAAAGATATCTTCGATGAGATGAAATATATCCAGAAGACCATCGGTGCTGTATCGAGCCCTTTCGACTGCTGGCTGAATCTAAGCGGTCTCAAGACACTGCACCTGCGTATGAAGCGCCATGAGGAATCGGCCATGCGTATTGCAAGCTTTCTCGAATCCCATAAAAAAATCGACTGGGTTTTGTTTCCCGGGTTGCCGTCCCACCCCCAGCATGATATTGCCAAGGCCCAGATGTCCGGATTCAGTGGGATGATTGCTTTCGAACTCAAAGATGGTGCCGAAGCAGGGCGGCGATTGATGAATGCGGTAAATCTGTGCGGACTCGCTGAAAGTTTGGGCAGTGTGGAAACCATGATCACACACCCGGCGACGATGACTCACGCCGACGTTCCTGATGAGGATCGACGGAAACGGGGCCTGACGGATGGCCTGGTCCGACTGTCGGTTGGAATCGAAGACGCCGATGACATCATAGAGGACCTCGAGCAGGGACTAGCGCAGGCCTGACACCGGGCACTGATCGAGATTCAGTTGTATCATGGTCCCAGTACCTGATCTTTAATCAGGTCGCTTCTCCCAGAACAAAGAAGCACCCACAACTCCAGACACCGAACTCGGTGGAACTGGCGCTGTTCTCCATCAGCGCCAGGTCGGCCATCTGGTAAAACACGGGTCGTGAGATCAACGCCTCGAGGCGATCCCTAACCAGGATGTAAGGAGACGGTTCGCCGGACAATGGATCAATCACGACCCGTATGGGGTGCCGGGGACCCGCTTCGACCACATCGTCAACATTGGTACGAAACAGCAGACGCTGTGATTCCCCAGCGCCTTCCCGATCGATTTCAACCGCTATAAATGGCGCATCATCCACCTGAATCCTGAGTTTTTCGACGGGGGTCACCAGGTAATAATCATCGTCATCGCGACGCATCACAGACGCGAACAACTTGACCAACCGCAGTCGATGTATCGGCGAACCCTGGTAGTACCACGTACCGTCCCGCCAAATTCGCAAGTCGATATCGGCAACGTGTGAAGGATGCCAATCATGAACCGGGCGTGCCTCTTGATCTAATTTGTCCGCTAAACTCTGCAGCGATGTGTGTGCCGATTCATCTACCATTGCACGAACTCCTGGTTTGGTCACTGCATGATAAACAATAATGTGACGGTCCGGTAACACACAATGCATCACAGAACTGGTATGTTACGGTGCCTGTAACCATGGAAAAATGCCCAGCCGATCTGAAGATCCTGCACCGCACGACGACCGGACTGTGCCTGGAACGTTGACGGGAACCCCCTGTCAGGTTGTCCTGCTCAGATCTGGATAGCCGAACTTCCACTTCGATCACTGACCATGCATTTGACCTAAACCCAATAATCCAGGTATCAACCGTGCCCCCAGATCTAGACCTACCATTTTCGACAACAGCATGATGATGACGTCATCGTACTCAGCGTAGGTGAAGAATCAGACGAATACACACCTCGCGAGATCCAGCAGGCCGGTATCGAATCAATTGAGTCCGGCCGCCACCATTACACCTCAGTGCTGGGTGACGATCGCCTCAGGCACAACATCGCAGTAAGACACCAGTCACGTACCGGCCAGCAGGTCAGTACCGACAATGTCAGCGTATTCTCTGGTGCTCAAAATGCCCTTTTTGCCACATCTTTATGCCTACTCGAGCATGGCACTGAAGTCATTGTTCCGGAATTATATTACGCGACCTATCCCGCTGCAGTAAAACTCAGTGGCGCAACAATGATCCCGCTTCCAACAGATGTAGCCAAAGGATTTCAGATCGATATTGATGCCCTGGAGAAAGCCATCACCCCGAGGACCCGAGCCATACTCCTCAATTCTCCCAACAATCCGACAGGTGCTGTCTATAGTCGAAAACTGCTTATGCAGATTGTCGAATTGTGCCGGAAAAACAGGGTCTGGATCATCAGTGATGAAGTGTACGCTGAGATCGCCCCGCAAGATTTCGTTAGTGTCAGCAGCCTGACGGGTGCTGACGACATCACAGTAACTATTTCAAGTGTGTCGAAATCGCACCGCATGACAGGCTGGCGATGCGGATGGACGGTGTCTCCGGAATCTTTAAACGATCAGTTCTACAATCTGAACATGTGTATGGCGTACGGCCTACCCGCTTTTATTCAGGACGCCGCAGCATACGCACTGGAACAGAATGAACATACCGCCATCGTCGTTCGCGATAAACTAATGCGGAATCGGGACGTTGTTAAAGGAGTCTTGTCCCACATGCACGGTGCCCACCTGTATGCAGAAGGTGGCGGAATGTTCGTCTACTGCCCTGTGATGGATTCGGTAGCAGCGGTCAGGGTTTGCTCCGTGTCAGCCTATGCCTGGATGAAGGCACCCTGCGCAGGGCTGCGCAGAGAATTCTTACTTATGTTGAAACGGTCACTGGGTGAATCACTGAATACCCTGAATCGTATCACGCACGGGTGATTGCACTAACTGTTCTACACACGTCACGATTGCTTCTGTCAGTACATCCAGCGCATCGATCAACGGCACGTCGCTAATCAATCCATCCTGACCCATTACCGAAAGGTCAGTACAGGCCACTGCAATCGCTTGTGCACCGCTTTCAACCAGACAGTTAGCAATGTCGCTGAATCGTTGGTGATCTGCAATTGACACTTGTCCGCTTTTTACTTTCTTGATCAAGGCCATCACGGCGTCCTGGTCTGCCAGCGTTGGTAATACAACGTCGAGCCCATGCGCCTCGAGCGCCTTTGCGTACAACTTCGTTTTTAGTACGGCACTCGATGCGATAATACCGACTGTTTCTGGTTGTGAAGACAGTCCAGTCAGCCGGTCAGCCGTCATCTGAATCATGTCCAAAACCGGTATCGTAACTGCACTTCGAATGTGCTCGAGGTAGGCATGGGCCGTGTTACAGGGAATGGCCAGCAGGTTTGCGCCAGCGCGCTCTAAATTTTGTGCCATCTGCACCAGTACTGGCGCCGGACTTTCACCATGCCCGTCGACCAGCGCAGCGATTCGGGAGGGTACCTTGGGGTTGTTGTCTACTAGAAGATGGATATGGTCGGCATCATCTTTTGCCGGCGTCGCACAGATAACGCGCCGCATCAGGTCGACGGTCGCATCAGGGCCCATGCCGCCGATGACCCCCACCACCGGATGATCGTTAGCTGACATCGGGCTAAACATCAGGCGGCGGCATCACCTGCTACCGTTTGGAAACGATTGGTGTAGCCGAAAAGACCCGCTGACCCGCCCGTATGCACAAACACCACATTCTGGCCGCGTCGATACACACCTTTTCGAATCAGATCGATCAACCCCGCCATACCCTTCCCGGAATACACAGGATCTAGGAGGATGCCCTCAAGCTGGGCCAGCATTCGAATGGCTTCGATCGTGCCTGGCGTCGGTATACCATAACCCTCTCCCACATAGTCAGCGTTCGCAACAACATCTTCGCGGTTAACCGCAGTCGAACAACCCGCCAGTTCTGCTGTCGCTACCATAAGTTGAAAAACATTCTCTTCCTGGTTCTTACGGTCAGCACGAACACTGATACCCAATACTGGGACACCGCTACTTATTCCAGCCAGTCCTGCCACCAGACCTGCCTGCGTGCCTGTACTGCCCGTTGCATGTATCACCTCGTCAATTCTGAGATTCTGATCATTTGCCTGCGTCACCAGTTCAAGAGCAGCATTGACATAGCCCAGTGCACCGGTTGGATTGGAACCACCCCCAGGTATCGTATAGGGGTACCTCCCCTGGGCACGAAAGCCCTCAGCTGAAGCTGCCATGACCGCCTCCATATCGGTACCGCCTGGATGATGTTCCAGGCTCGCGCCGTGGAGCACATCCAAAAAGACGTTGCCGTTGTGCTGATAGTTCGAGTCTTTAATTCCGGTTCTATCCTCCAGCAGAATGTGGCAGTCGACTCCCATGCGAGCAGCAAATGCAGCAGTCTGCCGGGCATGATTTGATTGAGTTGCACCCTGAGTCAGAACGATGTCCGCACCTTCCGCTTGAGCCTGTGCCATCAGGAACTCAAGCTTTCGGGTTTTATTGCCGCCCGTGGACATCCCGGTACAGTCATCACGTTTGATCCAGATTTCCGGTCCACCGAGTTCACGAGTTAAATTTTTCAACAGTTCAAGCGGTGTCGGCAAATGTCCGAACCGAAGTCGGGGGAAACGTGCAAGATTCATAGCGAAAATCCAGAATATTGAAGCCGCGGCAGTGCCTACCGTGGAAAACAAGTTTAGTGTGCTAGAAGTTTAAAGCGAACTGCTTCTAGGATATAGCTTTGGACAAGGCGTTCGGCAATTTCTGTCATCAATTGCGCAGGTGAAAGAAAAAGGGGGCTCGAAAGCCCCCTTATCCACCAAAGATTATTGGATGTCAGGTCATGTTCGTCTGGAGAAGGCCCACCAGATAATACCCAGTGCGACTAAACCAACAAGGCCCTGGCTTCCAAGAGCGTTAACAAATGCAATCACATTGCCTGTTACATCGACAGGAAGGAATGGTATATCGTCAAACAAGATGCCGAGTACCACGCCGAGGGCGATTATGGAAATACCAAGTTCCGCTAATGACCCGACCCAACCGCGAACAGAATTAATCCAGTGCATTTACTAAGTACCCCTCTAGGTAGGAAAGGATGTCCAGAATATACTAATGTACTAAACCAGTCAAATATGGTTATTCAAAGCATAAGTGTTTCTTATTAAGAGCATCATTATCAAAATCAAGCCTACGGGCCTGGTCAGTGAGCGAAATGATCATAATAGTGGTTTAATATTAATAACTTAATTGATATTCTGGTCCGCAATTAGGGATTCACGAACCGCTTCATTGGAGAACTCCGAGTATGGGACAAATTGCGATTGGTGGGTTTCAGCATGAAACCAACACATTTGCATCGATCGGTGCCGAATTCAGCGATTTCGAGATGCATGACGCATGGCCGGGGCTGACCCGCGGAGAGGACCTGTTCGACGCTGTGGCCGGTATTAACCTGCCAGTCACTGGATTTATCAATGCTGCGAAGTCTGATGAACATCAGCTGCTCCCGCTCCTGTGGTGTTCCGCTGAACCATCGGCCCACGTCACCGAGGACGCATACGAAAGAATCACCGGTATGCTGCTTGAGGACCTCCAACAGTATCACTCACTGGATGGTGTTTACCTGGATCTTCACGGCGCAATGGTGACCGAACACGCTGAGGATGGTGAAGGAGAATTGCTGACCCGTATACGGAAGGTTGTCGGCGTTGACATTCCGGTCGTCATCAGCCTCGACCTACACGCCAATATTACTGAACGTATGGTTGCGAAATCGTCAGCCATGACCATTTTCCGCACCTATCCACACATTGATATGGATGCGACGGGAGAACGGGCTTATCACCTGCTCAACCACTTGATGGCTGGTGGGCGTCTGAACAAGACCTTTCGCAAGCTGCCATTTCTGGTACCCCTTTCAGCCCAATGGACCGGCGCGACGCCTAATCGTGAACTTTACGAGCAGGTCGAGGAATTCGACGGTAGCGTTGTCAGCATCGATCTCGCATTGGGTTTTCCACCAGCTGACATCCAGGAATGTGGTGCCGCGGTCGTGGCGTATGACACTGATGCGGAAATCGCCGAAAACGCTGCTGTGGGCGTCTTTGATGCTTTCATGCAGGCCGAACCTCTGTTCGACAACAATCTACTGTCTGCCGATGACGCTGTCCGTGCAGCAATGGATGAAAATGCAGGGCCAGTAGTGCTTGCTGATGCGCAGGACAACCCGGGAGCGGGTGGAACTTCGGACACTGTAGGTATTCTCGATGCTCTGGTTCGGCACGGAGCACAAGGAGCAGTGGTCGCCTTTATCAATGACCCGGAAGTCGCGGACATGGCCCACGCCCTGTCAGTGGGAGATAGCTTTGAAACTGACCTGGGTGGAAAAATGGGGCGATCCAAGCTATCACCGTTTCACGGTCGTTTTCGCGTTGAGGCACTCGGCGATGGTGTATTCGAGTGCTCCGGTGAGATGGCCAGGGGCGTGACAACCGACCTCGGGCGAACTGCGCTTCTAAGGGTAGAACTTGAAGGTTGCGATGTGCGTGTGATCGTTTCAAGCCTCCGGTTTCAGAACCTTGACCGTGCTTGTTTTACCCACCTCGGTATCGAACCCGAAAATCAGCATATTCTTGTTGTTAAGAGTACCGTGCACTTCCGTGCTGATTATGACCCCATCGCTGAGCGAACAATTATCGTCGAATCTCCCGGTGAACATCCCTGTCGATTGACGACGCTTGACTATCGAAATCTGCGCTCCGGTGTGCGACTCGAACCCATGGGGCCCACCCATGCACCCTAACCAAGGGACATCAACAGAACTGAATCAATCGAACTGACTAACAATGTCCTCAGTACGTGCCCACAAAATCGACGCGAGCGCATCATCCTGGCCGAAACGACTGGGGATGGCTTCATTGCTGTCGACAAAGTAACGACCAGTCATACCTGCGACCGCCGGATGGGTAGCAACATAGCACTGGGTTGCGGCGCCCTGAGCTACGTTCTTTAGACACAACGGAGAGACCACACGTGCACTAACGCGCAGTAGCGGATTCATATGTCGTGTCAACCGTGTCGCAATGACACCTGGATGTACGGCATTTGCGGTCTGCCCTGACCCAGGTAACCGAGTCGATAGGTGCCGTGCAAACAAAAGATTGCACAATTTCGATTGTCCGTAAGCGTGCCATGGCACGTACATTTTTTTTCCGGAGAGATTATTAAACTGAATACCATCGTGGTAAGTGCGTTTATGGGCGACACTGGACAGCATCACAACGCGGCCATGATCCGTCAGCTGATCAATCAGACCTGTAACCAGCATGAAGTGTCCAACATGATTGGTCAAAAATTGAAGTTCCAGGTCGAATTTCTGCTGCAGTTTCGGCAGTGCCATGATTCCGGCATTGGCGATAATGCCATCAAGCCTGTAATCACGTGACCTGATCTGATCAATTACACGATTGATGCTGCCTGGATCCGACAGTTCGCAGGCCAGTGGAACGGTATCCCCCGCCACCTGTGCACAGACCTTACGAGCATTCTCAATCGTTCGCGCCAATGCAATCACGCAGGCGCCTCTTAAAGTTAATACGCGGAGCGTCTCTCGGCCGAGTCCCGTGGAACAACCCGTTACAAGATAGGTTTTACCGGAGAGATCAAGGCCGAGGGTCACTGCCTCGGCAGTTGAACGATAGCCGAATCCGGAAGGACCGGCACCCTGATTGAGTGGAAACAGCGACACCGTGTGATGGGTTTCGTCAGTACTATAAAAATTCGACCGATGGAGCGAAACTCACTCAGTCCAGAGGCCTGGCGTCCTCAATTACGACACCGTCATTTGGCAATTCTCCAGCCGCGAACAACTCGATATCGGCGCGTAACTTACAGATCTCCCGAACACTCCGTTCGATTAACTGTTCGATCGATTCCTGATGGTTCTCGATTTCGCATTTCAGGGTCATCACATCCTGGTTATCGACACGACCAATCACCAAACGAGCCCGAAGCACTTCGTCATGACGAGAGACCACCGATGCCACCTGAGATGGGTGAACAAACATCCCGCGAACCTTCGCGGTCTGATCAGCTCGGCCCATCCAGCCCTTGATCCGCCGGTTTGTTCGCCCGCAGGGGCTATTGCCCGACATAAATGCAGACAGGTCGCCGGTGGCAAATCGGATCAGCGGATATTCCGGAGACAGTGTCGTCACGACAATTTCACCAACTTCGCCTTCCGGTACCGGCTCACCGGTACCGGGGCGTACGATTTCCACAATCACTTTTTCCTCGAGGATCAAGCCCTCTTTTGCCGAGGATTCGTAGGCAACCATCCCAAGATCTGCGGTGCCATAAAACTGGACTACGTCGACCCCCGAATTACTGAGTTCGGTACGCAGGCTCCCCGGCAGTGCCTCCCCGCCCACGAGCCCTAACGACAACGTATCCACCGGAATTTTCATCTCCGCAGCTTTGTCCAGGATGATTTTCAGGAATGACGGTGTCCCGCAATACGCCCGCGGTTTGAGTCGCGCCATCACTTGAACCTGCAGTTCAGTCTGCCCGACACCACCGGGAAATACTGGGCATCCTAACGCGCGTGCCGCGCTGTCGACCATCAGACCGGCTGGGGTAAAGTGATACGAGAATGTGTTATGAATCAGGTCACCGGGCCGTACGCCGGCAGCATATAACCCACGGGCAAAATTCCAGTAATCGTCCCGTCCAGCACCAGGCTCGAAAATTCCACCCGGTGAGGCAAACACGTTATAAAAGCTGTCTATCGGAGCTGCAGCATACCCACCCAGTGGCGGTAGCTCACTCTGACGTTTAGCAATGTCTGACTTTCGAGTGAGGGGAATTACAGACAGGGCGGCTCTGTCATTGACAGATGCAATATCAACGTCGCCGAGAATCTCGGCATAGGCCCGCGTATGGTCCCGGGCGTTTTGCAACTGCTTTTTCAGTTCATCATACTGCTGATTTTCCCGAAGTGCCGAATCACGGGTCTCTAGAGCATCGTAAAAATCAGGCATTGCAGTCACCTGCTCAATTGTTGCAATCGCAACACCCGCCAAGATTCAGTCGAGTCATGCAAGTACAAACTGGATAGGCACCTTCAAACGAGCCTTTATGACACATTAGATTGGTAACAAATTATTTGGTGTAACCGATCAGGAGAGCCAACGCTTACGCCGGCGATATTGTTTCATATCTCGGAAATTATGCTGGTCACCACCACTGGCTCCAAGATAGAACTCTTTGATATCTTCATTGCCCAATAGTGTTTGTGCGTCACCATCCATCACCACCCGACCGTTTTCCAGGATATAACCATATCGGCTGTAGCGCAGCGCCATATTGGTATTCTGTTCTGCCAGTAGGAAAGTAACCTTTTCATCTTCGTTCAACCGCTTGACGATCTCGAATATTTCTTCGACTAGTTGCGGCGCTAACCCCATTGACGGCTCATCCAATAACATCAGCTTTGGTCTTGCCATCAACGCGCGACCAATCGCGACCATCTGCTGTTCGCCACCGGATATATAGCCCGCAAGTGATTTAAAGCGGTCCTTCAAGCGTGGAAAATAATTGTAAACGAGCTCTAAGTCATCTACCACGCGTTTCCGGTCACCGCTACGCGTATAAGCGCCAGTCAACAGGTTTTCTTCGACCGTCAGATGCTCAAAACAGTGGCGGCCTTCCATCACCTGGATGACACCACGTTTCACCAATACATTGGGCGTGAGCGCATCTATCCTGGCCCCTTGATAATTAATAGCCCCTTTGCTGACGACGCCGCGTTCACTAGCCAACAGGTTTGAAATAGACTTCAGTGTGGTTGTCTTACCAGCACCGTTGGCCCCGAGGAGGGCGACAATGCCCTCCTCGGGAACTTCGAGTGAAACACCTTTGAGCACCAATATGACGTGATCATAGATCACCTCAATATTGTTCACACTCAAAAAACTTGTATTGCCACTCACAACAGTTACCTTAGTTACAAGTAATACCGCTACATATCAACCGCAGTCACGCGGTGTGATGTTGTTTTCCGCTGCGTACTTCGCTGCGTCAGCTTCCATCATCGGCCGGACGACATCGCGCATAACAGGTATCCAGTCGCTGATGACCGTCCACGATTTAGCACTCGCATCCCAGCGCTGAAACAAGACGGGATGACCACCTTCATGGTCTTCACAAGTCACCTTGATCTCAGCAAATCCGGGTAATCCAACGCGTTCCCAATCAGCCGCTGTCATGTGCATATTTTCAAGCCCCCAACGGGTCTGCTCACCGCTCGGTACTTTCACACCAAAGTGTTCCTGTGCATTACGGACGGCTTCCATGGCAAATATATGATTCAGTAATCCACGGATATAAAGAACCTCGTAAATCCGATCTACATCGCCTGCACCTTTACCTTTGTCATACACGTACTTCTTGATATCTTTGTGCAAAGGCGTTTCGGCACCGGACGCATGAAACGTCGCTGACCGATAGCCATCTGCTGCAGCGCCAGCCGGAAGTACATCGTTTTCGGAACCCGACCACCAGTTACCGATAAACCGATCCATGGGATAGTTGATGGCTGCGGCTTCTTTGATCGCGGTCGAATTCATAATGCCCCAACCCGACATGAACACATAATCCGGGCGCTTTTTGCGAATCTGCAGCCACGTGGCTTTCTGCTCCTGACCCGGGTGGTCAACCGCCAGCAACATCAACTCATAACCATATTTTTCGGCCAGCACCGCTAGCGTTGGATTGGCTTCCTTCCCATAAGCTGAATTGTGAAAAACATGTGCAATTGTCTTGCCCTTCAACTTATCC
>LUMD01001300.1_pt1 | contig 11097 bp, 11 predicted proteins | sample 729651 | NCBI WGS metagenome assembly LUMD01 (sample SAMN03860272, study PRJNA289734) | marine metagenome | biome: seawater column; feature: ocean; material: water; isolation source: Red Sea water column Station 34 - depth 258m | place: Saudi Arabia: Red Sea | collected 2011-10-15 | depth 258 m | reverse complement strand
CGCCTAAGACCCAGTGCCACCCGCCCGGTTCGCCCTGGACGTGAGAAGCAGGATACACCCCTGCCCTTGCGGAAAACCTAGCCCAACGAAAACCGCGGTTATAACCGCGGTTTTTCAGTCTTGACTCCTCATGTTTGACTTTTCTCTAGCATAGACGACGTCGATACCGTTGACCCTATCCCCTTTCAGGTAGATCTTTGGGGCGTGAAGTGATTTTTTCGAACTCAAAGACTGCTTATCCGTTCTTGAAGTATTCGGACTATAGGTAGTAATCGGACCCGTGATCATTTCCGGGTGCTCAAATACCATTTCGTCCGATAGTGGCACAAACACTATCTTCGACATTTTTCGCTCGAATACGCTGATGACCAGCCAAAAGTGTAATGATTTGATCTGGTTTCGAAGCGTCGGATTGATGGTAATCATAGAGTAATCGCTGTTTTATTGTTATTTGAAGCACATTTGAGTAAGTTCACCACTGAGGAGGTAGCTGCGTTATCTTAGGAGTTTGACAATTTAACCAACCAAATGAGAGCTACGCCATGAAAATAGTAGCCGTTGTCGAAGATGACTTTGATCAGCGCGAAAATTATACAGACGTTCTCGCGGCGCAAGGATTCGAGATCCAAGCATATGGCAGTAAATTAGAAGCGCAAGCTGGATTTCAAAAGTCACTTCCAGATATCGCTATCCTAGACATCATGTTGGGCGAGGATATGGACGGTGGTTTTGAGTTGTGTATGGAACTCAGGAACATGAGTCCTAACCTCCCCGTTATATTCCTGACCGCTCGAGATAGTGATGCCGATCGCATCTCGTCCCAGCGGATGACAGCCTGGGACTACATTACCAAGCCGGTCAGCCTGGAATTCCTGGTTGCCCGAGTTCACGCCCTACTTCGGATTGCCGAGCAGATCCAGCATCCTATAGATGCCGAGTCATCAATAAAGCTAGACCAGTTGGAGATAGATGAAAAAAGCATGTCGGTTTTGTGGCGGGATGAAATAGTCAATCTGACCTTAACGGAGTTCTGGTTGGTCGAGTCGCTGGCTCGGCGACCTGGACACGTTAAAACATATGAAGCTCTTAACGATGTCACACGCCAAGGACTGGTGGAAAGAAATACCATCAACGGTTATATCCGCCGTATCAGAAACAAGTTCAGGCTCATTGATCCTGCTTTTGACCGAATTCAAACAGTGCATGGCACCGGCTATAAATGGTCCCACGACTAGACGATTGTGACCGCGACACAGAAAAACGATAAGTCGTTCACCCAGCAACAATCCAGAAAGGGTGCGTCAAAACATCGCCGAATCCGAACCGGCCTCAAGATCAGGACCAAGTTGTTACTGTTGGTACTTTCACTGCTGGCTATTCCGTGGATGGGCTACAAATCGGTCCGTGAGATGGAAAACTTCCTGTTGGAGGGACAGCAACAGGCCCTTGAGTTGACTTCTGAAGGAATCGCAAGTTTGTTATCGAACCGAGAGGCCTTGTTCGATCCGGATGTTGGTGTAGTGGAAGTACTTGGACAGTCATTCGAGGTATTGCCAACCAAACTGACTAACTCTCTTTCGATCGATGCTAACGTTACCGACTGGGAATCATCATTTCAAGACATCCGTGAATACACGGGGACCGGGTTTTTCGAGTGTACACCAGAATACAGGCCGCACTCATTGTCAGTTCGTCATGCTCTGGGGACTCATGAGTCGTTCGTTTATGCGCTGTTTCAAGTAACCGACAACAATGTCGTATTCAGAGATCCGGAGTTGGTCAGTCTGGCTAACAGCGATCAGCTACGAGTCACTATTCAGGCATTCGGTATCGAACTCAGGCGTTACCTTCTAGTCGCTAGAGAGGAAGGGCGGATGAGTGTTTATTCTATGAAAACCGGTTGGCGTGAACCGGAAACCGGGGAAGCACTAAAGGAAATTACGGCAGTGTTTGAACCTGCTGACGGCGGTTACTTCATTAAAGCAAGAATTCCCAAAGCCATTATGGGACAAAGGGCGAGGATCAAATTCGAGATTGTTGATGTAGACGACCCGGTCGCACGCGAGATAACGGGACGTATCTCTACGGACCCTGATCCCTTCGTTCACAATCTTGGCCGTGTACGACTGATGACCCCCGCACTGGCCAAACTGCTCGAACCCATCTATCTCTCTGAGGCAAACATTCGGATTTGGGACAAGGATTTTCGGTTACGTGCAGAACGTACTACGCCAACCCCTAGGCGGACTTAAAGACATGCGAATAGATTCCTCTAAGGAAGACCTGCGTATCCTTTCAAATGTTATCAACAACGGTTCTCAGGTCAGTGAACGTCGACGACATGGTGAAGCTAAGCTGATAGTCAGTGCCCTGCCTATTTGGGCAAAAGGAAAAATCCAAGGCGCTGTTCTGATGAAACAAAGTGGAAACCGACTGCTATCGCTTCAATATGAAACCCTACGACGATTTATGCTCCTTTTTCTTGGTGTATTTCTATTTCTATCAATCATAATTCTTGTGTTTGCCAGCAGGCTAACTTACCGTGTCGGTCGGTTGCAGCGAGAAACCGAACAGGCAACCACTGATGAAGGTCGTCTGCTTCGAGATAATATCAGGTCCGGCACACGTGCTGCCGATGAACTTGGCAGTCTGACACGAAGTATTTCTGCCATGTTGCAGAATCTTGGCCAGTACACAAGGTATCTTGAAAAACTGCCCGACACACTGGCACACGAGATGCACAACCCCTTGAACGTGGTGAATTCATCACTTGAAAATCTCCAGTATTCCAACCAGGACCTTCGTGATAACAAATATTTTCTTCGTGCACAAAATGGTGTACAACGACTCCGTTCAATACTGACTAGTCTGACAGAAGCTGCAAGCCTAAAAGAAGCCCTGGAACAAGAATCCGACCAGTTCGAAAGATTCGACCTCAGACAACTGGTTACTTCTTGTGTAGGGGGTTATCAGCAGGTCAATATTGATCGAACAATCAGGATCGAAGCCTTGCCTGGTACATTCTATGTCGAAGGGGTCCCCGATCGAGTGGCCCAGCTTTTAGACAAGCTAGTTGATAACGCTATACGCTTCAGCACTGTTGGCGATATCGTTGTTCAGATTAGTCTCGCTCATGATCTGATTTCTTTGTCTGTTCTTAATCGGGGACCCACCCTTCCCCAGGATATCGAACATAGATTATTCGACCCAATGGTTTCTAGTGCTAAGGACGCTCGTGAGGCGCACCTGGGACTTGGACTATACGTCGTACGCCTCATTGCCGAATTTCACGGCGGAACGGTTAAGGCGGAGAATCGCCGGGACCATTCTGGCGTTGTGGTGACAGTAACACTGGCTCGCGCCCACTCCGTTTAGGAGCCTGGCTTAGTCACACCGCCTGATTTGATGTCTGTAGCGAGGCGACAATGTCGGCGATTTCCGGCTTTCCACGACAAACCTCTTCATGTGTTAAGCCTGTGAGTTCGTGTGGGAAAACAAGCCACTGCGCGGTTTCATGAATGTAATAGTTGGGTGTCCGCCCCGTTTTGTTCTTAGAGGGCTTATACCACGGTGTCGCGATACGGACGTCATCAGGCATATTTAGACGCGTCCGCTTTAAAAGCTCACCGATCACAGCTTCTACGCTCATTCCTGTATCGAACACATCGTCAACAATGAGAAGGGAATCTTGTTTATTCACTTTACGTATTAGATAACCCAGTCCATGCACCTGTACATTCAGTGTTGTCTGGTCTATGCCTGTATAGTGAGACGTTCGAATTGCAATGTGATCGGTTTCAACACCAGCGTAGTCGAGAAATTCCTGCACAGCAATGCCTACCGGCGTACCGCCTCGCCATATGCCCACGATATAGTCCGGGCGAAATCCACTTTGAAGAATATTGCTTGCAAGCAAAAACGAATCTCGGAGCAGTTCTGCGGCTGTAATAAAAGTTTTTTCGTTCTTCATAGTGTTTTTGATGAGCCCCAGTTGGTCATCAAACAATTATTCTTTGTTAGGGAGGTCTAAATCACCTTTATCCAGTTCAAGTTGGTCTTTGTCGGGTGTCTTTTTGCTGCTGCTTTCTATGATTAACACTGGCTTAAGCGTTTGAGCTTGATCGCTTACAGTGGGGGTGTCAGTTGCTTGAGGCGGAATATACCCTGGGTAGTCAATGCCACTGGCACTTCTTTCAAGTCCTGAATAGTATATAACCTGTGTCGGCAAATCATTTCCTGGGTAGGATTTATAATATTGGTCTAGGCCAGAGCGTATGATTCCGTAACCAAAACGAAGGCGACAGCCTCGACAAGTTGCACCCACAAAGTTAACTTTCTTAACATTGTTGATCCATACATTGAAAAATCCACTATCCGACCCCCACTTTGCATGCACACTCAATTCATGCCATTGAGACAATAGCTCGTCCTCATCGATTAGTGGGTAGTAGGTGTGTTCATCCGAGACGTAATTGCCTAACCAAAAAACACCAGTACTCCCGATTTCGAAAGACCACGCTAATTTGTCACTCCTCTCGACAAACCGAATATGATGTGTTTTTGTCGGATAGATGCTTCTGTAACCATCGGGAAAATACATTTTCCAGCGATACCAAACTTCTCCGTTGAGTGGGTCAGCAGGTCGATCACGTTCGATTAATTCAATGCGCTCCTGGTTCGATTTACAGTCATCCTCATGTTCGTTTTTGCCGCAATCCCCCATACGGAGTTCAAATCTTTCTACCATTCCATTTGATCCATATTCACTAGGATCTTCGGCCTGAGTATAGCCCCACGCCGTACTGTTCAGATTCCGAACCCAATTAAACGGGAGGTCACTACTCGCGTAAATTGGTAATGCGACCAGTCCAGCCAGAACCAATATCACAGTTACCACCATCGTCATTAACTTGGATCTCACAGACATACCGTATGCTACTCATGGCAATATCCGCCTGACTACGATTCATCGTGCCAGGGGCTTTGCGTTGACCCGCATTCAACTATATCCGGAATCAGAGCGTGGGAGAAATACTGGATGTATGGGTGAGTGTGCCACAATAGATCTGTTTGGCAGAACCTGGCATGGATTATGATCGGGCCATTAATCGTAGCATTTACTTGGATAATTACATTAATATTAATATATAACTGATTGAATACTATGTCTAATCGCTTAGATGGTAAGGTTGCAATCATTACTGGTGCTGCATCGGGTATCGGGAAATCTACGGTTGAACGTTTTGTATCGGAAGGCGCTCGAGTACTGGCAGTAGACCGTGAAGAATTTACTTTGCCCGGATCCTCCCACGCTCCGAATGATTTGAGAATCGATCAAGGGGATGTGCGCGATAGAAACGACTGCAACCGGTGGGTGGAGGCTGCCGTAAACCTGTTTGGCTGTCTTGACATCGTGGTCAATTCAGCAGGTATAAGTGCTAGAACAGCTGGCGAGGATGTCGACTTTGAACAGAAATGGGACGAAGTGCTGAGTGTAAATCTAAAAGGCACGATGCTGATGTGCCATGCCGCGGTACCAGTCCTGCTCCAATCTGGCGGCGGAGCAATTGTTAATCTAGCCTCAATAATGTCATTTGTAAGTTACGATCCAGCGCTGTCTCTGTCGGATGGATTTTCACCCTACCCCCCCAGTAAAGGCGGTGTGTTACAACTAACACGGGATCTCGCGTTACAAGTAGCCGGTAAAGCAATTCGGGTTAACGCTGTATGCCCGGGCTTCGTCTATACTAATTTGACAAAAACGGTTACAGACTCCCCAAACATGCATGCTGCTTTGGTGGCTAAACATCCCATAGGTCGATTAGGGGAGCCTGCAGAGATAGCCAGTGTGATCACATTTCTAGCCTCTGAAGAGGCTTCCTTTGTTACCGGTGCGGCCTGGACAGTTGATGGTGGCTACACGGCTGCCTGAGCATCGGACACCCAGCAACTATGAACACCAAGCGTTGGACTACACGTAGACGAATCATTTCCTATCGGAAACGTAAACAAATCAACTTTGATCGCCACAACAAGCAAATACCGTTACCCTTTCCGGATTCAATGCAGACGCAAGGGCCGATCTCACGAGAAAGGTTCGACGAATACGACTGATCAATAATTGGTATTAGCCTACGCCACTGCGCTGTTTTATGGCATCAGAGAACAGGCGTATCAGCCACTGAACATCAGCGATACGTAGTAGTACATAGATACCGCGATAACAATCACCCAGGCCAGCGACGCTAGATTTTCCTTGATATAGCGTTTGAGCTTTTCGATTCTTCTATTCATGCATCGGCGTGTTAAGTTTTGTTCTTGATTGCAACTCGATAAAATTTGATAAATCAATTCGACCTAACAATCAACTAGCGGGTGAGAGTCCCAGAATTTGACGGGCTTCATTGACCGTAGCAACTTGTCCGCCAAGGGTTTGGATAAGTTGAACAGCTTTCTCCACCAAAGCACCATTCCCGGGCGTTTTAACACCCTTTGAAAGATAAACCGTATCTTCCATACCGACTCGACAGTGGCCGCCTAAAAGAAATGCCTGTGCGAGCATTGGATAGGCGTGTCGACTTGCCCCGAAGGCTGCCCATTCGGAGCCCTCTGGAAGCATCGACCGCGCGTAAGCAAGCGATTGAGGAGTCGCATCCATGCCATAACTTACACCCATGACCAGTTGGAAAAGCATAGGTGGTTTAAGACTGCCATCGTGTATTAAGTCTCGGGCAAGGCGAATGTCACCGGTATCAAAGACTTCTAATTCAGGCTTGACCCCAGAGGCATAGATTCTTTCTGCCATCGCTTTTATAGCTGGTGGATGATTGATCACTGCACCACCACCAAACCACATGGTGTTGAGGTCCAAACTGCAGATTTCTGGTTTAAGCTCAACGACGTGTTCTGTTCTAACGATCGGCGAAACCAGTGTGGTGGTGGGGGCTGCCTGCGCCGGGTCTTCATCCGAGGGTACATAACGCCCCCCAGGGCCGGTTGTAAGATTGATGATCAGGTCCGTGCTGCTTGCACGGATTCGTTGCACAACCTCCCGATAATATTCGATATTCATACTGGGAGTACCCGTTTCAGGCTCGCGAACGTGTATGTGGCAGATCGCAGCGCCGCTCTTTGCTGCAGCAAAACATTCATTAGCGATTTCTTCTGGTGTAACAGGCAGGTTGGGATTATGTCCCCGTGTTGTAAAGCTACCCGTTACAGCGCAACTCAAGATAGTTGGTTTCATAGCGATTGTCCGTTGTGTTGTTCCGATTCCGACCCTTATGTCCGGTTCGGTATACCATGACCAATAATACTGACTTAATCGGATAACGAAAACCCAGAATTAGATTGAACTGATTTCCGAGACTTGCCTTTGCCGTACAGTGCAAATATCCTGAGATAAGCCAGGCTTGTTTCCAGCCATAGAAAATATCGCACAAAGAGATTAAATGAGCCAAACCACACAGTGATCTTGTATTCAAGGGTCCGGATATCATTTTTGTCGGTGATCGCTATATCGAACACGTAGACATTGAACTTTCTGGTAAGGATCGCATGATTATCCCTGGCTTAGTTGATATCCATGCTCACCCTACAACAGAACCGATCCGAAAGGGGGTTACCGATGAGACACTATCCCCAGGCTTTTGGCACAGTTCGCTCTACGAGCACCTGCCGGTGTTCGATCCTGTCGATGAGCAGGGTCGTTTAGCCTGTCTCAAGGTTGCCCTGGCTGAATTATTACTGTCTGGCGTCACGACACTCGTTGATCTCTCGTCTCCTTTTGAAGGTTGGACTGAAACACTTTTGGACAGTGGAATTCGGAGCTTCGTAGCACCCAGTTTCCGCGATGCGCGCTGGTTTACTACCAACGGGCACTCGCTTGAATATGATTGGGATCATGAAGCTGGGCAAAAGGCTTTTAGCGCGGCACAGAAGATAGTCGAGGGTGTAGAGAATCACCCCTCTGGCCGATTATCCGCCGTGGTATCACCATCACAGGTCGATACCTGTTCCGAAGTATTACTCCGTGACAGTCACGCTCTTGCTAGAGATCACGACCTTAGTTGGACGATACATGCAGCACAGTCAGTTACCGAATTCCATGAAATGCAACATAGACACGGCATGACATCGATTCAGTGGCTTGACAGCATTGATGTCTTAGATGAGCGATCTGTAATTGCGCATGGCATATTTCTTGACCACCACCCTTGGCTGCACTGGACCAGTCAACAAGATCTTAAATTGTTATCTGACCGTGATGTAACAATTGCTCATTGTCCAACGGTATTTTCAAGGCGGGGTATAGCTTTGAATACATTTGGTACATACCTAGACAACGGCGTACGCATATCAATCGGCACAGATACCTACCCCCACAATATGCTGGACGAATGTCGAACAGCTACCATGGTCGCTAGAATCATTGGTCAGAGCGTTACTGACCTTGACTGTGCCGATGTATTCAATGCGGCCACAGTCGCAGGAGCACACGCTCTCAATCGAAATGACCTTGGACGAATAGCCGTTGGATGTAAGGCCGACTTTTCGATAATCGATTTAACCTTGCCATGTATGCGTCCGGTGCGTGAACCGCTTAGAAGTCTTATTACAGTTGCAGGAAATCGAGCGGTTGCAGATGTGTTTATACATGGCGAACAGGTTGTCAGTAGCGGGAATGTGTTAAATATCGATCTTGAACTCGAGTTGACACGCTTGCAGATTGCTCAGCAGAACATGTTGAACGCCGTGCCGGAAAGAGACTGGAATAACCGTTCCGCTGAAGAACTGGCACCATTAATGTTGAAAACGGTTGAATCAATCTAGACAGCTACAAACGAATGGTTTACTTCCAGTTGATAAAACTGAGAGCGCTTTGAATTAAGCCAATCTTCTCGTCACGATCACAATAGAGAGTCCTGCTTATGAAAATTTCACTCGAAGGGAAAACTGCGTGGATAACTGGAGCTGGAAGTGGCATTGGGCGAGCTGCTGTAACTGCGTTAGTAAAAGCAGGCGTACGAGTCGCGTTGTCCGGACGCAGGCGTGACCCTCTTAAGGAGTCCTTGGCATTGGTTCAATCCCTTAATGGCGAAGGAATCATTGTCGCGGTCGACGTAGCCGATAGCGAAGCGGTTCTAGCTGCTGCCGAAACGATGCACATCGAACTGGGCGAATTAGATATTCTGGTCAATAGTGCCGGAATTAACCTGCCTAAACGACGTTACAGCGAAATGAAGGTGGGTGACTGGCAGATGGTTATCGATGCCAATCTGAATGGGGCTTATAACTGTATTCACGCTGTTTTGCCATACATGCGGGATAGAGGTGACGGCCTTATTATTAACGTTTCCTCGTGGGCAGGGCGACACGATTCATATGTCGCAGGACCGGCTTATGGTGCCTCAAAGCATGCACTGTCTTCTATGAGCGCGACCATAAATCTTGAAGAAGGTCGTTTTGGGGTTCGTTGTTGCTCGCTGGAACCTGCCGAGGTGGCCACAGAAATTCTTGACCGACGCCCTATTCCTGTGTCCGATGAAGAACGGGCTCGCATGCTGCAGCCCGATGATCTAGGAGAAACTATCCGTTTTATTGCAGAAATGCCAGCGCATGTCTGTTTGAATGAAGTACTAATCAGTCCCACATGGAACAGGTCCCATATGGGAGGGTCGGACTGGTTTCCAGGACCCCCCAGTTAGCTGCTCTGGGTCTGATCATTGCACGACCCCAACAAATCGATGATAAGGAGAGACAAGTATGATCTGTGTTATAGCAACCATAAAGGCCAAGGCAGGGCAACGAAATGCATTACTGGCCTGTATCCAAGACAACCTGTCTAACGTGCATGCGGAGATTGGCTGTGTGGAATACCAGCCTATGGTAGACATTGAGTCCTCACTCGGTGCACAAGAGTTGGACGAAAATATCGTGACCATGGTGGAAAAATGGGAAACGATGGCAAATTTAGATGCCCATGCTATATCGCCACATATGCTGAAGTACCGTGAGAGGGTAAAGGATATTGTCGAAAGCGTGTCCTTGAAGGTTCTAACCGCGGCATAACATCCAGCCCACAAATAGGAATATTGTGTGATTACGGTAATCTGTTGGCAGGCTATTGCGTACTGATTTTTGCTAGGACCTTGGACTCGATAGAGAATACGTGTGGATCTGACACGCTCAGGCTCCGCAAGGAGTTGGCCAGGTTCCTCAGATACGCTCTGTTGGAGCCACTCGGGCCTTGAGCCAAGATAATTTGCGTGACAATATCGGCTTCATCTGCTGGACCAAGGTAATCTGAATTATCCGGACCCGCTACATACACCAGACCTTCGGTGGTACTGCCGTCGATGAAATTCAGCTTCACCGACTCGCGGTGGTAGCCGCCCTTTTCTCGAAGGTCTAGCTTTTCCATAACTCGCTGGCTACCTGATTTTTCGCAATTGTATGCAACACCCCAGCAGTCACCCGCCAGCTCGGATATCAATGTTACAACGCGACCGGGACGGCCTGGCACTCCCCTATGATCGGTTGACCCTTGCCAAAAGCGTCGTACCCAATTGTCCAGGCGTGCCACTCGACGGTCATGATAGGAAAAACCTGGATTCCAAATCAATGAACCATAGCCAAATATCCACATGATCAAGCGCGCCCTCACCAGGTCTTACACCTGATTGAATTATGCCCGTAATAGCTAGGAGGTATTGGTTAGTTCTCGCAACTGCATCATCCGGGATGCTATTAGCTAGCCTGGATTTTAGCGTTAACGTTGGATTGCCAGAAATTGCGAGCAGTTTTGACGCTGATCTTACTTCAATCTACAAAATCATTACTGTCTATCTGGGAGCAACTGCCACGGTTCAGTTAATTCTCGGTAGAGTCGCTGATGTTTATGGCCTGAAACGGATCTATATCCTGGGGTTACTGGCCTACGGACTCGCAGTACTCCTGATTGGCATTGCAACCACTCTAGAAAGTGTAATTGCCTCCAGAATTGTTCAAGCATTCGGGAATGCAGTCTTTTTAGCGCTATCACCCGCGATAGTCACAGCAAGTGTGCCCGATACTTATCGCGGACAGGCGTTGGGG
>LUMD01002079.1_pt1 | contig 11123 bp, 11 predicted proteins | sample 729651 | NCBI WGS metagenome assembly LUMD01 (sample SAMN03860272, study PRJNA289734) | marine metagenome | biome: seawater column; feature: ocean; material: water; isolation source: Red Sea water column Station 34 - depth 258m | place: Saudi Arabia: Red Sea | collected 2011-10-15 | depth 258 m | reverse complement strand
GCGCTTTCTACCACCATGCTTTGCCCCACATTTCCGGATTGGCCCAGTTCTCTGGATTGTTCCAGGCCCGCTTGTGGTTGTAAGTATCCAGATTGTAGGTGTACAGCGTCAGTGCACCGTTATCATTTTCCAGTTCGGCATGGCGACGGAAGCCAAGGCCGATGAAGTCCGTAAACGCCCAGTCGGGAGCCTCTCCCACAAGAACCGCAATCTGATGGGTGCCATAGTTCCTGAGTTGTCCCAGCAGAAGGGCGCCTTCGTCGTGGGGCAGATGTTCGAGGGTTTCGGTAACCAGGGCCAAGTCTGCCACCCGGTCCAGGAGCAGGTGGGCATTGGGGTCGATGGTGTCCAGTGTGTGAACGTCAACGCCCTTCTGATATTTCTGCCAGATCCGTGAGACTTCGGTCGCGAGGTTGCCGCAACTGAGCAAGGTAGAGGGAGAGCTGGTATCGATGATGCGAGCCAGGGTCTCACGTGCCGTATTGCCGTTGTCCTTCCTATCCGTCATGGCTGTTCGCCTTATTGCTACAAGGGCCAGTCTGCCGCATCCACTGTGTGTAAACCTACAGGCTGTTCCGCGTGTCCGCCCCAGCGGTCAATGAAGGTGCCGGTGGGATCGTACTGCTGCGTCTGTTTTTCCAGATTGAATTGCCGCAGGCCTCTCGGGTCCGCCCCCACGCCAGCCAGGTACTGCCAGTTGCCGTAGTTGCTCCCTACATCATAGTCGATCAACTGCTCTTCAAACCATGCCGCTCCGTATCGCCAGTCGAGGCCCAGTTCGTTGATGAAACAGCTTGCTACCAGTTGCCGGGCCCGATTGCTCATGTAACCGGTTTCACGCAGCTGATTCATGGCCGCGTTTACGATTGGGTATTCTGTGTTGCCCTGGCACCAGGCCTTGAAACGGTGGCCATAGAAGGTGCCGTGTCGACGCTTGCGCTGGACGCCATCCCGGCGGAACAGGTTGGCGCCGTGTTTCAGGGCGTACCAGTAGAAGTATTCCCGCCAGAGCAGTTCGAACCAGAGCCAATAGGTGGATTCGTTTTTGGTCTCACTGGCTTCGTACTCTGTGATGGTTTCCGCCACTTCGCGAACCGAGAGACTGCCGTTGGCCAGCCAGGGCGAGAATTTTGAGGAGGCGTCCCAGGAGTCCAGGGCGTTGCGGGTCTCCTTGTAGCGGTCAATGCTGTGGTTGCCGTACAGGAATTCCCGAAGCCGCTCCACGCCAGCTGTTTCACCCCCCATAAACTGCAATGGATGCATCGGCTCTGGTATCGGCGGGCAGTCGCCGCGATTGTCCTCCGGGAACCCTGGTGGCGGAGGCAGGGCTGTCAGAGTGCGGATACGCAAACGCTCGGTACAGCGTTCTCCGGTTTTCTCAACCTGCTTGCGGAACTGGGAAAAGGTGTCCGGCAGATCCTGCAGGGTCATGGGCAGGGAGCCCTCGGTAAACAGGCTCAGGGTTTCGAATTGCTGGAACAGGGTCTGTGGCAGTTTGTCCTTGATCGCGCGCCACTGGCCAGCTTCCCGGGTGCCCGGCAACCGCGACCGGACAACCCGGGCAATACGGTGGGCATGCACCAGCTCGGGGACCACGGCTTCCGGCTCGCCATAGGCAATATGCAGGCGCTGGCCAAGCGTCCGCAGGGTTCGCTCCAGCGCCATCAGGCTCTGCCAGAGGAAGCGCCAGCGATGATCGCCCATGGCTTTGCTTTGCAGTGGCCCCGGTGCGAACCAGCGGGGATCAACAACGTAGACACATAAAAGCACGTCGGACTTCGAGGCCGCCAGCAACGCGGCGTTGTCGTGCAGGCGAAGATCCCGGGTAAACCAGTAAAGCGTATGCAAGGTTGATGCTCCTTGGCCTTTTGATTCAACCCTTCAGATACGTACCAGATTCGGAAAAGTTTTTGGGGGCGCAACAATGATATGTGATGTGCGTGGGAACTTCGCAGGTAGGTGGTGATCTTTCGAGGATTTTGATGAGACTGGCCGTGGATCTCTTGCACCAACGCTGCCCTTGCGGGGCAGCATGGTGCAGGGTTCGAGGATCGAGAGAAGTTCTACAGCTCCTGAGCCGTCGGCCGCAGGATGATTTCATTGATATCGACATCCGCCGGCTGCTCGATGGCATAGACAACTGCCCGGGCCACGGCATCGGAATCAATGGCGACTTCGTAGAGCTCATCCGCCGCCTTTTTCGCGTCGGGATCAGTGATGGTGCTGGTGAGCTCGGTGGCGACGGCACCCGGCGAGATGTTGGTGCTGCGGATCTCGTCGCCGCCTTCCATACGAACGCCTTCGGACAGCGCCTTCACCGCATATTTGGTGGCGCAGTAGACGGCGGCACCGGGGAAGACCTTGTGCCCGGCGACCGACGACAGGTTGAGGATGTGCCCGCTGTGCTGTTCCCGCATGGTCGGCAGTACAGCGGCGATACCATACATCACGCCCTTGATGTTGACGTCTACCATCTGTTCCCACTCATCAACCTTGAGGGCGTCCAGCGGTGCCAGGGGCATCAGCCCGGCGTTGTTGACCAGCACATCGATCCTGCCAAACGCCTCTTTTGCCGCAGCGGCCAGAGACTCAACCTGATTGCGGTCGGTCACGTCGGTGACCTGCCAGATGGCTTCGGCGCCCCGGGATTTGAGATCTTCCGTCAGGTCTTTCAGGCGGTCCTCCCGGCGTGCTGCGAGTACCAGCTTGGCGCCCCGGTCTGCCAGGCGGCGGGCCGTGGCTTCACCGAGACCACTGCTGGCGCCGGTAATAATCACTACTTTGCTGTTGATCGGGTCATTGGTGTTGCTCATGGTTTGTCTCCTTTGGGAATGAAAGCGCTGTTCAGGCGCTTTTTTCGAGTTCTATCAGTGTCGGGTAGTCGGTGTAACCGTGTTCATCACCGCCATAGAAGGTGCTGTCGTCCCAGTCGTTCAGGGGCGCGTTCTGGCGGAAGCGCTCCGGCAGATCCGGGTTGGCGATAAACGGGCGGCCGAAGGTGACCAGATCGCACCGGCCTTCGTCGATACGCTTTCGGGCCTCGTCGGCGGTGTAGGCGCCATTGGCAATGTAGGTGCCCTTGAAGCCGGCGCGGATCGCGTCGATGACTTCTTCCGGGCGGCCGTTCGCGTGATTGCCCTGGAAGGAGTCTTCCACCACTTCGATGTAGGCAATGCCCAGGTCGTTCAGGTGCCGGGCGAAGGTACCGAAGGTTTCGGCCGGGTTGTCGTCGTCCATGGCATTGAAACTACCCGTGGGGCTGACGCGGACGCCGACCTTGTCCTTGCCCCAGACGTCGATAACCGCTTCGACGACCATCAATGGCAGGCGCAGACGGTTTTCCACCGAGCCACCGTATTCGTCAGTGCGATGGTTACTGCCGCTCTTGATGAACTGGTCCAGCAGATAGCCGTTGGCCGCATGGACTTCAACGCCGTCAAAGCCGGCTTCTTTTGCGTTCAGTGCGGCTTTTCACCGTTCGGTTGCAGGTCCGGATGGGAAATCCGGCCCACGTGCCACAGTTGCATGTGAATTCGGCCGCCGGCCATGTGCACCGCCCCGGTTACCTTCTTCCAGCCTTCAATCTGTTCCTGCGAATGAATGCCGGGGGTAAAGGCATAGCCCTTGCCTTGCGGCGAAACCTGGGTGGCTTCACTGAGAATCAGGCCAGCGCTGGCCCGCTGCTGATAGTAGCGGGCGTTCATGTCGTTGGGGATATCCCCGGGCTGGCTTGAGCGGGAACGTGTCAGTGGTGACATCAGAATCCGGTTGGGCAGGGCCAGTTCGCCCAGATGGTGCGGTTGAAAAAGTGGATCGTTTTGGTTGCTCATCGGGCATCCTCCTTCAGGATCAAATGATATTAATTAGACCAGTCTACTAGTCGGCAATCGAAAAAAATTTCAGCCGATGTTCAGGCAGTGTTTGAAAAAGACTCGCACGAACCTCTCCATGGGTTCGGTGGACTTGAGGACCTTCGAACGCAGGATGGCGCCTTCCCAGCCGGACAGAAGAAAACTGGCGGCGTCTGCCGCGTCGATGTCGGCGCTGATGTCTCCGGCCTGCTGGGCAGCACGGATGCAATGCTCAAAGCGTCTTTCCCAGCTGGCGAAGACCGAGTCCAGCCTCTGCCGGAAGGCTTCGTTCTGTCCCGCCAGTTCCTGGCCCAGGTTGCCGATCAGACAGCCCCGGGTGTACTCGCAGCTGGTCATGGTTTCAAAGCCGGTGTCGAAGTAGGCGCGCAGCCGGTCGACGCAGGAGCGGCTGGTGTCATTGAGAATCCGATCCAGTTTGGCGTCGTATTCCTCCGCGAAGGTATCAATGACCGCCAGGCCGAAATCATTCTTGCTGCTAAAGTAGTGGTAGAACGACCCCTTGGGTACGCCAGCTGCGGTCAGCACGGCGTTGATGCCTGTCGCACCAAAGCCTTTATGGCCGATCAGGTCGGCGCCGGTGTGAATAATGTGAGTGCGGGTGTCGGTTGACGTCATATTTGCTATAGTAGACCAGTCGTCTAGTAATCGTCAAACCGTCAATCTGTCAATTCATCATACAAAGGGAATCAGCAATGCCCGAGATTCCTGACAGAACCAGAGGAGCATGCCAGTGATCAAATCCCGTGCCGCGGTGGCCTTTGAAGCCAACAAGCCGCTGGAAATCGTTGAAGTGGATGTCGCCCCGCCGCAAAAAGGTGAAGTGCTGGTGCGCATCGTTGCCACCGGCGTCTGCCATACTGATGCCTACACCCTGTCGGGCGCCGACCCGGAAGGCCTGTTTCCGACCATCCTCGGCCACGAAGGCGGTGGTATTGTGGAGGCCGTGGGCCCGGGCGTGAAAAACCTGGAAGTGGGTGACCACGTGATTCCGCTTTACACCGCCGAGTGTGGCGAGTGCAAGTTCTGCACCTCCGGCAAGACCAACCTGTGCGGCGCCGTTCGGGCCACCCAGGGCAAGGGCGTGATGCCGGACGGCACCTCCCGTTTCTCCTACCAGGGCAAGCCGCTGTACCACTACATGGGTTGCTCCACCTTCTCCGAGTACACCGTGTTGCCCGAGATCTCCCTGGCCAAGATTCCCAAGGAAGCGCCCCTTGAGAAGGTGTGTCTGCTCGGTTGCGGCGTGACCACCGGCATCGGTGCGGTGATGAACACGGCCAAGGTGGAAGAAGGGGCAACGGTAGCCATCTTCGGCCTGGGTGGTATCGGCCTGGCGGCTATCATCGGTGCCACCATGGCCAAGGCCAGTCGCATCATTGCCATCGACATCAACCCGGGAAAGTTCGACATCGCCAAACAGCTGGGTGCGACCGATGTGGTCAATCCCAACGACTACGACAAGCCGATCCAGGAAGTGATCGTTGAAATGACCGACGGCGGCGTGGACTATTCCTTCGAGTGTATCGGTAACGTCAAGGTGATGCGCGCCGCCCTGGAGTGCTGCCACAAGGGGTGGGGCGAATCCGTCATCATCGGCGTCGCCGGCGCCGGCGAGGAAATCAGCACCCGTCCGTTCCAGCTGGTCACCGGCCGGGTCTGGAAAGGCTCAGCGTTTGGCGGCGTGAAAGGCCGTACCGAGTTGCCGGGCTACGTGGAAAAAGCCGAAAAGGGCGAGATTCCGCTGGATGTGTTCATTACCCACAACATGCCGCTGGAAGACATTAACAAGGCGTTTGACTTGATGCACGAGGGTAAGAGCATCCGGTCGGTTATTCATTTCTGAGTCGGTCGGGAGCGGGTCAGCGCGGCCTGGCTTGCTCCCTGACTTTGCTCTTGTCAGGCATCCATGAATCGTTCGCTCAACGGGAGGGTCCCTTCTGTCGCGGAAACAACCAGAAGGCGAACCATTTCGTCATTCTGGGCATCAACACATAACTCATTAACCCCATCACCACGATTGTGACGATCATCGTCCGCAGCAAGAGTGGCACCTGGGCCAGCAGGTCTCCGAAAATGACGAACACCAGGGTCACAGCGGGGTAAAGTGCCAGCCAACTGACAATAGTCATCTTCCATTTGGGTGGTGGTTGCACCGGGTTCTGGCCGGGCAGGGTGAACCAGGTCACGATGCCGGAGGTGACTTCCCGTTCGCTGGGCTGCACCAGCAGGCTTTCGATCTGTTCCAGCAGCTCGGCGCGTTCTTCCGATTCCTCCCAGGCGGTCAGGGTTTCCCGGTCCCGGAACTTGAAGACAATCCGGTACTCGGGATCGTCAGGGGAAGCTGGCCGGAACATGGCCGTGCCCAGGTAACCTGGAAAACGGGATGCCCGCTCGGTCATCTGGCTACTTAACGCTTCAAACGCTTCTTGCTGGCCCTTCCTGACCCTCCGCGAAACAACTACGGTGAGGGGCGCCGTTGAATCCTGTTCGCCAATGGCAGACTGATTATCGGTCATGTTCGATATCCTCCATAGTCCAAAAAAGGGGCCCGCCGAAGCGGGCCCGAAAGAGGAGCAACAATGATGCCCGGTTAACTGCCCGTGGCGCGCAGGTACTGAACGTTGAACATGTTGGGCGGCGACATTTCAGGATCCACCTGGCCCTTGAACTGGCCAGTGGTGCAGTGGCTGGCCTGCACGTCGATCATGCTGAAGCTGTCGTCGATGGAAACACCGGTGCCCTTGTTCTTGGCCAGGTGATGGTCCGGATGGGCCTGGCCAATGGTGAAGGTTTTCCAGAGGCTGCCTTTACGGTCATAGGAGACGGTGCGCGGAATGGTGAAGGTCTGGGCGTCCATAAAGTGCACGCGCTTGGACAGCGGATGGCTCTCATCGACCGGCACAGACTCGACCTCATAGACCTTGCGAAGCTGCCAGGTGATATCCGGGAAGCATCCGCCCTGGCCGCTGAAGGCAACCACCTGGTAGCCGTCGCTGTCACTGTGGGTTTCAGAGTCCAGCTTGAGCTCATTGTGGTTGTAGAACGGCATCAGCATGTAACGGGTACCCTTGTAGGTCCAATCCATGTCGGAAATCCTGCCGTTGTAGCCTTCGAAGTCCTCGATCATCAGGTCGGAGCCCAGGAAGGCGTCGGTGACCTGACCGGTGGCCAAACGACGGACGCGACGTTGAAAACCGAGGTACAGCCAGGAGTTGTCGCGCTTGAGGTCATCCGCAGCCCGGTGAATGAGCAACTGGGTGTCGCGTACGTCAGCCGGATCCAGTACCTGCACGTAAATTGCACGGAAAAGATCAGATGGGTTCGGTGTAATTTCCGGAGTGGGTTCCTGGTTTACACGGCCTTTATAGTTGAGGAAGTGGAAGTTGAATTTGATCGTCCGTTCCACATCGCCCGAGTTCATGTCACGGTATTTCCAGTAGAACGGAGAGATAGCGGCGCTATCGCCCCAGTTGTAGCCGTATTTGGCACGGGGGTCCTCTGAACTGGGTTCTTCCGGAAATGGCCGCCCTGCCTGCCAGCCATTTATTTCGCCGACCTTCTCGCCCAAGGTGACCTGGTCCATGGCCAGCCTTGTAGCTTCCACGTAGCTTGGATGAAGGTCGAACGAGGTGGTCTCGCCCACAACAATGGTGGTCCAGCCCTGCTCAATGAAGCCGTAGAAGGCCGGATCAATGATTTCTTTGAACTGGGCTACGTTGCTCTGGTCGATCACCATGCCTGGTTCGAGCCCCTCAAAGCCTGGTGTCTCGGTCTTGTAGGGGTAAAAAGACTCGGTAATTGTCGCCTCGTCCGCGAACGCGGCGGTGGCCATCAGGCTGGCAGTGCAGCCCGCAACTAGTGTGCGTTTGAAGGTATTCATTGTTTTGTGTCTCATGGTGTTACCTCGTGATCAGAAGCTGTAGCGAACGGTCAGCTGAACTTCGTCTTCTTCCTGCGCCATACCGATCGGACCGGACTTGAAGCGGCCGAGGGGCTCAAAGCCACCAAGTCCCGCGGACTCACCTGGTTGGTGATTGACCACACCCGGTGTTTGGGTGAACGGATCCCAAGGGTTACAGGATCGGCAGTCGTCGAATTTGCGGGCACCGTCCCCGACTTTCACGTTCGCGCCGGCGGTAACCTTGAACCGGTCAGTCACGATCCAGTCGACGCTGGGCGCAAGCGTGGTGGCCTGGGCGCGGAAGTCGTGGGCAGTGATCAGTTTCGGGATCAGACGGTTGTTCATGTAGAAGCCCTGAATCAGCAGGGTGCCAATCCAGTTGTGCTCCCAGTCCGGAATGCCGGCTTCACCATAGGTTCTCTGCTCACGCTCATGATCGAGAATGTGCTGGCCGAAGATCTGGCCGGAGAACAGGAACGACTGGTTTTCGTTCAGGAAAGGAATAAACACGTTCTTGTCTGCGCCAATAACGTAACGTGCCACGTCAGACTCGGAATAGAGTCTCTCGCGCAGGGTGTTGGCAAACTCCTCGCCCGAGGTGTAAGCGGTCTCGAACCGGAATACGGTGTCGATGCCCTGGGAGTAGTAGTCGAGGGAGCCACCCACCAGGTTGACCCGCGGGAAGTGGATATCAAAGGCGATCAGGGACGGATAAACGTCTGTCGTACCGTCAAACGGGTTCTGGGCGGGAATGCCACCGCGAAGCGAGGGTAACTGGGAGCGATAGGTCAGTGCATTCAGGGAGAAACCCAGGTCGCCATAGACACCTTCCAGTTTAAGCCCCAGCTGGGTGTTGGACAGCTTCCAGCTCGGCATATTGGCGCGGCGGATACCGATCTGCCCGGGGCCGAAGTCGGTGGCCAGACCACCATCAGGTGTCGCGCCTGCAAAGTTGGCCACGGTGCTGCCATTTTCCCAGAGGTTGTTCATGCCCCGGAAGAAACAGCCGGCGTCGAGGATCACGTTAGGCTGGCCGCACTGGCCGATGTCGTGGGGACGGAACTCGTCGAAGTTCCACACCACCTGGAAGTTCAGGTCGTCAAAGGCAAAGCCTTCGAACACTTCCGTCGGGCCCATACGGTAGTCCGTTTTCAGGATCCACATGGGAATCCGGATATCTTCCAGCTCGTCGTAGATGTTGTTGCGGGAATAGTCCACCGGGTTGATCACATCCAGGACCCGGAACAGATCGGTGCGGCCCCAGATGACCTGCTGTTTACCCAGACGGGTGCTGAGTACGTTGCCACTGTCGAAGTTAAGATCGAAATCAACATAGAGTTCCCGGATGAAATCCAGACGGTCATTGAACTCCTGGAAACGCAGCTCATCTTCGTCCTTGTCGAGGTAGTCATCGATACAGCCGCGGCTGTCGACGTCACAGGGACGTACGGGTACGCCAAAAGCAACGCCGTTGTCCTGATCATGCAGGTGCTCGCCGAGAACTACCATGCCGTCGTTGGGGTTCTCATTGATGTCGAAACCGAAGAGCGGTGTGGGCGCAATACCGCCTCCGTGAGGAACCGAGCCCTGGGCAATGTCCTGGAGCTGAATCAAGCGTGCCGTTTACGGAGACATTGCTGAAAATGCCCACGTTCCCTATCCGTTTTTCCCCCTCGAGCTGAATGGTGTTCCGGAATTTGGAGAGCCCCACTCCGTCACGTGCGTAGGTTGCGTTCTCATAGAAGCCATTGATCCTGGTGTCCTCCGCGGCAACAGTGCCGGGCAGCGCAGCCAGGGTGAGTGCAGTGGTGCTGGAGAATACAGCGCACCACAGACTCAGGCCTTTTATTTTTGTTTGCATGGCAGATCCTCGTTTGGGTTGTTATGGAGGCTTGCCCCGGGTCAGGCCCGGGACGTTGCTCCGGCTACGTATCCTTCACCGTCCTGACGGTTGCTGGCCGGTGATGGAGTCGGTTCGGGACGTTGACGGTCGGCATGGAGAATGCCGTCTTCGTCTGCGTAGACGTTGGTAATGAAGCGGGGTTTGAACACCAGCACCCAGGAGGGCACCAGCAGCATGGCGGCGATGCCGTTGATCACGATCATCACGCACAGCAGCATGGCGGCGTCGGACTGGAAGCGCAGGTCAGAGAAAATTACCCACATGATGATGCCGGCCATCAGGGTGAGCGCGGTGAAACTGATGGCCATGCCGGTAGTGGCGATGGCCCGGCGTACCGCTTCGCGCAGCTCGCCACACTTGGCCATCTCCTCGCGTATGCGATCCATCATGTAGATGGAGTAATCAATGCCGACGCCTATGCCGACGGCAATCACGGGCACGGTATTGATGTCGATACTGAGTCCGTACAGGCCCATGTAGGCATAGGTCAGGGTGGTGGCGAACAGCATTGCCAACAGCATCATCAGGCCGGCGTGCCAGGAGGTATAAAACAGCATCACGAAGGCGAAAATGAGCAGGAACACTAGCGGCAGCACGATCATGTTGGTGTCGAACGCCGATTCGTTCATGGCTGCGGCAACGCCGAGCGTTCCGCCGGCCAGCCGGATGGTCAGTCCCTCGACGCTGTCACCGTTTTCGGCGATCCATTCCTTGGCCATGTGAATGGCCCGGCGGATGGTTTCGCCCTGGCGGTCCTTGTAGAAGAACACCAGATTGGCGACACGGTCGTCGGTGTCATTGAACTCATCCAGGGCGCCGGGAATCGGGCTTGAGGCCATGTAGGTAAACATCAGGCCGCCCACATAGCGCTGATCGTGGGGAATCTGATACCAGCGTGGATCGTCGTTATGCATCAGCCGGTTTACCTGCTTTACCAGGTCGGGCAGACCCTTGGATCCGCCAACACCGGGATCGGTGAGCATGTGGGCCTGGAAATCTGACAGTGCCTTGAGGACTTCCGGCCGCTTGAGGCCGCCTTTCTCGTCGGTTTCGGCGATCACATACAGCTCCTCGGAACCGGGGAAGCGGTCATTCACCACGCGGGAGGAGATGTTGTAATCGTGGTCCGGGTACAGGATCGGAGAACCGGGTTCGGAGTCGCCGATCTGGACGTTGGACGCCGCAAGGACGCCGGCACCCATCAAGACTGCCGCCGCTGCCAGTACAATTTTTGCCCGTCCGGGGCGAGTCACGGTTCGTGAGCAGCTGCTGCCGATATAGCGCAGGGCGGTCTCGCGCATCTCGGCATTCTTTGGTGTGGGCAGGATCGAAAGCAGCAGGGGAACACCGATCAGAACCGTGAAGACAACGGTGATGGCCCAGAGAGAGGCATAGATCCCCAGGGGGGTGTTCAGGGGAATCGAGCCAATGGCGATCAGTGACAGGC
>LUMD01000400.1_pt1 | contig 11167 bp, 8 predicted proteins | sample 729651 | NCBI WGS metagenome assembly LUMD01 (sample SAMN03860272, study PRJNA289734) | marine metagenome | biome: seawater column; feature: ocean; material: water; isolation source: Red Sea water column Station 34 - depth 258m | place: Saudi Arabia: Red Sea | collected 2011-10-15 | depth 258 m | reverse complement strand
GTATTTGACTTAAGCTCCAGCTCTTTAATTGCAGACGGCTCTTCCTGTCCGAAACCGGCTGTAGCAAAGGCAAATGTTAAAACAGCTATAAGGGTGTTTTTCATTTTAGTCTTGCCCCTTCTGTTTGGTAGAGAAATATATACTCAATACAACCTTGTTCGCAAAAATAATTCTTATGAATGGATAAGAATCTTTTATACAGAAGGTATTAGTTTATGCTCAATAATCTCTGTCCAGGGCTTGAGTTCGCATTGCTCGCAAGCCAAGTTATCAATCTCGCCGCGCCACGATGATGCTCTGGCCTGTTCGCTCAATTCCGTGGTGCACGAAATCGACAAGGTGAAAGCCGGCCTGCTCGAACAAGCCCAGCAGGAAGTTTTTTTCATAGCGGACTCGATGGAGGGGCCCGGCGGAGTTCTTGTTGAGGTATCCTTCGGGATTTTCCTCCTCTTCCGGAACCGACTCTTCTACGAAAGCTGTGGCATAGATTACGCCGCCGGGAATGAGAAGCTTATGCATTTCGCCGAGGTAGAACTGGACGTCTTCCGTCAGCATGTGAGAGAAGACCGAATTGAGAAACGCCAGTTCGAAGCTCGCCTCTTCAAACGGCAGCGGCCGGCGTGGGGATGAAGAGGGGTTGTACCGCGCGTTGTGGGCCGGGATGTGATGGAAGGCGAAGTTGGGATGGAATCGGTTGATCCAGCGAGTACACCAGTTGATGGCAGAGGCATCGGTGTCGACGCCGGTGAAGTGCTGAAGATCTGGTAACTTCAGGATAAGGCCGTTGGCGAAACGGCCCTGCCCGCACCCGAAATCGATGATCCGAGTGGTTTGGTTCAGCTCCAGATATTGCCTCAGAGAGTCGATCTGCGACAGGGCTGAGTTTATGTAACTGTCATCATCGGCAAGCTTTTCGTTAGAGCGTCTCAACGGCAGATAAATATTCTTGTACTGCCGAGCCCGTCTCTGGCCTACCGCCTTGAGCGCGCCGATCAGACTCACGGTATTAAACTACAGCTCAGCGAGTCTGGCACAAATCTGTTTCGCCCTTTGCCGAATTCCATCGAAATCCCCTTGCTTCATCAGTTCGGGATCAAAGAGCGGTTTGACGAAGCCAACGCCCGTTGCGCCGGCCCGGAGCACCTCCAGCATATTGTCGAGATTCACTCCGGATGTTGGGAAGATTTTCAGATGAGGCTGAGGACCCAGAATGTACCTGATATAATCTTCAACGTTCACAGGGGCAGGGAACAGCTTCACGAAATCGGCTCCCGCCTCATGGGCCTGCTGCATTTCCGTCGGCGTCTGTGTTCCTGGGATGGCCACGACGTCCAACTCACCGCAACGCTTCACTACAGCAGGATCAAAGACAGGGGAGACGATGAACTGGGCGCCGGCCTTGACCGCTTTATCGGCGGTCTGAGGCGTCATGACCGTCCCGGCACCGGCGATCAGTCCGTCATCCATGGCGCGGAACTGGGTGATAAGTTCCATGGCGCCGGGGGTGGTGAGTGTAAACTCGATCACCTTGAAACCCCCCTCCACCGCAGCTGCCATGGCCTGTTCGGCCACCGAGCGGTCGCCGGCCCGGATGATGGCGCTTATCTTTTCAGCAGTGATGCTGTTTACGATCGCTTCCCGTCCGCTCATCGTGCCAGTGAAAAAGATTGAAGAATATGCTGCTGAAGTGAATCGGCTGAATTGCTCTTTGTCCGGAATTCCACCGCGAGGAACCTGACGTGTGGTATAGTTTATGACGATCACGGGAAAACCGTCGTGCCTCAGTTGCAGGTCTCTCCCGTTGCTGCTGTTTTGAAGCGTGAACGCCGCCGGATACTGAACCGTGTAACCGACCTGCTCGTTGCTGTAGGTGGCCCATTCCACCGTTGCCATGGAGAGGGGAGGTGGCGGCCTGTCCTCACAACCGGTGATCAAAAGGGTGAGGAAGAGGAGTGACAGACTATGCGGTCCCATGTGATCGAAAAACGTGATCAATCTTTTGAAGTTCCCCATCAGCCTTTCAGTCGGTTGTACTTTTTCAGAATGTCTCTCAGCCGATTGTGAGGCAGCGCATAGACCGTATTGCCGTTGGCGCCTGTCATATCTTCCGCAGCCACAAGGGCGTTGATGATCGCCTCCTCCGTCGCCTGAACCGTTGCTTTAAAGAGTGGGTTCATCTCCCCGTTCGGGAGCATGGAAACTTTAGAGAGATCATCGCCGTAGGCGGCGCCGGGATTGGCAGTGGAGAACGCAATAAAGATATCACCTGAACCGTTGTGAGCCACGGTCCCGACCTTTGCGATCCCCAGTGGAATTCGCCGGGCAAGGCGCTTGCATTGGTGGGCGAGGAGGGGAGCGTCCGTGGCAACGATGACAATGATAGAGCCGTCTCCGTCAGGGGCTCCTTCTCCCCGAACTCGGAGGAGATCGGAAATCTCTTTTCCCACCGGCACACCGGCGACAAGAAGATCCCGTCGGGCGCCGTAGTTCGCCTGAACCAGCACGCCCAATGTATATGACTTACCGCCGGCCTTCACAATTCTCGACGCCGTGCCGATGCCTCCCTTAAAGCCGTGGCACACCATCCCTGTCCCGCCGCCGACGCCCCCCTCCGCAACAGGTCCGCCGGAAGCGCTCTTCAGCGCGTCGTGGGCGTGGCGCTCCTTTACATGAAAGCCGTTAATATCGTTCAGGAAACCGTCGTACGTCTCAGCCACTACCGGCAGGGACCACCAGTAGCCGCTGGCGTCAGCGCCGCCCCGTGCGACACGCCACGAAATGACGGCGTCTCTCACCACGCCGACACTGTGAGTGTTGGTAATCATTACCGGCCCTTCCAGAAAACCGGACTCCTCCACCCATGTGGTGCCGGTCATTTCGCCGTTGCCGTTCAGGGAGTACCATCCTGCAAATACGGGATCGGCGTGGCTCTCATCACCCCGGGGAAGAACGGCAGTCACGCCGGTACGGACAGGGCCGCGCCCCACCTTCAGTTTCCCCTCTCCCCTGATGATGGTTGAATGGCCGACCTTCACGCCCGCCACATCGGTGATGGCGTTGAGTCTCCCCGGTTCGCCTTCAAAAGGGACGCCGAGGTCCCGAGCGCGCGATTTGTCATCAGCGGCCAGAAAATGGATTACGAGAATCAGTGATAGGAATCTCATCTTACTCGGCATAGCCACCTCAATTCCATATCGAATCACTCATCTTGATCACGTCGTCAACAGTCGCAATCTCCACATCCTTCAGGTAATCGAGATGGATCGACTTGAAGTCGAATCGAATGGCCACCTGTTTCACAAAAGCGGATAGATCGAAGGGGAAGTGCATCGTCTTCAGGGCGATGGCCATCATGGGAAACTCCGCCGTGGTCTTGTTGAGGGAGTGGAGCGTCACCCCTTCAGACTTGATTTTTTTTCGGCACATCTGAAGATCGGCCAGCCTCACCCTTCCCTCGAAATTCCATGGCGCTGTGTCGTCCCGGATCGATTCGAGATAGCGATATCCTTTTTCAAAGGATGCTTGAAAATGTTTTCCATAAGTCCTGCCTGAGAGCGCGTCCGTGAGAAAGCCTTCCAGCCGGGCCTGCTGATCCTGAACAAACTTTGACCAGATTCTGAAGTAGGGACGGTAGAGGAAATAGCCGAAAGGAGTCCTGAAGGAGTTTTCCCGATTGAAGAAACCTTTTACATCATAGGAGAGCTTCCGCAGCTGCTGCCGAAGCGGTTCGGGGAAGAGGAGAAACTGCTGCGACACGGCATCGCCCCGGCTGTCGAGGAGGAAGTCTTCAGGAATCTCCAGCTCCCTCACGTGAACGGAGTAGGACTTGTCCAGCCCGTGAACCGTTACCGAGATGAAAGCGCCCAGATCGCTCATCTTGATGAGATTGTGGAGGGCCCGATCGAACTCCGGCAGTGTACTGATGGACGGAAGTTCTGGCGAATCAGACAGTTCGGGGAAAAGAGCCAGCTGGCCGGTTGTATCTGAGTGAGTCATGATTAACCGAGTTTAACATGGTATGGGACAAGTTGCAACATATGGCAGCAGTCAGCTGTCCTTTGGCTTTGTGTTAGCATTTCTGAAATGCTAAATTGATGAGAGCACTGAGCGGCATAAAACATCTGAACCGGCAAGACCATATCAATCTGAAAAAGGGACGAGAGGGAGCAGTGGCCAAGCATGTCTGATAGGAACGTGGAAACTCTGGAAAGTGTAGTTATCCGTTTCGCCGGCGACTCCGGTGACGGAATGCAGCTCATGGGTGATCGGTTCACCAACACCGCCGCGCTGGTGGGCAACGACCTCGGGACCTTCCCTGATTTCCCCGCGGAGATTCGTGCGCCGGCGGGATCTCTCGCAGGCGTCAGCGCCTTTCAGCTTCAGTTCAGCAGCAGAGATATCTTTACGCCGGGCGATCACCTCGATGTGCTCGTGGCCATGAATCCCGCCGCCCTGAGAATGCATATTAAAGACCTCAGGTCCAGCGGAATCCTTATCGCCAACAAATCAAACTTTACGGCGAAGAACCTGAAGCTGGCCGGGTGGGAAGCCAATCCGCTGGAAGACGACTCCCTGAACGACTACCAGGTGTATGACATCGAGATCAGCAGATTGGTTGCCAACGCCATGGAGGACATGGACATCACCAGCAAAACGGTGGAGCGGACGAAAAACTTCTTCGGCCTCGGCCTCCTCTACTGGATGTACGGCCGCCCGTTGGAGCCGACCACTGAATGGCTAGAGAAAAAATTCAAGAAGCGTCCCGAACTCATAGAAGCGAACGTGCGGGCGCTGAAGGCGGGATACAATTTCGGCGATATCACAGAATCGTTCGCCACTCAGTACGAAGTAGGGCCGGCGCCCCTCGAGTCCGGCACGTACAGGAATATCATCGGAAACTATGCCACCGGGCTGGGGCTTCTGGCTGCGGCGAAGAATTCCGAGCTGCCCCTCTTTTACGGCGGATATCCCATTACGCCCGCAAGTGATATCCTTCATCAGCTCGCCCACTACAGGAATTACGGCGTAAAAACTTTTCAGGCTGAAGACGAAATTGCCGGCGTCGGATCTGCTGTGGGGGCGGCCTTTACCGGTAATCTTGCCGTCACCGCATCGTCCGGTCCGGGAATCTGCCTCAAGGGTGAAGCCATCGGACTCGCCGTCATTGCCGAGCTCCCCCTGGTGGTGGTCAATGTACAGCGGGCCGGCCCCAGTACCGGCATGCCGACCAAGACCGAACAGGCCGATCTCTTCCTCGCCATGTACGGCAGGAACGGTGAATCGCCAGCGCCGGTTCTCGCCCCATCAACTCCCGGAGACTGCTTCTTCACCACCTACGAAGCGTGCCGTATTGCAGTGAAGTACATGACCCCCGTCTTTATCCTGACAGACGCTTTTCTCGCCAACGGGTCGGAGCCGTGGATGATCCCCAGCCTCGATGACCTGCCTCCCATAAAGTTCTCTTACGCTGAGGCGAGGGACGGTCAGTACATGCCTTACGAAAGGGACGAGGAGACCTTGGCCCGCCGGTGGGCGATTCCCGGCATGTCGGGACTGGAGCACCGAATCGGCGGTCTGGAGAGGGAACATATCAGCGGGAATGTCAGCTACGATCCTGACAACCACGACCTGATGGTAAGACTGAGGGCCGAGAAAGTGGCGGGGATGACGCGGGAGATTCCCCCGACAGAAGTTTACGGCGACGCCACCGGCGACCTCTTAGTGCTGGGGTGGGGGAGTACTTACGGCGCCATCCGGACCTCGGTAGAGGCGCTCCGGTCAGAAGGGAAGTCCGTTTCCCACGCTCACCTCAAATGGCTCAATCCGCTGCCGGCGGACCTCGGCGAACATTTGCTGAAATTTCAAAAGGTGCTGATCCCGGAAGTGAACTCGGGCCAGCTCATCAAACTTATCCGGTCGGAGTTCCTCATCGATGCTGAGGGGCTGAACCTCGTTCGCGGAAAGCCGTTCCGGAAATCGCAAATCATTGCAAAAGTAAAAGAAATCCTGTAGGAAGAAACATGACAGAAACAGCCGTCCCCACGTTGACAAGGAAAGATTTCGTCTCAGACCAGGACGTCCGTTGGTGTCCCGGTTGTGGCGACTATTCCATCCTTGCACAGACGCAAAAGACCATGCCCGATCTCGGCGTCCCGAAGGAGAAGTTTGTCTTTGTCGCCGGCATCGGATGCTCCAGCCGCTTCCCTTACTATATGGATACGTTCGGTTTTCACACCATCCACGGCCGGGCGCCGGCCATCGCCTCCGGCGTTAAGCTTGCCAATCCGGACCTCTCTGTCTGGGTGATCACCGGAGACGGCGATGCACTCTCTATCGGCGGCAATCACCTTATCCATCTGCTGAGGCGGAACCTCGATATCAATATTGTACTGTTCAATAACGAAATCTACGGCCTGACGAAGGGTCAGTATTCGCCCACTTCCGAGTTCGGGAAAAAGACAAAGTCGTCTCCCTTCGGATCCCTGGACCGCCCGTTCAATCCTCCGTCCGTGGCCCTCGGCGCTCAGTCCACTTATGTGGCGAGGACTGTCGACTCCAACACGGCCCATCTGCAGGCGTCTCTCAAGCGGGCGCACGCGCATCAAGGGACTTCCTTCCTCGAGGTGTATCAGAACTGCCTCATCTATAATGACGGCGCATTCTCCCACGTAACCGACAAGGCGGTCAAAGACGACAACATACTCGACCTGCAACACGGCGAGCCGATGGTGTTTGGCAAGGAGGGAGACAAAGGTATCCGCCTGGACGGCTTCACCGCCGAAGTGGTGCCACTTGGAAAAGATGCATCGGCGGACGACCTCCTCGTCCACGATGAGCACGACCGGAACCTAGCGGCGATTCTTGCAAACTTTACTGAAGACGATTCGTTGCCGACGCCTCTCGGTGTCATCTACTCCGAAGAGCAACCGAAATACGAAGCTCTGATGACGGAGCAGATCGACGCGGCGAAAGAGAAACTCGGCGATGGCGATCTACAACAACTCATAGCGGGGACGGACACATGGGAGGTCGCTTAGACCACCCGATCCACTTTTTCTTTTTCGACTCACCTCCCTTAGCATCCGGCCCGAGGAGTTAGTCCGTGGCTTTCCGGACTGAAAAAGATACCATGGGCGAAATCGAAGTCCCGGCGGATCGATACTGGGGCGCCCAGACTCAACGTTCACTCCACAATTTCAAGATCGGCGGAGAGCGCTTCCCCTCCGAATTCATCAAAGCTTACGGCCTTGTAAAGCAGGTGGCCGCCGAAGTCAGCGCAGAGATGGGTGTGCTGGACAACGATCTGGCATCGCTCATCCGGGACGCCGCTCAGGAGGTGATTGACGGAAAACTGGACGACCACTTTCCGCTCGTCGTCTGGCAGACCGGGAGCGGGACGCAGACAAACATGAATTTCAATGAAGTGATCGCCAACCGGGCCATCGAAATGAGTGGCGGTGCGATGGGCTCCAAGACGCCGATCCATCCGAACGATCACGTCAACAAGTCCCAGTCGACCAACGACACGTTCCCCTCTGCCGTGAACATCGCCGCCGCCATGCGTGTGAACGAACACCTGCTCCCGGAATTGAAAGAACTGAGGGACGGGCTGGCGGCGAAGGCCGCCGAATTCGACAGCATTGTAAAGCTCGGGCGAACCCATCTTCAGGACGCGACGCCGCTCACGCTGGGACAGGAATTCTCCGGCTATGCCTCTCAGGTTGATCACGCCCTCACGGCGGTGAAGAACGGACTGCCCCATCTCTATGAACTCGCCTGGGGGGGCACGGCGGTGGGAACCGGACTGAACTCGCAGGAGGGGTACGCCGAGAAAGTGGCGGAGCGGATTGCAGAGAAAACAGGCCTGCCGTTCGTGACTGCGCCGAACAAGTTCGAGGCCATGGGGGCACACGATTCAGCTGTGGAAATGTCCGGCGCGCTGAAGACAGCGGCGGCGGCCTTGAACAAGATCGCCAACGACATCCGCTGGCTCGGCAGCGGCCCGAGGTCGGGCATCGGAGAAATCGTCCTTCCGTCCAATGAGCCGGGGTCGTCAATTATGCCCGGCAAAGTGAACCCGACACAGGCGGAAGCGCTGACCATGGTCGCTTCCCAGGTAATGGGAAACGACACGACACTCACCATCGCCGGCGCTTCGGGAAACTTTGAGCTGAATGTCTATCGCCCCGTCATCGCCTACAATCTGCTTCAGTCCATCAAACTGCTTGGCGACGCCGCAGACTCATTCAACGTTCACTGCGTGGCGGGGATTGAACCGAACCTCGAGCGGATCGACAGCAACCTTCGGAATTCCCTGATGCTGGTGACTGCTCTGGCGCCGCATATCGGTTATGACAAGGCGGCCCAGGTTGCGAAAAAAGCGCACGCCGACAGTGCAACATTGCGGGAAACAATCGTCGCCCTCGGCTATATGTCCGGTGAGGAGTTTGACGAAAAAGTGAAGCCGGAAGAGATGGTTTCTCCGGCCAAACGCCCCTGAGAACTTTTTCCGCTCTTCTTCGTTTCCGAATGGAGCCTGTGAAACAGACTCCAAAATCGTAAGTTTATCACCGTGGCAAAGTCAAAGTCCAAATCTCAGTTAAGACGGATAATCTTTCGTGTTCTAGCTCTGTTCGTGGCCTTTGGCGCCATCGGGCTCACCACCGTCTGGTTTCTCTCCCGGGATCTCCCATCACTGGAGCAGCTCGAGAATTACAACCCCGATCTTGTAACACGTATTTTCTCTGCGGACGGCGTACTGCTGAAGGAGCTTTATACTCAGCGCCGTGTATTTGTTGATTTAGAGGAAATCCCCGAAGAGTTGATCAGCGCTGCTGTCGCCTCCGAGGATAGGCGGTTCTACTCCCACTGGGGGATATCCCTCAGGGACGTCATCAGGGCGGTGGTGATCAACGCCATCCCGCCCCCGAAGTTTAGACAGGGGTTCAGTTCTATCACGCAGCAGCTCGCCCGAAACCTGTATGACACCATAGGATTCAAGAAAACAATTGCGCGAAAACTGAAGGAGATGATCACGGCCATCCAAATCGAGAAGACCTACACCAAAGAGGAAATCCTCGAAATGTACATCAATTCGATCCATTTCGGTCACGGCACCTTCGGCGCCCAGGCCGCCGCCAAGCGATACTTCAAGAAAGACGCTTCTGAACTGACGCTGGACGAATGCGCCATGCTTGTTGGAATCTTACCGAGGCCGGCCACATACAGTCCTGTCAACTATCCGGAGCGCGCCGTCCGCCGCCGGAATATCGTCTTGAGGCTGATGCGCCAGCAGAACATGATTACCCAAACAAGATACGCGGAAGCGCGCGCTCTGGAGTTGAGGGTGACGCCTGAACGGGACGATCTCGGAAAAGCGCCTTACTTCACGGAGTATGTCCGGCGAATCCTCGAGCGGGAAGACGAGGCACTGGATCTCGATATCTATCGCGACGGCCTCATCATCTACACCACGCTGGACAGCCGCCTCCAAGCCGCCGCCGAAGATGTCGTCATGCAGACAGTAGAGGCGAATCAGAAAAAACTGAACAGTCGCCTACTCAACGACAGGGAGGAGTTTGAGGAGCTGGCCTATCTCGGGATTTATCCCGAAGATTCGGTAAAGGTTATGCTGGAAGGGAAAGCGCCTCTCTATGAGGAACTTCGAGATCAATTGCTGGTACAGACCGCCTTCGTCGCGGTCGAGCCGAAGTCGGGGCACATCAAGGCGCTCATCGGTGGCCGGCCCGATTATCACGATCAGTACAACAGGGCAACTCAGGCGAGGCGCCAGCCCGGCTCTGTCTTCAAGCCGTTTGTCTATACAACGGCCATCGATAACGGCTATCCTGTCACTCACCAGCTTTTGAATCAACCGGTGGTACTTAATGTCCAGAGCGCCAACGGCGAATGGGAGAAATGGATGCCGAACAACTATGACGGCACCACCGGCGGCCTCACCACTCTGAGGGAAGGGTTGCGGCGATCGCTGAATCTCATCTCTGTCCGGATGGTGCAGGAGCTGGTCCCGCCCGAGGTGGTGGCCAACACCGCCCGGCGAATGCATCTGTCCACGCCTATCCGCGCCGTGGACGCCATCGCCCTCGGAACCTCGGAAGTTCTTCCGCTGGAGGTGACCTCTTCCTACGCCACTTTTGCCAACAACGGCGTCTGGAGCAGGCCCATGGCAATTGAACGGATTGTCGATCGGTTCGGCGTTACCATTAAGGAGTATTCTCCTCATCGTCAGGAAGTGCTGAGCGAGGAGACCGCATTCATGATGACGGACCTTCTCAGGACAGTCCTCGACCGAGGGACCGGCGGCAGGGCCCGCTGGATGTACAAGTTCACACACCCCGCCGGCGGCAAGACAGGAACAACACAGAACTGGACCGACGCCTGGTTTGTCGGATTTTCACCCCACCTTGCGGCCGGCGTCTGGTTCGGCGTTGACGATCCCAAAGTTAGCCTCGGCCCCAAGCAGGATGGCTCCCGGGCAGCACTGCCGGCCTGGGCGCGGTTCATGAAAGCAGCCCACGACAGTATGGGGTGGAAACATAAAGGATTCCCTCAGCCCGACGGGGTGACGAAAGAAAAAATCTGTACCGTCTCCAAAGACTTTCCCACTCGTTACTGCCCAACGGAGGAGGAGTTTTTTATCACCAAGTACGCCCCCACCCGGGCCTGTAGAATCCACACCGAAGTGTCCCCCAGACGGGAGCGTCAGCGGCCGGGCTAAAGAATTGTTGGCGATGGCGCTACTGGTGCGTCGCCGATATCTACAGCCGAAGCGATCTGCCGAACCGACGCCTCAACTCTCCCCTGATCGCCCCCGAAGCAGACTGCCACCGATTCCCCTTCTCTTACCTCTTCCCCAAGTTTTTTCTCAAACCTCACGCCGCCGGACGCGTCGAGGGTTCTCGCGCCGCCTTCTTCCACAACTGTAAGATGGTTCACGGCCCGGCCGATGGATTCGGTATCCATCTGTGTCATGAAGCCGCTCCATTCCGCCAGCACATCTTTTTCGTACCGTGGTGGGTGAACGACCCGGCCGGAATGGAGGAGAGACGGATCGCCGCCCTGCGCTTCGATCAGCGCCTCCAGTTTCTGAAGCGCCGCACCTGAATCGACCGCCTTTTGCACCGCCACCGCTGAATCTCCGGCGCCG
>LUMD01002704.1_pt1 | contig 11169 bp, 10 predicted proteins | sample 729651 | NCBI WGS metagenome assembly LUMD01 (sample SAMN03860272, study PRJNA289734) | marine metagenome | biome: seawater column; feature: ocean; material: water; isolation source: Red Sea water column Station 34 - depth 258m | place: Saudi Arabia: Red Sea | collected 2011-10-15 | depth 258 m | reverse complement strand
ACAACGGAGACCGGATTGCTCTCACTGCCGGAGAATCTGGGACGCGCCTGCTGCTGATCGCCGGCAAGCCCATTGGTGAACCTGTGGTCCAGTACGGCCCGTTCGTGATGAATACCCGGGAGGAAATTGAGCAGACGCTTCGGGATTACCGGGACGGCCGACTGACGGCCTGACGGATCAGGCGAATGGCTTTCTTGCCATCAGCCGCTGCACCATGGGCCTGACAATCAGGTCCATGGCCAGCGGCATTTTTGTGCCCGGAATCACGAGGGTGTCGTGTCGGGAAAGGCTGCTGCCAGAGATCACCTGCAGCAGGTAAGGAAAATCCACTTCAGATTGATCGCGGAACCGGATAACCAGCATGCTCTCGTCCTCGGTCGGAACGTCCCGGACAACAAAGGGATTGGACGTGTCCACCAGTGGAATGCGCTGGAAGTTGATGTGGGTATGAGAAAACTGGGGAACGATATCGTGAACATAGTCATCCATGCGGTTGATGATGGTTTCCACCACCGCTTCCTGGCTGTATCCCCGCTTGTGGGTGTCCCGGTGGATCTTCTGGATCCATTCGAGGTTCACAATGGGCACCACTCCGATCAACAGGTCCACGTACTGGGCAATATTGCAGGTTTCGCTGACGACGCCGCCATGCAGCCCCTCGTAAAACAGCAAATCCGTGTCCGGGGGTAAGGGCCCCCAGGGCGTGAAGGTTCCGGGCTTGTGTCCGGCTTCCACCAGCCGTCGGTCCTCGTCGTGGACATATTGCCGGTAACGGCCGTTACCGGTGTGACCGTAATCGTAGAAAAGGGCTTCGAGCTTGTCGATGTGATTGGCCGCCAGCGCAAAGTGGTTACGCTCACCGAACTGGCCCTTCGCAGCGAGCCTGGCCATCTGTTCACGGTTGTAACGGTGGAAGCTGTCCCCGCTGACCATGGCGGCGTTCAGCCCTTCACTGGCGAACATCCGGCTGAAAATCTGGCCGGTGGTGGTGGTTCCCGCACCGGATGAACCGGTTACCGCTATGATCGGATGGCGTTTTGACATAGGGGCAGATTGCCGGAATCAGGTGAGACTGTCGAGTAAACGGGGCTTCTCGACCACAAAGCCCTGGGCATAGTCGACACCCAGCTGCCTGAGCATGTCCAGAACGTCCCGGGACTCAACCTGGGAAGCAATCACTTCCCGACGCATGTAATGGGCCATATCCACCATAGAGCGCACCATTGCCCGATCGGTCTCGCTGGTTGCCAGCTGGCCGGTAAAGGCACTGTCAATCTTGATCAGATCCACGGGCAGGGAGCGCATGAACTCGAACGAGCTTGGGCCACTGCCAAAGTTGCCCAGACAGAACCGGCATCCGAGTTCTTTCATCTCGATAATGAAATCCGCGACTGACTGGACGTCGTTGATCGCCGAGGCTTCGGTCAGCTCAAACCACAACCGCTCTATGGGCGCGTCCTTCTCACTCAGCTTCTCGTAGATGAACTCCAGCAGCGATTGATCGTTCATGGAGTAACCGGACAGGTTGATGCAGACACCGCCAAAATGCCGCGGGTCCGGTGCCTGCTCCCTGAGCCAGTCCAGCATGTGGCCGACCACCCAGCGATCCACCGCCTGCATGCGGTCATAACGCTCGGCCATCCGAACAAAGTCCCGACCGGTAATGAGATTGCCGTCGTCATCGTACATGCTGATCAGCACCTCGTACTGCGCCGCCATGGAGGCTTTGGCGTGCAGAGGTATGATTTTCTGGCAACGCAGCAACATGCGTTCCTCATTCAAATCACTGAGACTGGCAACCTTGGCGGCAATCTGTTCCTGGCGGGCCTGATCCCCGGCATCCAGCGCATACTCCGACACTTTCCCATGACCCTGCTGCCGGGAAGCTGCCAGGGCCTCTTCAGAAGCCCGCAACCAGCGTTCGGCACTGACCAGTGCCGGCAAGGTGGGGACGACGCCGGCGCTGGCAGAAAGCCGATAATCCCTGCCACCGAACCTGAACTCGGCGGCCTCCACTGCCTTGACCAGATCCCTGGCCGCATCACTTGCTCTCTCTGAGGGCACCAGCATGGCAAACTCATTGCCCGCCAGCCTGGCCACAGGCATACCATCCCCCACGTGGCTACGCAGAATATCCGCCACCCGTTTGAGGGTCTCATCGCCGGCCTGGTAGCCGGCAGTATCGTTCAGCAGGCGGAAACGGCGGAGATCCAGGCGCACCAGGGAGCGCTCGTCTTCCCTTCGGGCCAGTTGCTGATCCAGCATCCGTTCGAACTCCCGGCGCCCCAGAAGTCCCGTCAGCTCGTCATGGGTCGAAGCCCAGGACAGCTGGTCGTAGACCTTGCGAACCATGCGGTCGATACTCTCATCCACCAGTGGTCGCTCATACTGACTATCCGGGACGATAATCCCCTTGCGCATATGACGGGCCAGGTCCTCAAGCTCGAGCTCCACCACCCGCATGCCCTGATGGTTCACAAACACGAACCGGCTGAATCCTCGGGCAATCCAGACCAGACGGATGTACTGGGGCTCCTTGGGGTTTTCCTGGTCCCGCAGCCAGTCACCGGTGCGCAGTTGCTCTGGGCCCGATTGATCCAGCGCTGAAGGCTGCGCTGCTCTCGATCCGACAGTTTTTTCGTGTCCGGCTGCTCCGGCTTGGCCGGCGGCACCTCAACCAGCTCAGTGTTTTTTTCCGGGCTGCGAACCAGAAACTGCTTGAGCTCGTCGCGGATCTGGGATGAGGGCATATGGTTACTGGAAATGGAAGCCAGGCCATCCTGAATGACCCGCAGCAATTCCGGCAGGTTAATCGTGCTGTTGGGATCGTCGGCGAACGACAGCAGGGAATCAATCACCGCCAGGTAATCCTGCCAGAGCTGGCTGTCAGGCCCCTGCCGGATCCAGGTCAGCGAGAGCAGATCACGCCAACCGCCGTCCAACAGACTCAGCACCGCCCTGGGCACCTTGCGCCCGCCCAGTTTCTGGTCCAGCACGTCGGCCACGGCCTTCTTGGATTCCGCTACCTTCTGGGCACCTTCCGCTGCGGCCGTCACCCGCTCCACATTCCTGCGATAGACAAGATTCTGGCGATCGATCAGGGTGTCCAGCTCCTGGACCGTATGCTCAAATACTCCGGTATCCTGCTCAAAATCCGTGGTAATCCGCTGCACCAGCTCATCAACCCGACGCTGGACCACCGGATTGATCCGGCCACCCTTGACACCCAATTGAGCCAGGCGGTTCATCACCCCACGAACCGGGCTGTCCTGGTCATCAAAAAACGCAGGGTCCCTCATGACCACTTTCAGAACGGGCACTTCCAGCTGCCGCATGCGCTGCTGGGCATATTCACTGAGTTTGGGGCTTTCCACCACCGACTTGAAAAAGCGGTCGACCACATCAACCGTTTCCTGCTGTTCTTCATCCAGCCTGTTGTCACCGCTCGCCTTGACCTTCTCTACCACCCGGTCTTTTAAGGGCGCGAGCTCTTCCCCGGCTTCGACGGTCTGTGACTGCAACTGCTGGAGTTCTCTCTGGAGCTCTCCGGGCGACAGTGGTCTGGCGTTTGGCTGGAACGGCATGGGTTCCGGATCGCCCCGGGCCACTCGGCTCGCACTCAGGGTATTGAGAAGATTGCGTACAGTTGCAAATGCAGTCTGCGCGGCCTGGGCATAGCCCCGGAATTCGCCACCCAGCATTCCGGGTTTGCGGCGAGGTTGCGCCGATCTGGCGCTGTCCTGTTCCGCCTTTGGGGCTGGTTCCGATGCGTCAGGGGCACTCTCCGCCGATACCGGCTCTGGCTGAACCGTCTCCTTCTTTTGCTCCGGCTTCGCCCCGGCCTGCTCGCTCAGATACTTGCTGAGATCCAGGTCCGGCAAAACGCCGTGTCGAATCAGGATATCGTTGAGTTCCTTGTAAAGAGGCCCCAACTGCTGCAGCACGGTCTGCTCGAAGACCCGCAGGCAAACTTTCTCCACCTCCCGGGAAGCCTTGAGCTGATTGAGTCCATTGTGGAAGGCTTCACAGACCAGGGATGGTCCGAGAGGGTTGTGGTGGCCGGTGGCATTGGCGATGCCAAGCTTGTCCAGCCGGAGCTTGAGCTGCAGTTATTTCGCTTTAGCAGAAAATAAGGATGCAAGACTTGTTATACTGCAAGGAGCCGGGAAAGCCTTTTGGGGCAGGCTTCAAGGGTGATTCCAGGCTTCGCGCCATCTGGTGCCAGATGACCCGTTGCCGGGCCTGGATCTGCCCCGAGGCGTCCATGTATTCATTCGCCTGTTGATCATTTGAGGCTTTCTGGGCCGCCTGTTTCAGGCCCTCCACCATCTGCACAAAACAGGCGTCCATCAACGGCTCGATGAACTGGATCACCGCCTTGGCGGACTGATGCAGAACAAACTGGATCCGGTCGCTGGGGGCCCGGAGAGAGGAGCGATCCTGTCGGCGGGAGCCACCGCACTGCTGCAGCATGGCATCAACCGCTTCCGGGTTCGGGCGGCTGAAATTGACCCCCATGGCGCCATCAATCCGCCGGACAATACTGACGTGCAGTTCATGGCGGCGGGCGCCATCCAGGCCACGAAAACGTACCACCAGTTCCGGCGGCGTGCCGGACGCAAACGCCCGATCCAGCTTCTTCGAGGTTTCACTCGAATAGCGAACGAAAAGGCCCTCTGCACAAAAATCGGCGATCTGGCACGGCCACGCCTCACCGGTTCCCAAATCAATCTGAGCGGCAAGCTTGATAGGTTGGCGGGGGCTGCTACGACGTTCTCTCGGATCCATGAACTACCTGATATCTCGCAAAGCCGGAACAGTCACCGGAGATACTGCCCGGTACCGACTCACGTCCCTGAAACGATGGCGGATGCCACCGGCTGCTACTATAGAGACCATGATTGTACTATAGCGGCCTGGCCCCCACAGGCAAACCAATCCACTATAACATCCTGACCCATGAAACAGCTTAGTCAGATCTATCTACTTTTGCTACTGGTAACAATGCTTAACGGCTGTTCGACCATTGGCTACTATTCGCAAGCTGTCAGTGGGCATCTATCGTTGATAATGGCCGGGGAACCGGTGGAGAAGATCCTCGCAAATAATGAAAACCCACTGGAGTTGCGAGGAAAACTCTCGCTGACACAGCAGGCCCGACACTTCGCCGCCCAACGACTGGCCCTGCCGGTGGGAGACGCCTTCAGCGACTACGTGGAGCTCAACAGACCCTGGGTGGTGGTCAATCTGGTGGCCGTGCCCGAATTCTCGCTGGAGCCACACCGCTGGTGCTACCCCGTTCTCGGCTGCCAGGCCTACCGGGGGTACTTCAATCTGGAAGATGCGCGTGCCGAGGAGGCGCAATTCCAGGACAGAGGCTTCGACACCTTCATTGGCGGTGTGACGGCCTATTCCACCCTTGGCTGGTTTGATGACCCGCTGCACACCGGCTTTACCCGATTGGCGGCAGACCGCATGGTCGCGCTGATGTTCCATGAACTGGCCCACCGGGTGGTCTACATTGCCGATGACACGGCCTTTAACGAAAGCTTCGCCACCGCCGTGGAGCTGGAAGGACTGAGACTCTGGCTCTCGGAGCAGGGCACCCCCGGTCAGTTCCGGCAAGCCCTGGACCGTCTCGCCCGCCGCAACCAGACACTGGCCCTGGTGGAGGACTTCAGCGCCCGCCTGCAGGCACTGTACGCCGAACAGGACCGCTTGTCTGATGACCAACTGCGAAACCGGAAAACGGCCATTTTCGAAGACCTGGCGCTAGCCTATCAGGAGCTTTCCGCAGACTGGCCCGAGCCGGGCCCTTTCGGACCCGCACCGGTCAGTCTGAACAATGCCAACGTTGCGCTGTTTCGCCAGTACAACCAGCATGTACCGGCATTCCGGCAGATGCTTCGAAATGCAGACTACGACTTTGCGAGCTTTTACAAGGCCGTCGAGACGCTGTCGGAGCAACCGGAACCCCAGAGGTCTGAACACCTGGCGGCCCTGTCACAGCGGTTTGAAGAACACCTTTGAGTTCCGCTGGGTATTGTAGGAGGCCAGCTTCGGCCCGGGCAGGGCCTGCACGGTGGAAGGCTGGAAGCCCCGCTCCCGGAACCAGTGCTCCGTCTGGGTGGTGAGCACAAACAGCTTCTGGATGCCCTGCCCCCTGGCCAGCTTCTCCACCATCGCCAGAATCTCGTCACCCCGCCCGGCGCGGCGATAGTTTGGATCCACGGCAAAACAGGACAGCTCGCCGGCACCTTCCTCGGGGTAACTGTAAAGAGCGGCACAGCCCACGATGGTCCCGTCTCGCTCTGCCACGACAAAACGGTCAATTTCGGTTTCCAGCATCTCCCGGGAACGGCGCACAAGAATGCCCTGCTCCTCCAATGGCTGAATCAGTTCCAGAATCCCGCCAATATCCTCAACCCTGGCCTGGCGGAACTGTTCGTAGTGATCGCCGCTCACCAGCGTGCCGGCACCGTCCCGAGTGAACAGTTCTTTCAGCAACGCCCCGTCATCCACATAGCTGATGATGTGGGCGCGCCTTACGCCCTTTACACAGGCATCACAGGCCGCGCGGAGCAGGTCGGCATCGTGGCCCGTCACCGCTCCGGAAGCCAGACGCTCGGATGCCTGGCGTGCTGACAGCTCTCGAATCAGGGTGCCGTCCTCTTCCTGCAGGCCGGGATCATCAATAAACACCATCAGCTTTTCGGCCTGCAGCGCCGCCGCTACCTGACTACCAACATCCTCATAAGACAGGTTGAAGGCATCCCCGGTGGGCGAATACCCCATGGGCGGGAGCAGAACAATGTGACCAAGCTCCAGCAACTTCTCGATGCCGGCCACATCCACCCGGCGCACCTTGCCTGTATGGCCAAAATCAATACCATCCAGCACACCCACCGGCTTGGCGGCCACATAATTACCCCCACTCACGCGGATCCGGGCATTGTGCATCGGCGAATTCACCAGCCCCATGGAAAGGTGGCTTTCCAGATAGGCTCTCAAACCACCGACAGCCTCCATCACCATGCCAAGGTGCTCTTGCGGTGTTATCCGAAGGCCTTTGGCAAACGACGATTCCACTCCGGCGCCATCCAGCCGCGTCTGAATCTGCGGGCGGGCACCGAAGGCAACGACCAGCCGCACACCAAGGCTGCTCAGCAGCGCGATGTCATGGATGATGTTGATGAAATTCCCATGCTGAATGGCATCCCCCGGAATGGTCAGCACCACCGTACGCCCGCGATGGGCGTTAATGTAAGGGGATGAATGGCGAAATCCATGCAGCCAGTCCCAAAACCGTGGAGCGCCAGGGGTGGCGCGACCGAGCCCTACAGGGACGTATTTACGGGCGTGTTTTGGAGAGGGCTCCCGAGAGTGTTCAGCCCCCTATTTGACCCGGACTCCGTCTTAAAGGCAAAACTGTCGGATAAGCCCTCGCAGTACTTTAACGGTTGGCTCCAGCTGGGACAGCTCTATAAATTCATCCGGTTGGTGCGCCTGATCGATGGATCCGGGGCCCATGACCAGGGTTTCCAGGCCGAGTTTCTGTAACCAGGGCGCTTCTGTGGCGAAAGCGACTGAGTGGGCCGTGTGACCGGTGAGCTTTTCACAGGCTTTGACCAGGGCCGCATCGGCCGGGGTTTCGAAGGGTGGCACGCCGTCGAAGAGTGGCTCGAATTCCAGCGACAGCTCCCGACGCTCCGCAATCGGCTGGACCTTGCTCAGGATGGTCTGGCGCAGGGTTTCCATGTTCATGCCCGGCAGTGGACGCAAGTCAAAGTGCAGCTCGCACTGGGCGCAGATGCGGTTGGGGTTGTCACCGCCGTGGATGCAGCCCAGGTTCAGGGTTGGAAACTGCACTTCAAAGTTCGGGTTCCGGTATTTTTCCTGCCAGCCTGACCGGAGTGCCAGCAATTCTGTGAGCGCTTCGTGCATTCCTTCCATGGCATTGCGGCCGAGGGCCGGGTTGGAGGAGTGGCCGGACTGGCCCTCGAATTTCAGGCGCTCCATCATGATGCCCTTGTGCATGCGCACCGGTTTCAGGCTGGTGGGCTCGCCGATGACCGCGTAGCGGGCCTTGGGCTTGCCGGCTTCGGCCAGGGCCCGGGCGCCATCCATCGAACTCTCTTCGTCGGCCGTGGCCAGTATGATCAGGGGCTGCTTGAGATCTTCGTTCACAAAGGCCCTGGCCGCCTCGATGGCCAACGGAAAAAAACCTTTCATGTCACAGGTGCCCAGCCCGTACCAGCGGTTGTCCCGCTCGGTCAGGGTAAAGGGATCGCTCTGCCAGCGCTTGTCATCAAAGGGCACTGTGTCGGTGTGGCCGGACAGCACCAGACCACCCGGGCCGCTGCCGAGGGTTCCGATCAGATTGTACTTTCCGGGCATCCCCGGCACTTCCAGGATTTCCACAGAAAACCCGAGAGCCTCGAGCCATTCGGCCAGCGTTCGCACCACGGGCTCATTGCTGTGATCCCACTTCGCCGACGCGCTGCTGATGGAAGGCAGCGATATCAGGCGGGCAAGCATGTCACGAATGCCCGGCACCGTTGCGGATTTGCTATCGGACTGCGACATAGTTTCCTCTCAGATTCCCACTGGAATCATTGTGCACGGCCACGACGCCAGACTTCAAAGTTGACGATCGCCCTGGTCAACATCGGATAGGCGACTTCACCACCGGCAACCACGCGGGCCACTTCCAGCTCACGCTCGCTGACGCTCACCAGACGACCCTCCACAACATTATCGTTGGACAGGGTTACCCCTCAGGATCTTCTCTTGGCACCACTGGCTCAACCGCAACTTCGGGCGTTGCCTGAACAACAGGCTCGGCCTCGGTCAGAAAGACGTCCGGTACGCCGGCACCATTGTAGCGAACTTGCCAGCTTGGGCCCTGGCCACCGTTGTCATCCACTCTGACAGGAACACCAAACATGGACTGATCCGGTTGCAGGTTCACGGTAAGCTCACCGCCCTCAAGCAGCCACTGCCGGTAAAGCGCCTTCAGCTGATCGCTGGCGGCCAACCCCCGGGCTTCGAGTCCAGCAACCAGCGCGGCCACCGCCCGCCCGGCCCATTCGCCGGTTTCAATGCCGGCTTCGCGGGCACAGTAGGCGGCGATTCGGCGCATCAGGCCGCCATCGCGCAGGGTCAAACGCATAGGCTCGTCACCGTCCAAAACGGACAGTTCGGAATCCTGAACCCGGATTCGGGCATCAGGCCAGTCCAGTTCGAGACTACCGGTGCTGATGGTATTCAGCTCCGCGTGGAGATTGCCTTGGGTCTGGCGCACGAAACCATCGCCGGACAGCGCAGTGATGCCCATGCGGATCAGATCGCCGCTCCCCAGTTGCTGCCGCGGATCTGGCGCACATGACAGGACAAACAGCGCCGGAACTCCCTCACTGTTAACGCCCTCTGCGGTGACCCAGTTCCGGAGCATGGTCGGGTCCAGAGTCAGGCCAAGGCCATCAAGTCTCAGGGTCCACTGGGCCGGCAGACTGGTCGGATCGGCAAGAGCAGACAGCAGGTCAACGGGTGAACCAGTATCAAACTCCGCCCGGGCGATATCCAGCGGCTGGGTAAGCTCGAAATCCTGCCAACTGGCATTGTTGAGAACCAGTCGGCCCTCAATACCGGAACTGATGCTGCCTCGATGCAGCACACCGTACGATTCCAGCGCCTGTCTTGCTTCAGCCATGCGCTGGTCTGCCAGCCACCAGACACCTGCCTTGAATGCGGCAAAGCCGATCAGAACCAGTACTACCAGCGTCGCAAGCAGGCGCTTCATCCGGAGACTCCTTGTCGGGTGCCGTCAGTTACGTGAAATCAGGGTGCCGACACCCTCATCGGTAAAGATCTCCAACAAGCACGCATGAGCGACCCTGCCGTCGATGATATGGGACGTGCGTACACCATTCTCCACCGCACTGAGGGCGCACCGGATCTTCGGCAGCATGCCGCCATGAATCGTACCGTCTTCGATAAGCTCGTTAACCTGCTTGGCCGTGAGCCCGGTAAGCACCTTGTCGTCCTTGCTCTTGAGTCCGGCCACATTGGTCAGCAGGATCAGCTTTTCGGCTTTCATGGCCTCGGCCACCTTGCCTGCCACCAGGTCAGCGTTGATGTTGTAGGAAGCGCCATCGGGCCCCACACCAATCGGTGCGATCACGGGAATCAGGTTGCTGCGGGTAAGCATGTCGATAACATCCACGTTCACACTGGCAACCTCACCAACATGGCCAATGTCGATGATTTCGGGCCGCTCCAGTTCGGGAGAACGGTTGACCACCTCCAGCTTGCGGGCCCGGATCAGGTTCGCATCCTTCCCGGTGAGCCCCACCGCCATGCCACCGTGGGAATTGATCAGGGAAACGATTTCCTTGTTCACCTGGCCACCGAGCACCATTTCCACCACATCCATGGTTTCGGAATCGGTCACCCGCATGCCGTTGACGAACCGGGACTGGATGTTCAATCGTTCCAGCAACTCTCCGATCTGGGGCCCACCGCCGTGGACAACGATCGGGTTAATCCCTACCAGTTTCATCAACACCACATCACGGGCAAAACTGCTCTTCAGGTCTTCGTTTTCCATGGCGTTACCGCCATATTTGATGACCACGGTCTTGCCGGTAAATCTTTGAATATAGGGCAGCCCCCGGCTCAGTACCGAAGCCACCTGCATTGCTGTTTCACGATCCAGCGCCATGTTTTTGCCTTGTTAATCCTGAGTTGTTATCGATCTGCAAATCGTCAGTGGGCTTTCAAATCAAAACTCTGCCACCAGATCCGGCGCTGCCTTCTGCAGCTGGTCCCGGAACACAGACTTGATACGCTCCAGTGCCTCCTCGGTCTCCGCTTCAAAGCGTAGAACCAGCACTGGCGTGGTGTTTGATGCTCGGCACAGCCCCCAGCCGTCGGCGTAGTCCACCCGGATGCCATCAATGGTGCTTATGTTGCCGTCACCAAAGTCACCGTCCTCGCCGAGCCGTTTTATGATGTCGAACTTGGAGCTTTCGGTCACTTCGACATTCAGCTCCGGGGTGCTGATATCGTCCGGGAAATCCTCGAACACCTCATCGCTGTGCCGGTCTTCAATACCCAGGATTTCCAGCAGGCGGGCGGCGGAATAGAGGCCATCATCAAAACCGTACC
>LUMD01001772.1_pt1 | contig 11187 bp, 15 predicted proteins | sample 729651 | NCBI WGS metagenome assembly LUMD01 (sample SAMN03860272, study PRJNA289734) | marine metagenome | biome: seawater column; feature: ocean; material: water; isolation source: Red Sea water column Station 34 - depth 258m | place: Saudi Arabia: Red Sea | collected 2011-10-15 | depth 258 m | reverse complement strand
ATCTTTCCTTGCTTTGCTAACTTTGGATTTTTTACCTTACTCAATGTAAACTTAGATTTTCTCTGTATATAAAATCCTATCAATATTGAAAAACTTTTTACCTAAACTAATATCATGATACAGAATGGTATGGAAAAAAGTAACTGAAAAAAATACAATAGCCGCTAATAGTGGAAAAGAATTTGATATTAATGGTAAAAAGATTGCTATTTTCAATCAAGATGGATATCATGCACTGGACGGAATATGCGTACATCAAGACAACCCAATAGCCGCAGGCAAACTTGATGGTGACATTGTGGAATGCCCATCACATTTTTGGCATTACAATATTAAAACAGGTAAACTTCAAGATTATTTGAAAGGTGTAAAACTCCAAACATATACTGTTGAAGAAAGAAACGATGGAATATACATCGATTTATAGTAACAATTAATCCCTAAAAAAATCATTTAATGAAAATTTTATTTTAGATATATTTTCATAGATTACATCAAGTGCCTGGTGAAATTTTGTTTGTACTGCTGGATCGTTTTTCATATCTTCAATATCACTGGCTGCTGCGTTAGCATACGGAGAAATATATTCTTCAAAATTGTCAGATAACAGTAAGAAAGCTCCACCACCTAGTATTATGGCCGTTATAATCAGCTTACCAATCATGAATTATCCTTCTTGAAAATTAATAAAAAATCCGAAATGTAATATTATTGATTAATTGAAAAAAATAATTACTATTATTGATTAGATAACAATTTTTATGCCTAGGATCCAAAGATGATTCGATGAATCAGGAAATACTGCAGGAAATTTTGAGGCAAGATTATACAAAGATTCAGCAAGACATTATGTCATTTCTCAAAAATCAGATTTCACAGAAAAAAGCTGAAGGGGTTGTTTTTGGGCTGAGTGGTGGTATAGACTCTGCGACAGTTGCATATCTATGCGGAAAAATATCTGAAACAAATGAGGTATTAGCACTTGTTATGCCTGATTCTGTAATATCTCCATCTAGCGAAACTGGTGATGCACTCAAGATTATTGGTGAGATTGGAATTAACTACAAGCTCATTGACATTAATACTATTCATAAAAGATACTCAAATTATCTAGAACCAGGTGAGCTTGCGTTAGGAAATTTACGCGCCAGAATAAGATCAAATATAATTTATTATTATGCGAATCTAAAAAATCTTCTAGTTTTAGGTACAAGTGATAAAAGCGAATATCTTATTGGATATTTCACCAAGTTTGGCGATGGAAGTGCAGACATACTGCCAATAGTGTCACTTTACAAAACACAGATGCGCAAATTAGCTAAAACTATCGGTGTGCCGAATAACATAATTACTAAAAAAAGCAGTCCAAATCTCTGGAAAGGACATGATGCAGAAGAAGAAATTGGCAATTCATATGAAGAGATTGACTCTGCACTATATTGCCTAATAGATAAAAAATTATCAGTAGATGAGACTATTCAAAAGACAGAAATTTCAAGAAAATCCGTAGAAAAGATTTACCAGATGTACCAAAATACCCAACACAAAAGAATTTTGCCTGAGAGAGTGTAGAAAATTAATGCAGATATTTGACACACTCAGAAATACGAAAATAGAGTTAGAATTTTCAGACAAAGTTAGGATCTATTTGTGTGGCGTAACAGTTTACGATGATGCACACATAGGACATGCGAGAACAATCATTGTTTTTGATGTACTGCACAGATTCCTAGAATCACAAAAAATTTCCGTGGAATTTATTCAAAACTTTACAGATGTGGATGATAAGATAATAGATCGAGCACAACAAGAAAAAATATCGCCATTAGAACTTGCCGCTAAATACACTGAAAATTATTTTGATGATTTTGATGGACTAAATGTTAAAAGGGCTACCAAATACCCGAAGGCAACTGAACACATTGAAGATATGCAAAATTTGATTTCTGAACTGGTTGATAAAAAATATGCATATGTAACAAAAAATGGAGTTTATTTTTCTGTTTCAAAATTTTCTGAATATGGGAAACTATCCAAGAAAAAGATTAATGATTTGGTTTCTGGTGCTCGAGTAGAAATTGATGAGGAAAAAAATAATCCAATTGATTTTGCATTATGGAAGTTTTCAGAATCTGAACCATCATGGGATAGTCCATGGGGTAAGGGTAGACCTGGATGGCATATTGAATGCTCTGCGATGAGCTTGAAGTACCTTGGTGATGGCTTTGAGATTCACGGTGGAGGCAGAGATCTTATTTTCCCACATCATGAAAATGAGATTGCACAATCAGAATCTAGCACATCAAAACAATTTGCAAAAATTTGGATGCATGTTGGTATGATAACCATAAACGGTGAAAAAATGGCCAAATCTATTGGAAATGTCAAATCAGTAAACCATGTTTTAGAAGATTGGGGTCCAAATGTAATTAGACTGTTCTGTCTTTCCGGCCATTATTCAAAACCAATAGATTATTCCGAGAAACTTCTAAAAGAAAATATTACAAAACTAAGGCAAATAGAATCATGTTATTATGAACTTAGATTATCTGAAGGCATTGGTGAAGAAGCAACAGCGGAAAAACTGGTAAAAGAATGCAAAGAAGCATTTGATTCCGCACTAAATAATGACTTTAACACACCGCTTGCGCTGACTGCTTATTACAAATTAATCAGAGAAGTTGATGCAATAGCTGCGGATGAACCATCTTTTAGCAATATAAGATCTGGAAGTACGCGACCCTTTTTATCAGAAAGCTTTTCTGGTACAGCAACAGGATAAATGGAATTCATCTTTAACAATTTGAAAACCGTTACGTTGATTGCAAATTGGACCCCAGTACGCATGTATTCTCCCATAATATCGCTTTTGATAAAATCGAGAGCATCTATTTGTTTTTGGTTCAGATCGTCAGCTTTTAAAATGTCAAATTGTTCTGAGCCAGGTGAATATTTGATCAGTTCCTTTTGTTCCGCGCGTCTAAGACTCAGCTCGCTATCAGCACTTGCTGGAACAACAATCACGTCATTATATCTTTCACGTAGACGTTGAAAGTTTTTACCCGCACCCTTGACATCTATTTTGTTTGCTACAATCAAAGTTGGTTTAGAGATTCTTCTAAGTTCAGTTGAAAATTTTTTGCTGTCTTGAATGTCATAATTTTCAATATCTTTCTCCTCAAGTTTAGTAATCTTTAATGCTTCTTTCACATGATTCTTTTTTACACCAAGACCTTGATACAGTTCGGTTAATGCATTTACTGGATCATTATCAGACTCGACTATTTTGTTGAGTTTATCACGGTTACCTTCAAGAATTTTGTGATACCAGATTGTGATGCGATTGAAAGAAATTGGTTGCCTAAACCTTTTCCTTTCCATGCGTCTTTAATTAGTCCCGGTAAGTCAATTAATTCAATCGGAATATACCTCCATCCATCTTTGCATTTAGAATTGTTTGGGTTATCGTTTACATTAAATTCAGAATGTACGCAAAGCGTAATAGCATAACCAACAGAAATCGATGATTTTTTAGTGGTAAAAGGATATGTTGAAATTTCATCCGATGACAATGTTGATGAATTAAAGAATGTGGTTTTGCCAGTGTTTGTCTTACCAATGAGACCAATTTTTATTGGCATAAGTAAAAACTGAGCACAAATTATTTATCTTTGCTGTCTTGGTCTACTTTATTTTTGAGTTTGTTGCAGGAATTTTCTAACTCAGAAATCATCCAACGTATTTCGCTTAAATCTTCTTCAGTTAGATCATCATTCCATTTTTCCAATATAGATTTGGAAATCTGAGAACAGTTGTACAGTAATGCCCAATATGGATGATGTTCAGCTGTTGAATCCGCTAGTTCTTGAATATCATATAACGCTCTTTCCGCGCGTGATACTGGATCATCATTAGGGTCCATGATTAGAAAAGACGCTGGTGTTCAGCTAACATACATCTGTTAAAAATAACCATAATTCCATTACTCCTTGCTAGTTCTTCAGCCTCAGAATTATGAATGCCTTCCTGGAGCCAAATTACTTTTGGTTTCTTTTTAATTGCATCTTCAACAAATGGCAATACATCTTCTGATGGTCTAAAAATATCCACCACATCAACAGGATGGTCCAATGATGACACATCTGGATAAGATTTTTTTCCTAATATCTCAGTAGCGTTAGGGTTGATGGGCGTGATGTCAAATCCCTGCTCAGATAAATATTTTGGGACAAAATGTGCTGCCTTAGCAGAATGCTTAGACATTCCAATGACAACTATTTTTTTTAACGAAAACACCTGCTTGATTTCTTCGTCAGTATGAGAATCTCTTTCCATGGATCTTATAATAGAAATTAGTTTTTATAATTTTTAGTATAGAACCTAATGATGCTTACTTCATTTGATAATTTCAGTTTCCTCAAAATTCTTTCATTTTTGAAGGCACACAAATCAGAGTTTTTATCCGGACAGGATATGAGTGATATTCTAAAAATAAGTAGAGTCGCTGTATGGAAGGATATTAAAAAAATTCGTTCGCTAGGCTATAAAATAGAATCAAAACAAAATCTAGGATATAGATTGGTAGATTCATCTGAACTTCTCTTACCATGGGAAGTTACCCAAAATTTGAATACTGAATTTTTGGGAAAAAGAGTTTATTATTTTGATACGATAAACACAACACAAAATTTTGCAATGAAAATTGCATCTAAGAGTAATGAGAATGGTACAGTTGTCATCTCAAAAAAACAAACCGGGGGAAGGGGTAGAATGAAACGAAAATGGAAATCACCAGCTGGCGGAATCTGGATGTCAATTATACTTCATCCAAAATTTGATGTCTCATATGCAACACTTGTACCCATTGCTACATCACTTGCATTATGTGTAGCAATAGAAAAAATCTTAAAAATTAAACCAGAATTAAAATGGCCAAATGATGTTACACTTAAAGGAAAAAAAATTGCAGGTATATTGATAGACACATCAATAATATCAAATGAAATTGAAAACATGGTTTTAGGTATTGGGATTAATTTTAAAATTAAGCCACATGAATTGGCAAATATGATAAAAAAAACTCCAAATTTTTATGGTGTTGCAACACTTGTTAAAAAAAATGAGAATGCGTTGCCATTAGTTCAGCAGTTCTTATATGAGTTAGAAAATATTTTTCAATTGATTAATTCCGGACATATAAAAAAAATCAAAAATGGATGGACCAAAAGATCGTCTACGATAGGCAGAAGTGTTTCCATTATAACTAATGAAGGCAATTTAAATGGGAAGGCGGTAAAAATAGATAGTGATGGTGCATTGATAATTTCTAAGGGTAAAAAAATTGAAAGAATACTTGTAGGTGATATAACACATGATCAGTAGATATATTTTAATTACATTTTTTTGAGAAAAATCAAGTTGGTGATGGGAAGTTTGATTGAAAATTCTATAAAATTATTTGTAATTTTCTCCCTTACAACAGTACTCCTTGCAGGTTCTGCACTTGCGCAAGATACAGATGATCGTACCAAGTTGCTTGCCGAAGCTCAAGAACCATTTTTAAAAGGTGAATATGAAAATGCCATAAAAATTTTTGATGAGATACTGGAAATTTATCCTACAGATTCTAAAATTTTTGAAATGAAGGGTCTTGCACTAAGTAATTTGAGATTGGAATCAACTTTAGCGATGCAGCCCCAACAAAATGTATCACCACGTGATCCATCTAATTTTAACAAACTATCCATGCTTGAATTTTACAAAGCATTAGAAATTAACCCAAACAGTGTTTTGGCCTTGAATGGTATGGGATTGGGCTTTGGAAATTTTGGTGAATATTCAGAGGCTAAACAATATTTTAAAAAAGCCTTAGAAATAGACCCAGATAACAAAATAACCCAAAATTATCTTTATTCCTTGGAAAAAATAATGGAAAAATACTCATTAAATCTATTTGAGAATCCTACAAACAAACCTGATTTTCTACAAAAGCTTGAAGAAAGAACAATACCATACTGGGTTAAAAACAACGCAGGATGGTGGGCTGAAGATAAGATAAGTGATGATGACTTTACATCTGGTATTGAATATCTTATAAAAAATAAAATTATCAATATAATCTCGCAAAATAACAAGGAAAATTCCTCTGATGTTATACCATCATGGATTAAAAATAACGCAGGATGGTGGGCTGCTGGACAAATATCTGATGAGGACTTTCTATCAGGCATAAAATATCTGATTGAAAATAATGTAATCAAAGTTAACGCTACAACAAATTCTGAACTTATACAAAAAGAGTTGGAAAGAAAAGCATGGAATTTTGAACAATACTTAAAAGATATTCAGAATGATGTAAAAAATCAAAATAGATATGTTGAAAATATCAATCCGAGTGAGTATGTAATTATAAAATATTGGAAAGATTATCACAAATGGAATCTTGAGCAGTTTATTGCTAAGCCAGAAATTTTTCCGGACAGAAATGTATGGATTGACCCAGAAACTGATAGATATGTAATTGGATACAAGATTTACATTAATGACCAACCACCTGGTCTGCCGATTGATCATGTTAGTACACTAGAAAATTCATTTAGCTTTTGGGAGAAGTATGAGTTTAACACTTCTGATGGTAAAAAAGCAGTTGTAAATTTTGATACAACCGAAGCAAAATTTGAAGCTAATGTTTGGGTTACATGGGTTGTAAGAAATCTGGGAGAAGATGTTCTAGGCCATGCTACTTTAGGGAAAGGTGTAGTAGAAGTAGCGATTGGTAGTTATGGTTGTGATGGAACCTTTCAACTGTTTGATGTAGACACAGTTGAACATATCATGACGCATGAATTAGGTCATTCAATTTCGTTGGGACACTCTACAAATCCTGAAAGTATGATGTATCCATCAATTTCGAATACAGATTATGCTTACTGTTTGTTAAACTAGTAACAAAAACATAATGTAAAATTATACTCCATAAAATGAGAGTAAATTAGCTTTAGCTACACACAAATAAACACGAATGGGTTGCAATCACCATTTATATTGTAATTTTGTTATTATATGTAGACATGGAAGACACACCACCTACAAAACAACGTTGTCCATCATGCACTAAAACGAAAATAGTGTTAGATAATACTACTGGAGAGTTATTCTGCAGTTTCTGTGGATTTGTCATACCAGAAAAGATCATCGAAGGTGGACCTGAATGGCGTTCATTTTCAGATAGCGGTACAGATAGAAGCCGCGTTGGTGCTGGTACATCAATTACAATGCACGATATGGGTCTTTCAACCATTATTGGACAACAAAATAAGGATGCAACAGGTAAACCATTAGATTCATCTATGAAAAAATCTATAGAGCGACTTAGAACATGGGATAGTCGTTCTCAGGCTCACTCATCAGCAGAAAGAAACCTTCGGCAAGCACTAAGCGAAATGGATAAAATGAAAGCTAAACTTTCTCTTTCAGATTCAGTTATTGAAAAGGCTGCATATATCTATAGAAAAGCAATTGGTAGCTGCCTGCATTTATGCTGCATGTAGAAATACAGAGACACCAAGAACATTAGATGACATTGCAAACGGAATAAATATCAGAAGAAAAGATGTTGCTAGATGCTATAGGCTAGTTTTCAGAGAACTTGATCTTAAAATACCTGTAGCGGATCCTGTTAAAGGCGTATCTAGAATTGCAAGTATCGCAGGACTTGGTGAGAAGACCAAACGAAAAGCAATCCAAATGCTAAACAAAGCAAAAAAGCTAGGCATAGTGGCGGGAAAAGATCCTATGGGAATAGCTGCCGCTGCATTATATCTTGCTTGTATTTCAGCAGGTGGAAGTAAAACCCAAAAAGAAATATCAATTGCCTCTGGTGTTACTGAAGTTACGATTAGAAATAGATGTGCAGGGCTAAAAAAACTATTATAATATAATAATATTTTATTTTCTAATCATTCATTTAAAAAATATAAAACAAATTATTTAATTTCTGATAACACATCAGATTCCTTACGACGAGTTATAAAAAATATTCCTAACGTAATTCCTATTTGATAAAAGAAATAAAGCATTATCTGAAATGTAGTAGGAATAAAATCTGTAAATCTTCCAAGTAATGATGCAATTAAAACAATAGAACTCAGAATAAAAATAAAATATCTTGCAATGTTATGTATATCAGCAAATCTCAAAAATATAATTAGTGTAACAGAAATAAAGGTTGCAATAACAGTTCCTACACCTGTATTGATGCCTATGAGATTAAGAATTAATAAGAATGCTTCATCAGTTGTAGCTGGAATCGAGAATTCAGATATAGAAAATTTAATTGGCTCGGCAAATTTTAGCGCGCTAAGTATCGCATTAATGGAAAAAAGTACTAGTAATGAGGATGAAACAATTCGTGCATGCCTTTTTAGGCTTGGAAAGCGATTACGAATACCTCTACCCATTATTGCGCCCTGCAGTAAGCCAATTCCCAAAACTGCAGCAAATGTAATTAAAAAATTCTGCTCTGCTAAATCAAATATATTCAAATCTTATCCACTTCAGTATAAAATTAAAATGCAATTAATATTAGTGATTACTGATTAACTTTGTCCTTCAATACCCATCAGGGTTAACGTTGAACGAATTTTGTCTATTTTACGTATTTTCCAGGTTATTGTTTCACGCAGATCCTCCACTTGGGCAGATTCAATTTTAGCCAATATATCATAAGCACCAAATGTACCGTGTACTTCTTTTATACCATCGACAGTTTTTAGTGCAGTTATGACCTGCTCCTCCGAACCAATCTCACAATTGATCAAAATATATGCCTCAGCCATAGATGTATTACATTATACAAATATTTAACCTGAGATGTATTCTGCAAGATTTTTTATAATGTTACGCGTGTATTAATTCAAAATGGAACCGAAAGGTTACGAATTACTAAAAATCGAGGCGAAAATTACTGTTCTTGAAAAAGAACTTTCGGCACTTTTTGAAGATTTTAAAAAATATGAATCAAAAAAAGATGCAGCAATGGAAAATTCTGCATATCAAAAACTGCAGAAGATGAATGTTTGTTGTTTAAATCTACTCCAAACTTATAGAGAATATACTAAAAATCTAAAAAACAACGCATGATAAACATTATCTTTAATTCGCTAGGTATTTCAAACCCCAAAAATATTCATAAAACATGCAAACAAAAATCGGAGTAGAATTTGAGATAGATTTTGCTCATACATTAAAAGGTCATCCAAAATGTGGAAAACCACATGGGCACACAGCTAAAATAATTGTGGAAGCGTCTGGTGAATTAAAAACTGGGTCAACATATGAAGATAATATGGTAATAGAGTTTGATGAGATGAAAAAAATATGCTGGCAAACTATCCAACAGCTAGATCATACAAACCTTGATGGCATGTTTGATTTTCCTACGTCGGAAAATATAGCGATGTGGATTTTTGAGAACTTGAAGGACAAGATTCCTATTCATGGTGTAAAATTCTTTGAGGGTAGCAACAAATATTGTGAGATAACAAAAGACAACGTCTGATTTTTTTCTAACTCTTATTTTTTCTAACAGCATTTTGAAGTTCAGTAAACGCATTCTGTACATCCATAACAGCTGCACTGTCTTCTAATGTGCTGACATCCCCAACATTTTCATTACTTGCAATTGCCTTTAATACACGTCTCATTATTTTGCCACTACGAGTTTTTGGTAGTTTTGTTACAAAATAGATTTGTTGTGGTGTAGCAATTGGTCCAATCCCATTCCTAACTATTTCCACAAGTTCCTTTCTTAGTAAACTTGGCTCATTTTTTGCATTTTCCTTTAAAACTGTAAACGCTACTATCACCTCACCCTTTATCTCATCAGGAATTCCACATACTGCAGCTTCTGCAATATCTCTATGTGAAACTAGACTACTTTCTAGCTCTGCAGTTCCAATACGATGTCCTGCAACTTTTAGAATGTCGTCAGCACGACCAAGAAGCCAAAAATAGCCATCAGGGTCTTTGGTTGCATAATCTCCAGGATAATAACAATTTTCAAATTTTGACCAGTAAACATTTTTGTATTTTTCATCATCTCCCCATAACGTGAGGAGCATTCCAGGCCATGGTTTTCTTATTACCAGATATCCCTTTGTATCTGGAGGTAATTCATTACCACGCTCATCAACTACAGTAATATCAATTCCTGGTATTGGTCTTGTAGCAGAACCTGGCTTGAGTGGAATTGTTTCAAGCCCTGGAAGTGGTGATAGTATCATACCACCTGTTTCTGTTTGCCACCATGTATCAATTATTGGGCATTTTGATTTTCCAATTGTCTTAAAGTACCAAATCCAGACCTCAGGATTTATTGGCTCACCAACTGTTCCCAGAAGTCTAAGTGATGAAAGTTTAAACGAGTTTGGAATGGTATCACCAAACTTCATGAACATTCTGAGCGCCGTTGGTGTGGTATAAAAAATTGTTGCGCCATATCTATCAATGATATCCCATATTCTTGATGTGTCAGGATAATCAGGTACTCCCTCATACATTATTTCAGTTGCTCCATGAAGAAGTGGTCCATATACCACATAGCTATGGCCTGTAACCCACCCAATATCTGCGGTGCAAAAATGAGTAAGATACCCACCTGTCCCATGAAGTACACCCTTTGGCTTCCCAGTTGTTCCTGAAGTATACAAAATGAAAAGTGGGTGAGTGCTCTCAAGATGTTCTGGTTCACATTTATCAGATGACCCATTCATTAATTCATGCCAAAGACTGTCTTTTGGACCAAGTTGTAAATTTCCCTCAGCTCTTTTTAAAACTACAACATGTTCTACAAAATTAAGTTCATTTATCGCATCATCAATAATCTCTTTTAGATTCACTGAACTGCCCCTTCGATATCCAACATCAGCAGTGACTATCACCTTAGATTTTGAATCATCAATTCTATCTCTTAATGAGGCTGCGCTGAAGCCAGAAAATACAACTGTATGTATAACACCTATTCTAGCACAAGCAAGCATGGCAATCGGGAGTTCAGGCACCATAGGAAGATAAATTGTAACACGATCGCCTTTTTTGATTCCAAGTGATTTTAGGACATTTGCAAATTTACAAACATCAGTATAAAGATCTGCATAAGTTATTGTTCTACTAGTACCATCCTCTCCT
>LUMD01000152.1_pt1 | contig 11192 bp, 8 predicted proteins | sample 729651 | NCBI WGS metagenome assembly LUMD01 (sample SAMN03860272, study PRJNA289734) | marine metagenome | biome: seawater column; feature: ocean; material: water; isolation source: Red Sea water column Station 34 - depth 258m | place: Saudi Arabia: Red Sea | collected 2011-10-15 | depth 258 m | reverse complement strand
CATCCACCCCCCATGGTTTCACATTTTCTGCCGCCTCCGCAACATTTTCCGCGGTTAGACCTCCCGCGAGAATCAGACGGCCAAGCCCTGCAGCCTGACCTGCAATTTCCAGGTCAATTTTTCGACCGGAACCTCCATAGTGATGTTTACTGAATGCGTCGAGTAAAAACGTGTCTTGTCCATACTGTAGAATCTGCTCCACATTAAAATCCGCGGACACACGAAATGCTTTAAACCATGGGACTTCCAATTCATTACATTGATTTACAGACTCATCCCCATGTAATTGCGCCAAATCCATTCCTGTTTCACGCATCAAATTGTTGACTGCTTCTGGCGATTTGTTTACAAACACACCAACTGTTGTAACAGAGTCCGGAAGTGCATTAACAATTTCCCTGACTTTTTCCGGATTAATGAAACGTGATGAACCTGACCAGCAATTGAGTCCGATCAAATCTGCTCCCAGTTCTGCACAGGACAAAGCTTGCTCTGGATTTGTCAGACCACAAATTTTAATTTTAATTTTGGTTGTACCGCTTGTTTTCATCAGCTTCTGGATTGGATTTTTTGCATTGAAACGCTATAATGCACAGTTATTCTAAGATACGAAGACTCACAAAATAAGCAACAAAAAAACCAGAAAACAGGATGACTGTTCAAAATTCAGTTTATTATTGGACTTGGGAAGAAGCTTTTCCTTCTACTCATGAAAACATAATACAACTGTTTACTGTAATTATTCAGAATTACCAGTGAAATGATTCTATCAAAATTACAATATAGAAGCATATCAGCATTGCTGCTGAGTTCATTTTTCTTTTTATTGTCAGGTTCAGCTGCGGCACAGTGCTGGACCAGGGGTCTTAGTGAAGAAGAGCAGTTGACTATAACACGAGAGACATTTGAAACAGAATTGTTTGCAGAATCAATTGAGGCGGCAAAGTGTTATCTCGAAGATTTTCCAGTTGGTTCAGCTAGGGAAGAAATGTTGTTTCTGCAGGCAGAATCAATGCGCAGGAGCGGCAAATTAATTAATGCAGTTAAGGTTTATGATGAATTTTTAGATAGTTATCCAAAAAGCAAGAAATATCTTGAAACAGTCATGTTTCAGAAAGGAATTTCACAGGCAAGAACTAAGGATTTCTCTGGATCAGTAAATTCATTAAAAATGTTTCTGCTTAAATTCCTCAAATCCAACCACAGAGATAAAGCTCAGTATTGGCTGGGTTACTCAACTTCATTTCAAGCGGAAATGTTGCGTAAAGAAAGCAGGAAGAAGTCTTTGCCTGAATATCGTGCTTCCACACAGCATTTCCTTAAATCAAATCCGAAGTCATTAAATAAGAAGCAGCGAATGGAGCGTTTGTATTTAATGGGTCGGGCATGGTGGTTCCTTGATGAGTTAACCAAAGCTGGAGATGCATGGGATGAATACCTTCAATACTCTGAATCAATCGAACAGAGCAGGGTACTTCATCTAAAACGCCAGTTAGCAGCCGGTTTTCAGAATGCTAAAAACTATGTTGATGCTGAAAGGTGGTATGCCAGGGTCGTAAATGAACATCCAGACTCCGAATGGTCTAATGAGTCTGCTTTTTGGAGGGCGGAAATGGCTTATGCCGGCGCAATTGAACATACAAAAACTGAGGAATTGGATCTTAAATCCAAGAGTTTGCTGGTAGAACATTACAAGTCTTATATTAATAAGGAAGATAATGAGCATTTGGCACTTGCTTATTATCGAATTGGTGTTTTACAGCGAACACGTAAGCCTCATGAAACAATTTCTGCTTTTCAAAAATATTTGGGAACAAAGGACAAGACTTATGCGAATGAAGTGCTTTATCAGTTAGGTTATTTATACATAGAAACAAAGCAGACCAAAAATGCTATTGACAGCTTTGAAAAATATATCAGCAGTGGTGACAAAACTCATGCAGATGAAATACATTTTCGCTTAGGTTATCTTTACATAGAAACCCGGCAGCCTGAAAAGGCAATATCAATCTTTGAAAAATATCTTGCAGAGAATTATGTAAAACATGTCAAGGAGACACGATACAGGTTAGGTTATCTTTATATAGAAACCCTGAAGCCAAAAAAGGCCATAGCGATATTTAAAAAGTATCTTTCCGGAGGGGACGTTGAGCATGTAAGTGAGATCCAACTTAGGCTAGCTTCACTTTATATTGAAATAAAACAGCCAAAAAAAGCAATTGAAGTCTATAAACAATATCTTTCCCGAGGTGAAGTCGAGCATGTGGGTGAGATCCAACTCAGATTGGCTTTGCTTTATCTTGAGACCAAACAACCTAAAAAGGCAATTGAGGTGTATAAACAATATCTTTCTGGAGGAGAGGCAGAGCATGTGGGTGAGATCCAACTCAGGTTAGCTTCGCTTTATCTTGAGACCAAACAACCTAAACAGGCAATTGAAGTATATGAACAATATCTTTCCAGAGGTGAGGTTAAGCATGTTAGTGAGATCCAACTCAGGTTAGCTTCGCTTTATCTTGAGACCAAANNGTCTATAAACAATATCTTTCCGGAGAAGAGGTAGAGCATATAGGTGAGATTCAACTCAGGTTAGCTTCGCTTTATCTTGAGACCAAACAGCCTAAACAGGCAATTGAAGTCTATAAACAATATCTTTCCGGAGAAGAGGTAGAGCATGCAGGTGAGATCCAACTCAGGTTAGCCTCTCTTTATCTTGAAACTCAGCAGCCCAAAAAAGCCATTGAAGTCTATGTACAATATCTTGCTGGGGGTGAGAATAAGCAAGTGGCTGAGATTCAACTCAGGCTGGCATCGCTTTATCTTGAGACTAAACAACCTGAAAAGGCTATTGAAGTCTTTAGACAATATCTTTCTGTAGGTGAGAATGAGCTAGTGGCTGAGATTCAACTCAGACTGGCATCGCTTTATCTTGAAAATCAGCAGCCTATAAATGCCATTGAAGTCTATGAACAATATCTATCTGGGGGTGAGTCTGAACATGTGGCTGAGATTCAACTCAAGCTGGCCTCGCTTTATCTTGAAACACAGCAGCCCAACAAGGCTATAGAAATATATGGTAAATATCTTTCAGGAGACGTGGTTGAACATAAAGCTGAAACCCAACTTAGGCTAGCTTACCTCTATGTTGAAACAAAACAGCCTCAAAAAGCTATTGAAGTTTTTGAAAAATACCTTGCTGATGGAGAAACAGAACATAAAGACGAGATCCAACTCAGGCTAGCCTCGCTTTATCTTGAAACTAAACAGCCTGACAAGGCTATTGAAGTTTTTGAAAAATACCTTGCTGAGGGTGACAGAATGCATAAAGTCGAGACCCAAATCAGATTAGCTTACCTATATCTTGAGAACAAGCAACCCCAAAAAGCTATTGAAGTCTTTGAAAAATACCTTGCCGAAGGCGGAGGAGAACACACCGCTCAGACCCTGCTCAGATTAGGATTAATATATTTAGAAAACAAACAACCCAAAAAGGCTATCAAGAACTTTGAGCAGTATCTAGCCTCAGGTGGAGGAGAACATACTGCTGAAACACAGCTCAGATTAGGTTTTTTATATCTTGAAAGCAAACAGAAAAAAAAGGCGATAAAGATCTTTGAAAAATATTTAGCCGATGGGGCTGGTGAACATCTCGCAGATACCCAGCTTAGGTTAGGTTACCTTTATCTTGAAACTAAGCAGCCTTTTCTTGCATTAGCAGCATTTGAAAATGCTCGTCAAGCCCCCGAATTTCAAGGGAATATTGACCTTTTACATACATTAATGGCTCTTTACCGGGATACTGCCTCAGAAGAAAAGTACATGCAGTTTCTTAATGAAGTTAAAAATAATCCAAAATTAGCAGCTGGTGATCGTCACGAATTTCAAACTCAGTTATTTCTTGAATACTATGAACAGGGGAAATGTGACAAGTTAATCTCAGAGTTGAACCAAAACCCCGGTTATCTGAAAAAATCAAAAAATTCAAATGTTGAAGAGTGGCAGCATCTACTTTTTTTGCGGGGCAGTTGTCTCTTTGATAAACAAAAGTGGGAAGAAGCTAGGGCAGATTTCCGCATAATTCGAGAAGTTGACAAATATCGTGAACAATCTATTCGCATGCTGCTTGAATCACATAAACAGCTTGAAGACTGGAAGTCAATAACTTGGGAGTTACAAGGGGTTTATGAAAGAAAATCTCCCGCAATGACAATCCCATATTATAAGCTGTGGATTTTTGCTTCACAACGGAGGCAGGATTTTCAGCGACTTGAAAGGATAAAAATAATATACGAGCGCTGGAAGAATTCCTTTCCGGAAGACAAACAAAATTTAGCTCAGCTCCAAAAATACATCTCAGAAAGCCAACTTCAGGAACTGACAAGACAGGAAAATTGGGCGGGGTTATCGTCCTTCATTCGCACAGAAGTGAAGGCAGGCCGTGCCACTCTTGATGATCAGCGTTTTTCTCAGTTGCTGTTTGCGGAAAAAAAACTGGATAACTGGTCTGGAGTCTTGAGAGCATATGCTCTTTTGCGTAAACATAACAGGGAACAGTCCGAAACATTTTCCAAAAATGGATTGAAAAAGAAGAATGGTCTAAAGTAACGCAGGCAATTTACAAGGAGGTTAAAGCTAATAAAAGAAAATTAGATGACGAAAATTTTCAGTTTCTGCTTTTTGCAGAAAACCAGAAATCCGGAAGTGAAAAATATAATGGGATACTTGATGCCTATGCTCTTCTTGCACATTATAATAAACCAAAGACTCTCACTTTAGAAGCTCAGATTGACCAGGGTTACGCTGCCGAAAAATTAGGAGGTTATAAACGTGCAAAAGGCTACTACAGAAGGGCGCTCAAGAAGGTGCCTGATGAAAATATTGATCTTGTTTTGCAAATAGTTGGGGAATTGAAACGTCTTTATGAACGTACAAAAGATTATAATTCTCTAGTGTATATATACAAGCGTGCTTACAGTGCTCTCAAGAAATCCACCCGTCCAAAGAAAGAGTATCGTGCTTACGCTTACCTGATAGGATACCATCAGTTTTTCAATCTCAAACAAACAAAAAATGCCAGAATATGGCTTTTGCGTTCAGATGGTGGAGGTTCCACTTCCCAGGAATTGCAGGCGGCATATTGGGTGGCTAAACTGGACCGTGATGCGAACAAACCGGATATTGCATTGAAGAGGTTAAAAGAACTGTCCGGAAGGAAAATTCCAAAAACATCTTCACTTTACGTACAGACACACTTTGAACTGGGGACATTGTATCATAGCAAGGAAAACTGGAATTCCGCATTAATGCATTATCGGCTGGCTGCCAAAGCACGTTCGCCTGCAAAATTAAAACAAATTCAAAAAGTTGCTGAACAAAAAGCAAAAGAGATTGCACAATATCTTAAATCCCTAAAGGCTTCGCAAGGATGAAACAGCTTGGGAAAAGGATAAAGGCTTCAGGAACAAAAACTGCTTTTTTCTGCCATCGTCATCACAGGAAAAATCTTCAAGGATTACTTATTTGCAAAATTATTGCGATCATCCTTTTTTCTTTGTCAATACCCAATTTGGTTTTTTCAGAAAATCAGGCAAAGTCTAATAACATTACTGTTAAAGGCAAAGTACGATTGCCTGCAGCTGATCAGATGCCTGAAAAAGGTTTAAATGTTGTTTTATTGAAATTGGTGCTGAATCCTGAAGGTCAGGTAACACCGGTTGGTCCACAAGGCCGTGTGAAATCAAATACAAAGGGGGAGTTTGAATTTACTAATGTCAATGCAGATTTGCAGGCAGGCTATCAACTGGGTACTCGAGTAGATGGGAAATTATACAGTTCAAATGTTTTTTTTATCAAACCGGGAGAGACATTCGTGGAAAATGACATTGTTATTCCTGGTATTTCCACAGATGTAAACAAACTGGAAACTATCCAGGTTTCACTCGTGATTGAAGCCGGTTTAAGTTCAGTCACAGTGACAGAGGTATTGTCTTTTAATAATACCTCTTCAGATAGAATTGATACAAGACCTCGCCCCCTTGTTCATACACTTCCAAAGGGAATGGAAAAATTCCACATGATTCAAAGCAAAGCCGGAGATGCGATAGATTATAGTATCGAAAGTGGTCAATTAGTAATCAATCATGTTTTCCCGCCTGGCAACACACAGATATTATTTCAGTATAATCTTGCTGTCTGGTTTGGAAGCTTGACAATGTACAGGGAATTTAACCATTCATTGGATAAAGTGTCTGTCTTCACACCTGAAGGACATTTGCAAATTAAGTCCGAACAGCTGATATTTTTTGGAAAACAAAACATGCAGGAAACAACATTTCTGGCATGGAAAAGCAAGGTGTCAGATTCAAATCAACTGAAATTCAAGATCAGCAATGTCCCTGTTCATTCCCTCCAATATGCAGGCATTTCAGTAGTTATACTGCTTCTGTTATTTGCTTTAGTATTCATTTTTTATAGGAAACGAATAGTCATGCAAAATCGCTATTAAGAAATTTTCAGTAAGAGAGCCATGACTTCAGACCCAAGTTCAAATATTACTTTTACAGATTTTTTCAGTGTGCGGATTAGGCAATTCATTCTGGGTGGGCTTTTGGCAGTGCTGGCGGTTCTGCTGTATCATAACTTTTTTTTAGCTCCGGAATTGAATCGGCAAAAGCAATTGCTTGCCCAGATTGAACAAATAAATAATGGCCTGAAAAAGGTCAAAGCAGCCAACATCAAAGCTGAACAGGTCTATGACAGTAAGTCTTTGCAGGAGCGGGAAAGTGTTCTGACAAAGCTGCTTCCAATTCAGTGGAAGCGAGCGGAACTTTTACGCTGGCTCACAAAAGCGATCCAGAATAATGGATTGATATTCGAAGAACAAACTTTGCAGGAACAAACCCCACAAGCATTGTATCAGTCTTTGGATATTCACTTGAAATTGAATGGTAAATATGTGCAACTGCAGCAATTTCTGCAGATATTGAAACAGGCCCCTAGATTGCTGGTACTGGAAAAGCTTCATGTTGAAAATCCAACCCCTGAATCGAGGGATCCAAAGTTGAAAATTGAAATGATTTTGTCGGTATACAAAAGACTAGGACTGATCGCAACCAAGAAAAAACTATGATTATTAGAACAAGGTTATGGGCTTCGGTCTTACTTTACTTTTTTATAACCTCAGGAATTATTTTACCTGATTGCATTCCGGCCAAAACAGATTCCAAAGATTCTAAACATAATCCATTTCGCAGTTTACTGCCTGTAATTAAAACACAGACTAAATCTGCTTCTGTGGCCTCTAAATCACCATCGATAAACAAGCAGAAAACCCGGGTTGTAAAAAAGAAAGTCCCAAAGCAGACAAAAGTTTCAAAAGGTTCTCTTAAGAAAACGTCCCCAAAAAAAGCCGTTTTTTCAAGAACTGATCAATTATCCCGCATGCTGAAATTGGAGGATATTATTGAAACTTCAGAAGGTCGCTATGCTTTTATTGATGAAAAAAAAGTTAAGTATTTCGTACAGCAGGGAGAGTGGCTGGATGAAGTATACGTAAAGCGAATAGCTAAAAATTTGGTTGTTTTGAAGGAAATTGACGGTGAAACAACAATCACCCTGGAACTGAAACGCTGATCCGGAAGTAAAATTATAAATGAATAACTACCACCCGGTTGTTGAAATATTAGTAGAAAGGTACGGAATGTCTCCGGATTCACTGGAACCGCTGCATGAGCAAATGCTGGCTTACCGTGAAAACACCGACGGAGTGAAAGAAGCATTGATTAAGCATAAAGTCACCAGTGAAGCTGTATTTCAACAGGCTTTAGCATCCTATTACGAACTGGAGTACAGGGAGAATTTTAATGATTTTCCGGTTGTGAGGGAATTTACTGAATTCATTCCGATACGTTACGCAAAAAGAAATATCTTCTTCCCGCTGAAGAAAGAGCGAAACAAATTGGAAGTTGCCATTGAAAATCCCGCACTGTCACAGCCTTTGGATGATCTGGCCAGGCATTTTAAGTGTCACATTGAACCGATTCTTTCACACAAGCAGGCAGTGCTGGATTTGATTAATCGTGCTTATGACGAATCTTCTGTCTCCACTGAGGAAGCAGTGGACCAGTTGGATTCAGAAGAAACGTATGAAAATATTCTGGCGGTAGAGGAACCGGAAGATTTATTGGACGCGACCGATGAAGAACCAATTAAACGTCTGGTAAACAGTCTGCTTTGGCAGGCGGCAAAAGAGGAAGCAAGCGATGTTCACATAGATCCAACTCCACGCGATTCGGTTGTCAGATATCGTATTGACGGAGTATTGCAGCAAGTAACTGTTTTTCCTCGTCTTGTGCATGTGACTGTGGTAAATCGCGTCAAGGTTATGTCCAGACTTGATATTGCCCAGAAAGGATTGCCCCAGGATGGACGCTCAATGGTGCTGATTGCGGGTAGAAAAATTGACATCAGGGTTTCAACAGCGCCGACTGTGCACGGCGAAAAAATTGTGATGAGGATGCTTTATCAGGATGAAAAATTGATGCATCTGCGACAGCTGGGTTTGGCAAAATACATACTGAAACCATATGAGAATTTGGTACACAGCAGCGGTGGAATCATACTTGTTACCGGTCCCACAGGCAGCGGAAAAACAACAACGCTCTACGCGTCACTGGCTGAAATTGATCATGAAGCACGCAATGTAATCACCATCGAAGACCCTGTTGAATACAAGCTTGCGGGTTACAGTCAGATTGAAATAAAGCCGAAGCTCGGTTTGACCTTTGCAAACGCTTTGCGATCGGTGTTGAGACAGGATCCTGATGTTATTATGGTAGGAGAGATGCGTGACTCTGAAACCGCGCAAATTGCCATTCAGTCTGCTTTGACCGGGCATCTTGTTTTCAGCACTGTTCACACCAACAGCGCGCCTGCCACGATAACACGCCTGATTGATATGGGTATTGAACCATTCCTTGTCTCATCAACAATAATCGGTGTGCTTGCCCAACGACTGGTACGTCGTATTTGTCCGGAATGTAAAGTAAGTTACAAACCGCATCCGGAACAACTCCGGGAATTGGGGATTGACGCTGAAAGCTTCCGGAAAATAGGGAAAAAGTTCTATAAAGGAGAAGGATGCGAAAAATGCCGTGGAACCGGTTATCGTGGACGGATAGGGATTCACGAATTATTAGAAATGAGTGATGGCATCAAAAACACTGTCCTGGAAAACAGCGATTCTGCGTCAATAAAAAAGCAGGGATTGAAGGAAAAAATGATCACTTTACGGCGTGATGGTGTGAATAAAATTCTGCACGGTTTAACAACTGCTGAGGAAATTCTGACCATTACTTCTACATAAAGGATGCACTGAAATTTTATTTAAATTCATTTGTTCCTTTTGTAAGATTAAACCTTTGAATATGATGAAGAAGGAAAAGGAGAAACCTTCATCATCTTCAGAGTTTACCGATCTGAAGGAGGCATTCTGGGTGAGTAGTTGAGTAAGACTGCGGAAGAAAGGGAAACTTACGGAATTTGAAGGGTTCATCGGTTGGGAATTCTCACCCATATCTGACTCGAACATTGGAGGATGACCCCAATTCCGGGTCTTTCACGAACCTACCGGAACTTCTTCCTCTGGATCAGGTAGATCTGGGTCCGCATCAAGCCTGATCTTTTCAAAGTCCGTCAGTTGTTCAAATTCCTGGCAGACCCGCAGCCATTTGAAATGAATCGAATTCGAGACGATTTCCTCGTCCTGGATTCTGAATTCTTCCACAACAGGCGCCCATTCCAACAGTGCAGATCGGCTTCCGGAAAAAGATTCATGTGAATCAACAGAACCGGACCAATTATATCTACTCAAGCGTTTATCAAATTCCAGGATGACTTCCTCGCGTTCCAGGCTTTCAAAAACCTCTTCAGGGACTTTTGCCAGGGTTTGGATAAAAAAATGACTGGCAAATAGTTCTAAATTTTGAAAATGCTGTTGTTTTCGGACATGAATTGTTTTCAGCACATGAAGGGTCAAATCCATCAGGCAGACCAAAAAAATCCGGTTACGCGCGATTTTCATCGAGGATGCGAAAAGCGGATCCTTGATCAGAGAAACATACCGCGTACCGACACGAGCTTTAAGGTATCCATAAAGACTGACCTGCGCCACATAACTGGAGCGGCTTGAAACAAAAGACTTTAGGGATTCAAGCTCGTCAATTCGATTTTGACTCCCTAAAAATTTCATTAATGGAAGTACAGGTTTTAACAATCTTTTTAACATTTCATCTGATAATTTACATGGAATAAGCGCATAAATGCCATTTTAACAATATTTACAAAATTTTTCATAAAACTGTTGTATTAGTAATTTAATTCAAATACCATTGGGGGGTATTTTGTAACAAGTGGTGATAATTCTCCTGCAGAAATGGATCGGCGGGAGGTTTTCATCGTGCCTTGGTCCGATAGAGACCAGATAGGAGCGCTCATGAGTGAACTTGAACAACATTGGGCTGAAACACGCAGCCTGACCACATGGATATTAATCCTGTGGTTCATCTTTTCGATGGGAATCTTTTTTTTCGCGGATTCCCTTAACTCATTTACATTTTTTGGATGGCCCTTCGGCTTTTACATGGCCTCACAGGGTTCTCTAGCCATCTTTGTTCTCCTGATTGTTGTGTTAACGATCAAGCAGGAGAAGATTGATGATAAATATGGTGTAGCAGAAGAGGAATAAAGGAGAGAAGAATGGAACAAGCAAAAAAGACCTTTATTGAAATGCTGCCCAAAATTTACGGAATGTACACGGGTGGTTTTATTGCCTTCATCATTCTGATGGCGATTCTTGAACAGATGGGACTCGGGGCAGACACCATCGGCATACTTTTTGTTGTTTTCACAGTATTGGTTTATGCGGGAATCGGCTGGCTTTCGCGGACGATGCAGGTGGAAGCCTATTATGTGGCAGGACGTCAGGTCCCAGCCCTGTTCAACGGGATGGCGACGGCAGCAGACTGGATGTCCGGAGCTTCTTTTGTCGCAATGGCCGGTGGGATTTATTTTGGCGGTCATGGATATTTAGCCTTTTTGGTGGGTTGGACCGGAGGTTATGTTCTGGTAGCTTCTTTGATGGCGCCTTACCTGCGTAAATTCGGCTGCTATACGGTACCGGATTTTATTGGAAC
>LUMD01001218.1_pt1 | contig 11194 bp, 10 predicted proteins | sample 729651 | NCBI WGS metagenome assembly LUMD01 (sample SAMN03860272, study PRJNA289734) | marine metagenome | biome: seawater column; feature: ocean; material: water; isolation source: Red Sea water column Station 34 - depth 258m | place: Saudi Arabia: Red Sea | collected 2011-10-15 | depth 258 m | reverse complement strand
GATCTACCTTGATAGACATCAGCGGGGGTTATCCTAGTTATACCTACAGCAGCCGCACCCGCCTCTATTGCCACATCTTTAACAAATTGACTGGCCTGATCTGAAGAATCGAACGGGCGAGTAGTGCTTTCTATGGAACCGGTAAACCTTGGTGCTTGTTCGTTATAAATCTTGGCGACAATCTTGCTGGCTTGAGGCGTATGATCCACACGTCCGCCACACCCCTGATACCAAGATTCCCAGTCAAATGGCGGTTTTTGAGTCTTTCCTGCCATCAGCGTCCGACTGTACCGATCCTGGTTAGCAGGGTGCGATAAATATGGGCGTTATTCATTGAAACATCTGTATAAACGCGTAGGCCATCCACAATAGAGATATTAGCAGTATGGTGATTCGCCAATCCCAATTCATGCTTTTCTCCAGTTCATGTCTTTTTGTTGAGCTTTCGGATCCTACGGTGTGTTCCGGAGTCGAGCCTGTGCGGTATCCATAGCATCGAAGTCGTTCAAATCAGCAAGATGCACCTCAGCTTTTACGACGTCCTCGAGGCTTAGCCCCACTTCTCTCAGCATATCAGAGACAACACCCATAACGGCTCTCGTTTCGGCACCCACATCACCCAGAACTGCTACGCCGTGTGGGAAATCTGCTGCGACCAGTCCTGCAAGATATGCATAACAGTCATCCAACACCATTTGACTGAACGGTGCATCAGATTCTGGGACTGCATTTGGCTGAATTCGTCTAATCATCCAACGTTCCCTTGTTCAATAATGACGTAAATCTATTAGAATCTAGGCAAGACTGAAAGGCCTTATTAGTTTTAAAGAACTTTTCCGGATTCACGAGTAATGATGAGGTATTGAATCAATGGCCAAAATTCTGACTGGTTCTCAAGTCAGCGAGTTTCACAAAAATGGCTTTCTGCCAGCATTCTCAGTGCTACCGAGCGACCAAGCCGTACAGCTTCGTGCCAATTTAGAATCGTTTGAGGCAGAAAACGACGGGGTGTTAAAGGGATCTCTTCGGTTCAAAAACCATCTACTTTTCAAGTGGCTCTCCGACCTGATTCGATCCCCAAGAATTCTCGATACGGTAGAGGACATCATCGGCCCCGACATCCTGGTGTGGTCAACCGACTGGTGGATCAAAGAAGCCAACTCTCCCCAGTTCGTTTCGTGGCACCAGGACAGCCAGTATTGGGGCCTAGATACTGACAAGCTGGTTACAGTCTGGATAGCCCTTTCTCCATCAACGATTCAAAGTGGGTGCATGCGCGTTCTCCCGGGTAGTCATCAAGGTCCAGATTTAACCCACGAAGAAACCTATCACAACGACAATATGCTGACTCGCGGACAGTCAATAGGCCACATCGATGAGGATAAGGCCGTTAATCTGGTGGTTGATACAGGGCAGGCTGTCTTATTTGCTTTTCGCATTGCTCACGCTTCCTACCCAAATCAAACCGACGACCGAAGGATTGGCCTTGCGATAAGATACATACCACCGGATACCCAGCAGCAATACTCCGAACAAGACAGTGCAGCTTTAGTCAGAGGGACAGACAACTACCATCATTTTGAGCTGGAACCGGAGCCGCGCTGCGATTTTGACCCGGTCGCCGTGGCATTTCATAAGGAGACTGAAGAAATTCGCAGAAAAATTCTCTATCACGGTACGAAGTGGACAACTCACCGAACTTGAAAGATTACTTGTTTAGATAATTTAACGCTAAACCAGCCCTAGGCCAGGGGACCTCAATCAGTTGACCCGACTGTGACAGGGTAATGTAGGCCATTCGCAGTTCATCTCCGCCAAAACAAATGTTCGTCGTGTATGGATCAGGAAATGGAATATGCTCGGCAGAACCTGTATCAGGAGAGATAATACTAATACCCCCGTTCACGAGTGTTGCAACACAGACTCTGCCATCTTCTTCCACCGCCAGACTGTCGAACCGCTGGTAGTCCGAGGAACCCGCAATGAATCGGCCACCATGCGGCGAGGGCCAGGCCTGTTTCTTTGCCCGTCCGGGCTCAATCATATCGAATGCCCAAAGGCGAGCAGTTGGAGTCTCTGCCACATATAAGGTCGATTCATCGGGCGATAACCCAACGCCATTGGGCATTTCAACTGGCGCAGCTAAAGTTCCTATGAACGAACCGTCAGCCTTTGCATACAGCACCCGGCCACGATCCTGATCGTGCCGTCGAACCTTACCCAGGTCAGAAAAATAGAACCCCCCCTGTCCGTCGAATACGATGTCGTTAGGACCAGACAAAGGAACCCCGTCTACTTCTGAATAGAGCACCTCGACCACGCCGGTATCCAGATCGACAACCTCGATCCGGCCACCACTGTAGTTTGCAGGCTGCAACGTGGGCCGGCTACCTGCTTTGTCGGTATGCCAGTCAAAACCGCCGTTGTTGCAGACGTAACATTTTCCACCTGGCCCGATAGCGATGCCGTTTGGACCGCCGCCGAGCTCGGCAACGACCTCCTGCGAACCATTGCGCAATACCCTGGTCAGTGTGCCGCGCTTGATTTCAACCAAAATTATGGAACCATCATTCATCGCTATTGGGCCTTCTGGAAATTCAAGGCCCGCAGTGACTACTCGATAGTTGTTCTTAGTCATGGAGATAGACCGGCTGTTCGCTAAGCCATCACCTTGCTCAGGAACTGATCCAGGAACTCTAGGCGGTCCTGTCCCCAGAACACTTCCTCACCGACGACATAGCTGGGAACACCAAACACGCCTTTGCTGACAGCTTGCTCACTGTTTTCGATAATAATATTTTGCACGTCTTTATGATCTGCTGCTGCAAGCAAATCATCTACACACCCACCCGAACGCTGAATTGCACCTATTACAACCGACGTTTCAGAGACATCTTCTTCTCGTACCCAGACAGCGGACATCAGCTGATAAACCAGTTCGGTAACGTCGTGACCCGCTTCGATGGCCCCAATGATTACCCGAGAGGCCAAATTGCAATATCGACGCAGTTCCTGCATGCGGTAACGTTTTCGCTGGGGCGAACGATCTTTCAATGCCAATCCACCTGTTTTGGCAAATAAGATAGAAGAATCTATTGGCAGATACAGTATTTCTGCCGAATGTTCTCGGGCGATATCGCAAAAGCGTCGGTGACCCAAGTAACTCCACGGAGAAACGACTGATAAATAGTATTCGATGGTGAGCATTAGGAATCGAACTTTCTGAGTACTTGGCCAGGGTAACGATCAATCTCCATAGTGCCGGTTTCGCTCGACACTTGAGTGCCATTTATCCAAACACCATACACACCTTGTGGGTCGGTGGTTAGCCGACGCTCGCCACCGGGCAGATCGTAAATTCGTCTTGCCTGACTGCGGCCTACAGTCTCTGGATCAAATAAGAACAAATCCGCATAGGCACCCGGTCGAATGTAGCCTCGATCTGGTATGCCATAAATTTGGGCTGGTTGCCCTGTCAATCGATGAATACCTTCTTCCAAGGACATTATCTGCCGTTCTCGAATCCAATATCCCAGTAAATGGAGCCCGAAGCCAGCATCACAGAAAAATGTCAAATGAGCACCAGCGTCTGATAATGCAATACTGGAGAAAGGGTGAGTTAGAAGTCTTCCGACAGCATCCTGGTCGGAATTTAACAATATTGAAAGAAACGTGGTTCCAAGATCTTCTTCTAGAGATAAGTTCAGGAGAAAATCGAGGGGGTCTTCGCCGGTTTCATTTGTTATTTCTAGAACTGACTTACCCTCGAAACGACGATTTTCGTGTCGAATGACTTCAAGTACTTTCAGCTTCTCCCATTCTCCGTTGAACAATCTGACCGCTGCAGGTTGTTTAAGCTCAGAACGGATATTCGAACGGAAAGACAGGTCTGATAGCAACTTCCTATAACAATCCTCTGACTCAACCTGCATTGCAGGTTGCCACGCGGATAGCCCTTCGAACGGATAAGGCGCTTTTAATGTGAATTCAGTGCTTAACGGGCAGCAGGAAACCTGACCCCACAATGGAATATTTCGATTTCGTGCATCGCTAATTTGTGACAAATCATTAAACACACCCTCCGGGTCTGTACTGTTATGCAATAACGCAGCGATCATGACTGGTCGCTGCGTATCAGCTGCTAGGCTTTCCAAGAATGGTACCGGTGTTGGCGCACCTTTGGTTAGCATGAACACGCCTTTTTGCAGCTCTCCTAAAACTCCCACTAGTTGTCTTAATTCCTCCTTATCCGCCAGACGAGACGGCATGGGATGGCCATCAGCACCATTGTGGGATGGAGACGTAGAGGTTGCGAATCCGACCGCACCCACCCTTAATGCGTTAGCAACTAGTTCGCACATGCTTTCAACTTCCCTTTCGCTCGCCGGACGGTGGGCTGCCTCAGCCCCCATCACATAGGTGCGTACGGACGAGTGTCCAACAAATGCCCCCACGTTTGGCCCTACCCCTTTGGATTCGAGATGATTGAGGTATTCTGGGAAGGATTCGAACTCCCAGTCGATGCCTAACTCCATTGCTTTAAGAGACATACCCTCTACCCGTACCAGATTACGCATGGTGACATCTCGGTGTTCTGGCTTACAAGGTGCGATCGTAAATCCGCAATTGCCAATAAGAACGGTAGTAACACCATGGGAAATGGATGGGGACACCATAGGATCCCATGTAATTTGAGCATCGAAATGGGTGTGGCTATCTATAATCCCAGGTGCAAGAACCAGGCCTTTCGCGTCAATACTGACTGAGCCTGGTGACGTAATAGATCCGACTTCGACTATCTGGTCGCCTTTTACGGCAACGCTGCCATAAAAACCCGGCTTTCCAGTACCATCGACAATCAACGCATTGCGTATTTCAAAATCCACCATTTAGGGGCGACTCAACTCATAATCGGTGCGCAAACACCTATTCTAGTTCTGACGACTTGTCGGTACTATAGTGCTTTAATGCCAGCCTTACGAAATACATGACTGAAGATCCTGTGTTTGCTGCATGCAGAATCAGACCATCGGCTAGCACGAATCGCAGAAAGAGACCGGAGATAGATGATGCAATTACTGGGAAAAACTGTTGTGGTCACAGGCGGCGGACGAGGTCTAGGTCGCGCCTATTGTGAATCCCTCGCCGAACAGGGCGCTAATGTTGTTGCTGCCGATATACGTGACACTGGGAACACCGTTGAGGCCGTGAAATCTGCAGGTGGCCACGCAATCGGTGTTCATCTGGATGTTACTGATCCTATCAGTTGCAATGATATGGCCAAGGCTGCAATCGAAGCTTATGGTCGGATCGACTCTCTGGTAAACAATGCGGCACTCTATGGTGATATTTCAGGCGGGCGATTCGACCAAATCCCCGATGCACAGTGGGATAACGTCATGAACGTTAACATCAAAGGCATATGGAACTGCTGCCGGGCTTGCGTACCATCGATCAGAGAATCCGGTGGGGGGACAATTATCAATATTTCATCGCTGGCGGCCACTTATGGTATGCCTTACGCTTTGGACTACGCGATGTCCAAGGCTGCCGTGATCGGCATGACTCGCAGCCTGGCGCGAGAGCTAGGCAGAGATTGGATCCGGGTCAATGCGGTGGCTCCGACAGCGGTTCTCACTGAAGGTACCGAAGAGTACATGGGAGAAAAAATGGAGAAAGCGCTTGGCGTGATCGCGTCGAACCAGGCGCTGAACGCAAACTTGGAACCCAAAGACATGGTTGGCACAATTTCATTTCTCGTGTCTGATGCCTCAAAATTCATCACGGGCCAAACGATCATGGTCGATGGCGGCACGACCCTGTTATAACTTGCTACAGCTCTGGCTGGAATCAGGGACGAGAACGCGAGTCTAGGAGCTGTAGCATGGAAAGCATAGCCAGACCCCGTTCAACCAAGCGTATAAAACCATCATCTGGATCAATCTGTTGGATCTCACTCGGATCCAGCCACTGAAATCCCGTCGACTCATAGTTACCCCTCGGACAAGAACCTTCAGGCGCAAGCACGAGGTAACGAACATCATGGTGCTCATGTGTGTCCTCATGGGGTGGATCAACGATATGGATGTCTAGGTCGATTGGGGGTTCTACAATATTAAGTAGAGGTATCCCTGTTTCTTCAATAGCTTCTCTCAGTGCAACCCGTGCCATATCACCGTCTCGGTCCGCATGTCCGCCAGGCTGTAGCCAGCGCTTAAGCTTGGCGTGAAATAGGACCAGAATCTTAGAATCTTCCGGCCGAACAATGAGTGACGAACCTGTCAGATGACCTGGACGACAGTTTCGATCCAACGCATTGGGGTAGTTCTCCAATAAATTCAGAATTTGAAACTGTATCGGTCCGACTGGACCTGCAAGTACCGAATCCTTCGCGCTTACCTGTTTTCTTTTCCTAAGAACCTCAAAAGGGGAGATCGTGGGTGTTTTTGTGGGATTCACTGTAAAAATTGGAGGCTCGGGACGGAATCGAACCGACGTACACGGCTTTGCAGGCCGCTGCATAACCACTCTGCCACCGAGCCAAAGATTTAGTTGGGCTGTTGACTTAAAACCCGGCGGGATGACGTACGGCTGTAGCTCCGATAGCAAATCGGCCGGGATGATTGATTATAGTTCATCACCGAATCAACCTGGGACCCGGTTTTCAACCGGATATTTTACGAAGTGGCACCATCGTTTTTGTCAACTTGGTCTAACCATTGCAACGACAAATATTGACCCCAATGGTTCAAAATTGATGAATACCGGCACGGCAAACACTAAAATGACGCTAATTCCTGGCGAGTTTTGTTGCGTTTAACATCGAACAGCAATGACTGAAAAGCTCATCTTATGGGGCGCAACCACTGGACGCGCAATGAGGGCTCATTGGGTTCTACACGAGTTCGGTCTGGAATATCAGTCCATACCTATCGGCCCACGAACAGGCGAGACGCAAACTGCAGAATATTTACAGATAAATCCAAAGGGAAAAGTACCCGCCCTTCAACACGGCGACCTGACGCTTACAGAGAGTGTCGCTATCCTCAGTTATATCACCCAAAACTTTAACGCACCATCCGATTTTTTTGTACCGAACGACAGATACCAGAAAGCTCGCTCAGACGAACTGACTGCATTTATAGCAATGGAATTAGACGCACATCCGCTGTATACAATAAGGCGTCACGGGGACCTCCATAAAATTTATGGTAGCGCACCCGCTGTTGTGGACTCTGCCAAGGAATATTTCTTGAAACAATTTCATGCCGTTGTACCCGACATACTGAAAAGTCAACCCTATATGATGGGCAACATACCAGGCACGGTCGACATTTTGTTGCTCACATGTATCGACTGGGCACTTAATTATAAAATCGAACTGCCATCAATCGCCCTGAATTACCAACAGCGGCTCCACGATCGCAATGCGTACCAAACCGCATACAACCTCTGCTACATGACTGACTGAGGAAGAACCTTGAGCCAAAATCATTCCGATCACACTCTGCCTCTAAACGGGGTCCGAGTTTTGGACCTGACCACGATGGTTTCCGGGCCGATCGCAACAATGCTCCTCGCAGAACAGGGTGCTGATGTCATCAAGATTGAGTCACCGACTGGTGACTACATGCGCCAGGTGGGCACCGAACACAAAGGGATGACAAGCTCTTTTTTGACCTGCAATCGCGGCAAACGTTCTATGTGTGTCGATATCAAGCAACCCAAAGGGCTCGAGTTGGTTCTGGAACTGGCCAAAAATGCGGATGTTCTAGTACAAAACTTCAGACCCGGTGTGATCGAACGAATGGGATTAGGGGAAGACGCGGTGCGTGCTCTCAAACCTGACATCATCTATATGTCTATCAGCGGATTCGGCAAAACTGGACCACAGGCCCACCAGCGAGTCTATGATCCCGTAATTCAAGCACTGTCCGGGCTTGCTGATGTTCAACGTGACCAACTAAGTGGCGTGCCTAGAATGGTCCGCACGATCATTTGTGACAAAACAACAGCGCTGACTGCTGCACACGCGATAACGACCGCCCTCTTCCACCGGGAAAGAACAGGTGAAGGGCAGACTATGGACCTGGCCATGCTCGATACCATGGTTAGTTTTTTGTGGCCAGAAACAATGGGGAGTCTAAGCTTTGTAGGGAAAGAACAAGACCCCGCTCATTCACAGAAAAGCCCAGATCTTGTCTTTAAAACCGTTGATGGCTACATCACAGCCGGGGCAAACAGCAATTCTGAATGGGAAGGCATGTGTAACGCACTAAATCGTCAGGATCTGATCTGCGACCCTCGATTCAAAACAGCGCAAGCGCGATCTAAAAACATATCGCAAAGGCGCCAGATTATGTCGGATGAGATCGCCACCTGGATGAGTAAAGAAATTCTTGAGCGATTCGATTCTGCAGGCGTCGCTTATATTGTTGATAACAATATAATAAATGTGATAGATGATGAAACACTTGGTGAGGTTCGCGTGCCACGCCCGCCAGTTCAGTATTCGGGGGAATTACCCCGCATCACGACTCTCGCCCCGTTTCAAGGTGCTAACAACCGAGAATTAATGTTGGAACTGGGCTACAAAGATTCGGAAATTAATCAGTATGTACAGGATCAGATACTACACCAGCGAAACGCTGGTAATTAACTCACGCGAGCGTTTGTTGTCCATCTCTAGGCCCAAGCATGTCTCAGAAGATCGATTCGATGCGTAATTCGAGCTCTACAGAGCCTTGGAGAGAACAAGTCGCTCAATGGTTGCTGATGTTTGAAGAATGCGTTTCAAGCGCTAAGCCTGACACTGTTCGAGACCTTTTCCATGAAGACTGCCACTGGCGTGACCTTCTCGCCCTTACATGGCAGGTTAAGACGGTCTCAGGACTGCCTAATATTCTATCGATGATTCAATCATTGATACCGGACACACAACCCTACGGCTTCCAGATACCTCAGGACCACGCCGCACCCCGATCTGTGCTCCGTGCAGGCGTTGAGGTCATAGAAGCGATATTCTGCTTTGAGACGCGTGTCGGCAGGTCTTTAGGAGTAATTCGACTGACACCTGTCACAAAGAATTCAGATCAATTCAAAGCTTGGTCGTTGTTGACCAAACTCGAAGAGATTAAAGGATTCGAAGAACGATTGGGCGACAATAGGCCGTCAGGTGAGGCCTATTCACGAGACTTTAAAGGACCTAATTGGCTCGACCTCCGACAGATCGAAGTCAGCTACGAAGAACGTAGCCCGTCCGTTGTTGTAATTGGAGCCGGACAGGCCGGGCTTTCAATTGCCGCCCGATTACGGCAACTCAAAGTAGACACCCTTGTTGTTGAGAAGAACGAGCGGGTGGGTGACAACTGGCGTAACCGTTACCACAGCCTGACGCTGCACAACCAGGTACAGGTAAATCACCTACCCTACTTGCCTTTTCCACCGACTTGGCCGACTTACATTCCAAAGGACAAACTCGCCGGCTGGTTTGAAACCTATGTAGACGCCATGGAACTGAACGTATGGACTAATACTGAAGTTGAGAGAGGTCAATACCGGCACGAGAAACAACGCTGGTCCATTGAAACTAGAACTTCAGATGGTCGACAACGAACCTTGAAACCACAACATATTGTGATGGCTACAGGCGTCAGCGGCATACCACATTTGCCGAATGATATTCAAAGTCTGGCTGACTTTGCAGGGACCATTGTTCACTCTGAGGAATACACTCATGGCACTGCGTGGCAAGGTCGCAAAGCCCTGGTGTTGGGCACGGGCAACAGCGGCCATGACATAGCTCAAGATCTCCATGCAAACGGCGCCAAAGTAACCATGATCCAGCGTAGCCCGACCATGGTTGTCAATATAGAACCCAGTGCGCAACTCCCTTATGCCTTGTACGAAGAAGGACCCTCTCTAGAAGATTGCGATTTGCTCGCCGCAGCAACACCGCTCAAGGTGCTGCGTAAAACGCATCAGTTGGTTACTGAGCAAGCAAAAGAGCTCGACAAACCTCTGCTCGATGGCCTCACGCAGGCTGGATTCGTACTCGATTATGGAACCGACAACACGGGCTGGCAGTTCAAGTATCTGGAACGAGGTGGCGGATACTACTTTAACGTGGGATGCTCCGATCTGATTGTAAATGGTCAAATACGGGTAATTCAGTATCGGGATATTGACCAGTTTATTGCCAGTGGTGTCAAACTAAACAACGAAGAAACCCTTGATGCAGATCTGCTGGTCACCGCCACGGGTTATAAGGGACAACATCATCTGGTTACCCACCTGTTTGGCCAGGATGTCGCGGCACGATGTGGCCCGATCTGGGGGTTTGATGAGGAGAATCAGGAACTGCGCAATATGTGGATGCGCACTGGTCAGCCGGGGCTGTGGTTTATCGCAGGAAGTCTTGCCCAGTGCCGAATTTTTTCAAAAACACTGGCACTTCAAATCAAAGCAATCAACGAGGGTCTGTTGTCCTCGTAATACTAACCCTGAGCTTAATGGTAGATGTCAGGCTTGCCGCGTACACTGATCCGCCACATGAGTCGTGCATTAGATTCATCTGTGGCCACGTCTATCATCTGCCCGGAATGTAATGTCTGAAACGTATCCCAGATCGCTATATCGCCGACCCGATACTTATGCCTATAGATGTATTTTTCCTGTAACACGTGATCCTTCAGTTGCTCTAATAGTGCAACCGCTTCGTTGTCTTCCATGCCTTTGATAGCATAGGAGGATTGCCCGACAGCATACAGCGCCTTTAATCCAGTAATGGGATGGGGCATTACCAAGGGATGGTAAAACGTCGGTAATTGTTCTTGTTGTTCTGACGTCAGAATTGGACTGACCCTGAACTCCTCTGGCCTGAGCTTGCCCCGACCATACTGATGAGCTACCTGCAGGGTTTCAAGGCGGGCCTTTGTGTCATCGTCCAGGTCTTCATAGGCTTTGACCATATTACAGATCTGTGTTTGCCCGCCTACTTGAGGGACCTTGATCGCGTACAGCATGGTTGCGCTGGCCGGCACCTCTTCGTAAGACTGGTCCGTATGCCATAGAACTGTGCCGTTTCTGATCGCTTCGTTTTTGTCTTTTTCGTCCGTGTTTCCAACAACCATCATTGCCGGATAGTCTGGCATCCTCAGGTGGTCTAACACGTGCGGTATTGGATGACCTAATT